>JADHEF010001083.1_pt1 | contig 19933 bp, 15 predicted proteins | sample 8952391 | NCBI WGS metagenome assembly JADHEF01 (sample SAMN16124439, study PRJNA663245) | bioreactor sludge metagenome | isolation source: sludge (nitrite) | place: India:Bengaluru | collected 2019-02-28
GGACGGGACCTCGCGGACGAGGTTTTGGTGAACGGCGGCTTCGAGCCTCGCGCCGCAGGGAGCGACCCGTTGCGCGGGTGGGAACATTTGAAAGGTTATCTGGGCAAAGCCTGGAATGGACAGGCCTTCAGCGACACCATCGAAAAACACGGGGGCGCATCGAGTCTGCGCCTCGAGAACACCAACAGTAGCGACATTGTCCAGGTCTCTCAGAACGTGAATGTGGACGACAGCGGGTTTAGGGCCGGGGGCACGTATCGACTCAGCGCATGGCTCAAAACCGAGCGCATGGCGCAGGCGAACGGCATCAATTTTGGGGTGTTCGCGCCCGGGCTCAAGTCGACGGGGCAGGGCGGACAGCTCAAGTTTCCGGCTGCAGGGGCGGGGTGGACCCGGGTGTCGACGGACTTCACCGTGCCTGCCGGGGCTGAAATGATGCGCATCATGTGTCATGTGAACGGTAAAGCCAAGGCGTGGGTGGACGACGTGACCCTGGAGTCGGTGCAGTCTGACGGCAGCACAAAGGAAGTGCGTTCCGAGGGCCTTTCCGTCGATACGCGCTTTATGCGGAATTGGGTGACGCTCTATCACGGCGAGGGGCGTCCCTGGCTGATGTACGGCAGGCTGGCGCATCCGCCGAAGCTGACCTGCGCCACAATCACGTACCGTGACCGCCCGACAACGGCCGTTTTCCATAATGCGTTTCGCTCGCCGGACGGCACGGAGGCCGTTGTGTTGGCCAACGCGACCCGCGACCCGCAGTCTGTAACGCTCGTCTGGCGCGGAAAAACAAGGCCGCTCACGCTGGAGCCAGACGGCGTGGTGCTTGTGAAATGACGGCCTGCGAATAAACCGCAAAGAAGACGCAAAAAAAGTTGTGTGGCGGATTGACAACCGGATAGCCATTCGGTAATCTAAACAAGTTTTCTTTTTTTCCCGAACTCGGTTCTGGAAAGACGGGAAACGGAACATTGGCAAGGTTTGATAGACTCCTGCACGATGCCCCGAGGGTTTTCCTTGAAACCGGAGGGGATATTGGGTAAGGGGTTCTTTACCCCGCAGGGGGTGATGGACAAGGCCAACATAGCTCAGTTGGTAGAGCACTTCCTTGGTAAGGAAGAGGTCGTCAGTTCGATTCTGATTGTTGGCTCCAGCTTTGACGATGGATTTTTTGTCACTACTCACAGGAGATAACCAAAATGGCGAAAGAGACATTTGTTCGCGAGAAGCCTCACGTCAACGTCGGCACGATCGGCCACGTCGACCACGGCAAAACCACGCTGACGGCAGCGATTACCAACGTTCAGTCCCTGAAGGGCTTCAACGCCCCGATCAGCTATGATCAGGTGGCCAAAGCTTCCGAATCGGCTGGCCGTCGTGACCCCACCAAAATTCTGACGATCGCCACCTCGCATGTCGAGTATGGCACCGCGAATCGTCACTATGCCCATGTTGACTGCCCCGGCCACGCCGACTACGTGAAGAACATGATTACCGGCGCGGCGCAGATGGACGGCGCGATTGTGGTTGTGAGCGCGGCGGACGGGCCGATGCCCCAGACCCGCGAGCACATCCTGCTGGCCCGTCAGGTCGGCGTGCCCGCGATCGTGGTCTTCCTGAACAAGGTTGACTTGGTCGACGACGCCGAGTTGCTGGATCTCGTCGAGATGGAGATCCGCGAGTTGCTTTCCAAGTATGAGTTCCCCGGCGATGATATTCCGATCGTTCGCGGCTCCGCACTGCCGGCCACGAAGGCCACCAAGGCGGACGATCCGGCCTGCGACTGCATCACCAAGCTGATGGAGGCTCTTGACAGCTACATTCCCGAGCCTGCCCGCGTTTTGGACAAGCCGTTCCTGATGCCGATCGAAGACGTGTTCTCGATTGAAGGCCGCGGCACCGTGGTGACCGGCCGCGTCGAGCGCGGTGTCGTCAAGGTGGGCGAGGAAATCGAGATCATCGGTCTGCGCCCGACCGCGAAGACGACCTGCACGGGCGTCGAGATGTTCCGCAAGCTGCTCGATCAGGGCCAAGCTGGCGACAACATCGGCTGCCTGCTTCGCGGCACGAAGAAAGAGGATGTCGAGCGCGGCCAGGTGTTGGCCAAGCCGGGCTCCATTACCCCGCACACCGAATTCACCGGCAAGGTGTACGTCCTCAGCAAGGAAGAGGGCGGCCGCCACACTCCGTTCTTCAAGGGGTACCGTCCGCAGTTCTACATCCGCACGACCGACGTGACGGGCGACATCACGTTGCCCGAGGGCGTGGAAATGGTTATGCCGGGCGACAACATCGAGATCGCCGTGAAGCTGATCTCGCCGGTCGCGTTGGAAGACAAGATGCGTTTCGCCATCCGTGAAGGTGGCCGCACGGTCGGTGCCGGTACGGTTGATAAGGTTGTCAAGTAAGAGCTTCCTGTGAGCGTGTCCGTCCGGGGCGTTTCGGCGCTCCGGACGCGGCACGGGTTTTCACAAAGGGAGCAACGAGGCGAACATGCCCAGAGAATTAGCGATTTTGGCCTGCACCGAGTGCAAGCGCCGTAACTACACGACGACGCGGAACAAGCGTACGATGACGAACCGTCTGGAAATGAAGAAGTATTGCCCGACGGAGAAGAAGCGCACGTTGCACCGGGAATCGAAGTAGTCTAACCCCACTTTAGGCCAGTAGCTCAATTTGGCAGAGTACCGGTCTCCAAAACCGGGTGTTGGGGGTTCGAGTCCCTCCTGGCCTGCCAGTTATAAACGCGTTATCTGTCGCTGTTCCGTCAAAGGGATGGTTACAGTTTTTCGTATTTTGATAGCGGATTGACCGAAAGGTCCTGAAACATGAGTACCGTGAAGCAAATCATCAAGAGTCTGGGTGCGTATCTTGGCGAAGTCGGCGTTGAGTTTAAAAAGATCGCATGGCCGGACCGTCAGGAACTGGTCGACTCGACCGTCGTTGTGATTTCGTTTATTGTGATTCTAGCCGTGGTGGTGCTGTGTTGCGACAAGACCATCCTGTTTTTCCTGCAGCTCATTCATGCGTAAAGCGGGGAGTCGGCGATGACGAAACAATGGTTTGTGCTGCACACCTTGACCGGACAGGAGCAGAAGGTCAAGCGTTCGATTGAGGCGCGGGTGCGGATCGAGGAGATGGGAGAGTACATCGGTGAAGTGGTGATTCCCACCGAGAAGGTCTCCGAGGTGAAGAACGGGGTCAAGACCACGGTGACACGCAAGTTCTTCCCCGGCTATGTGCTGATCAATTTGGCTTTGTATGATGAGGGGCGCGAATTACTTGAGCCGACCTGGCGTTTTCTGAAGGAAACGTCGGGGGTGATCGGGTTCATCGGGGGCGAGCGCCCCATGCCGCTTTCAACCGCCGAGGTTGACGCGATCGTCAACCAGGTGGCCGAGAAGAAGGAAAAGGTCAAGCCCAAGGTTCAATTTGAGCCGGGTGAGACCGTGAAAATCACCGACGGACCGTTCATGAGCTTTAGCGGTACCGTCGATGAAGTGGATCCCGACCGGGGTAAGCTGAAGGTCTCTGTTGCGATCTTCGGGCGTTCCGCCCCGGTGGAGCTGGAGTACTGGCAGGTCGAGCGCGCCGTTGAAGAAAACGCGTAGCTGACCTGACGGGAATCGTCGCGCGTGCGCGGCGACGGCTCGTCAACGGTGGCCCGTTTGAACCGGTGGGGATGCCGGGAGGGACACGACAGACAAGTAGGTGCAAGTATGGCGAAGAAAATCACGGGTACCGTGAAATTGCAGATTCCCGCCGGCGCGGCGAATCCTGCACCGCCTGTGGGCCCCGCGCTGGGTTCGCAAGGCGTCAACATCATGGCGTTCTGCAAAGAGTTTAACGCTAAGACACAAGACAAGGCCGGTCTGATTATTCCCGTGGTTATCACGGTATACGCGGACCGCAGTTTCTCCCTCGTTTTCAAGAGCCCCCCGGCTTCCGCGCTGCTGAAGAAAGAGGCGGGCTTGGCTAAGGGTTCCGCTGTTCCCAACCGCGACAAGGTCGGCAAGGTGACGCGCGAACAGGTCCGCAAGATCGTTGAGATGAAAAAAGCGGATCTGAACGCGTCGAGCGAAGCGGCTGCGATGCGGATGATCGAAGGTACCGCGCGCAACATGGGTATCGAGGTGGTTGACTAAGCAAAGGGGACACGGATTATGGCAAAACATGGCAAAAGGTATATCGATGCCCAGAAGAAAGCCCCGACCACGCTTGTGAGCTTGGAAGAGGCCGTCGCATTCGTCAAGGCGAACGCGGGCGCGAAATTTGATGAGACGGTTGAGATTGCGATGCGTCTCGGAGTGGATATCAAGAAGTCGGACCAGACGGTACGCGGCACGGTCAATTTGCCGCACGGCACCGGCAAGAACGTCCGCGTGATCGTGTTCGCGGCAGGCGCCCACGCCGATGAGGCGAAAGCGGCTGGTGCGGATGAGGTCGGCTACGAAGAGCTGATCGAGAAGGTCAAGAACGGCTGGACGGACTTCGATGTCGCGATTTCGACGACTGACGCGATGAAAGAAGTGCGTAAAATTGCCCGTGTGCTCGGACCCCGAGGCCTGATGCCGAACCCCAAGACGGGGACGGTGACGGATGAAACGGCAGCAGCCGTGAAGGCCGCCAAGGGGGGCAAGGTGGATTTCCGCATGGACCGCACAGGCAATGTCTGTGTGATGTGCGGCAAGCGCAGCTTTGATGCCGACAAATTGGTCGGCAACATCAAAGTCATCGTCGAAGCGGTCCGGGCCGAGCGGCCTCCGGCAGCCAAGGGCGCTTTTATCCGCTCCCTGACGGTCTGCTCTACGATGGGCGTGGGCGTGCGTGTGCTTGTCAAGGAAGAGACGGCTGAATAAACACGGGAGACGGATGCAATGAGAACCGAGAAAATTTCCATTTTGAATGAGGTCATCGAGCGCGTCAAGGCTTCCGACTTCTGTTTCATCCTGAACTATGGTGGCCTGAAGGTGACGCAGCTGACGACGTTGCGCAAAGAGCTGGCCAAGCTTGATTCGCGTGCCATGGTGGTGAAAAACACCTACCTCGGCAAAGTTGCGAAGGAGCTGGGGTGGTCGGATGTCTCCTCGCTCTTGACCGGGCCGACGGCCATGGTCACCGGGAGCGGCGATGTGACGGAAGTGGCCAAGGTGTTGGTGGAGTTTGTCAAGAAGAACGACAAGGCGAAGATCAAGGGCGCGAGCCTGGAGTCTGCCGCTTTGAGTGCGGCCGATGTGGATGCGCTCTCGAAGTTGCCGTCGAAAGACGCGATGCGCGGCATGTTGCTGGGCACGCTCTCGGCGCCCGCAACCAGCCTGGTGCGCGTGCTCAACGCGTCGCTGCTTAACGTGCTCTACGCGCTCAAGGCGTATGAGGATAAGAAGAACGGATCTGCGGCATAACGAGTGTCGTAAAAACCGCAAGGTGCGGGCTGCCGGCGGGTGCCGGCGCCTCTGTGCGTGAAAACGTGAACGGTCGCTTTATGAGCGGCGGCACCTGCGGGAACCCCGCCCGCGAATCAACGCGTGCGGTTGCACAAAAAAAGGAACAAGAAAATGACGAATGACGAAGTGATTGATTTTCTGAGCAACCTCTCGGTGCTCGAGATCTCCAAGCTGGTCAAGGCGCTGGAAGAGAAGTGGGGCGTTAGCGCCGCCGCTCCGGTCGCCGCTGCGGCCGCTCCGGTCGCTGCTGCGGCCGCGGTCGAAGAGAAGACCGAGTTCGATGTGATTCTGGCTGATGCCGGCGCGAACAAGATCGGCGTCATCAAAGAAGTCCGCGCGATCACGGGCCTCGGGCTGAAAGATGCCAAGGACCTGGTCGAAGCCGCCCCGAAAGCAGTGAAGCAGGCCGTCAGCAAGGACGAGGCTGCCAAGCTGAAAGACCAGCTCGAGAAGGCTGGCGCCAAAGTCGAAGTGAAGTAAGCTTCCTCGATTTGAAAAGTGGGGACTGCCCGAGAGATGACCCGGGCAGTCCTCGCTTTCCGGTAACAGGCTGAGAGGCCTTGAGCCGGAGAAGCCCGACTGGTCGTCGCGTTTTGCAGTTGCCAAAAGAAAGACGAATCGCACCTGAAGATCCGGTGATGCGCGAGTCAGCCGAAGTGTGAATCAGTTAACCAAGTGGCCGCTTACCACACTTCCATTCACAACCGGTTGACAAAACAGCGCGTCAGGACCCTCAGCGGGCGGCAGGGCGCAGGCTCTGACGTGCGGGGTTTTTTCAGTTGGCAACATCTGATACTCAACATCCCAACCTGAGGTAGGCAATGGTTGAACGTAAAGTGTTTGGCAAGCTGAAAGCCGTAAGTCAGCCGCCCGATCTGATCGCTATTCAGACGAAGTCGTACCAGGATTTTCTGCAGATTGACGCGGCGCCCGGCAAGCGCGAGGAGAAGGGGCTCCAAGCCATCTTCCGCGAAGTCTTTCCCATCGACAGCTATGACGGGCGGTATACGCTTGATTTTGTCAAATACGAATTGGGCGAGCCTAAGATGGACGCCCTGGCGTCTCTTGCCGACGGAAGCACCTTTGCGGCGCCTCTGCACGCGACGTTCCGCTTGAAAGACGGCGACGAGATCCGCGAAGAGGACGTCTACATGGGCGAGATTCCTCTGATGACCCGCGATGGCGCCTTCGTGATTAACGGCGCCGAGCGCGTGATCGTCTCGCAGTTGCACCGCTCCCCCGGCATCTGCTCCGAGAAGGCGCTGCACCCGAACGGACAAACGCTCTTCTCCGTGCGGCTTATCCCCGACCGCGGCTCATGGATTGAGATCCAGTTCGACTCCAGCGACATCATGTGGGTCTATATGGACCGCCGCCGCCGCCGCCGCAAGTTCTATGCGACGACCTTTCTCCGCGCGCTCGGTTATGGGACGGACGAAGCAATCCTGAAGCTTTTCTACACATTCAAGACCTTGCAGGTCAAGAAGGCGTACACAGCCGATGTGCTCGAGATGCTGGTGATGAAGGATGACCTGATTGACGTCGAGTCGCAGGCCGTGCTTGCCCGCCGCTACGACCCCATCACGCCGGCCCTTCTGGAGCAGATCGCGGTTGCAGGCTTCGAAAAGATCGATGTCGTGGATGTTTCCGTCGATGAAGGTGTGCTGATCAAAACGCTGCGCGAGGACGCGAAATCCGGCATCCACTCGGAAGAGGATGCGTTGAAGGACATCTACAAGCGTCTGCGCCCCGGTGACCCTGCGACCTCGTCGAATGCCAAGACGTTGCTTAAGCGTCTGTTTTTCGAGCCTCGCCGTTATGATTTGGGCAAAGTCGGCCGCCACAAGATCAATCAAAAACTGGTTCTGACCGGCAAGGTCGCCGATGATTTGCGTACACTCGATGAGAGCGGAATTGATGTGATTGAAGCCATTCGCCTGCTGCTCCGCATCTACATCGGCACAGATCAGGTGGACGATATCGACCACTTGGGCAGCCGCCGTATCCGGACCGCCGGCGAGTTGCTGGAGAACCAGTGCCGTGTGGGCTTGGCTCGTACGGAGCGCCTGATCCGCGAGCGTATGACCCTGTTTGATCCCGCAAGCGGCGTTCTCGCACCGGCGCGTCTTGTGAACAGCAAGTCGCTCTCCGCAGTCGTCCAGGACTTCTTTGGCCGCAGCCAATTGAGCCAGTTCATGGACCAGACAAACCCGCTGAGCGGCCTGGCCCACAAGCGCCGTCTCTCGGCCCTCGGGCCTGGGGGTTTGAGCCGTGAACGCGCAGGCTTTGAGGTCCGCGACGTCCACCCGTCGCATTATGGCCGCATCTGCCCGATTGAAACGCCGGAAGGCCCGAACATCGGTCTGATCTCTTCGCTGGGCATCTATGCGCAGATCAATCAGTACGGGTTCATCGAGAGCCCTTACCGCGTGGTCCGTAACGGCAAGGTGACGAATGAGGTTCAGTATTTTTCTGCCGACAAAGAAGAGAATTTTGTGATCGCGCAGGCCAACTCGGAGCTCAAGCCGGATGGGAGTTTCGCCACCGAGCGCGTGACGTGCCGGTTCAAGACCGAGTTTGAAGACTTTGACCGGATGCGCGTGCAGTACATGGACGTGTCGCCGATGCAGGTGGTTTCGATCGCTGCGGGCCTCATCCCGTTCCTGGAACATGACGATGCGAACCGGGCGCTGATGGGCGCAAACATGATGCGTCAGGCCGTTCCGCTGCTGAAGTGCGAGCGTCCTTACGTGGCGACCGGCTTAGAGCTGCGGGCAGCCTCCGACTCATGCGTGACGGTGCTGGCGGAGGACAGCGGAATCGTGGCCTACGTTTCAGCGACCGAGATCATTGTGACGCCGGACGGCAAGATGCCTTCGGGCAAAGCGAAAAAGAGCGAAAACGCCAAAGGTGTTTACCGCTACGCGCTACAGAAGTTCCGTCGCTGCAACGCCGGCACCTGCTTCAACCAGAAGCCGATCGTCAAGGTCGGCCAAGCGGTGAAGAAGGGGAGTGTGTTGGCTGACGGCCCCGCCACCCATCAGGGCGAGCTCGCTCTGGGCAAGAACATGCTGGTGGCCTTTATGCCGTGGAGAGGCTTCAACTTCGAAGACGCGATTCTTGTGAGCGAGAAGGTGGTGCGCGATGACGTGTTCACCTCCATTCATATTCAGGACTTCGAGGTGGGCGCCCGCGATACCAAGTTGGGCCCCGAAGAAATTACCCGTGACATTCCGAACGTGGGCGAGGACGCGCTGAAGAACCTCGGCACGGATGGTGTTGTGCGCGTGGGCGCGGAAGTTCGTCCGGGCGATATCTTGGTTGGCAAGATCACGCCGAAGAGCGAGACGGAGCTGGCTCCTGAAGAGCGCCTGCTGCGTGCGATTTTCGGCGAGAAAGCCGCAGACGTGCGCGACACGTCGCTGACCGTGCCGAGTGGCGTATATGGCATCGTGATGGACGTGAAGGTGACCTCGCAGCAAGAGGCCCGCCGCCCGTTCCTCTCGCTCTCCGCATCGCCTGAAGAGAAGAAAGAGATCCGCGATGTTGAGGACGAGCGCAAAAAGAAACAGGCCGCGTTGGAAGAGGAGCTGACCACCGCGCTGAGCAACATCCTCTTGGGCGAAAAGATCCCGCTGGACGTTTTGGACGTCGAAACGGGTGATATCATCATCCCCGCGAACCGCAAGATCACGAAAACGCTGCTGGCGAAACTCGCTAAAGCGCACGATCACATCCAAATCGAAAACAGCCCGGTTCAGCAGAAGATCGAGGAGATCATCAATGTTTTCCGCCCAAAATTTGCGGAAATGGCTGAGCCCGGCGGCGGCGGAGAGTTCGCCGAATTGGACGGGATCATCGACGAGGGCGGCGTGATCAAGCAGGTGCGTGTTTACATTGCCGAAAAGAAGAATCTTTCGGTGGGTGATAAAATCGCGGGCCGTCACGGCAACAAGGGCGTGATCGCGAAGATTGTGCCCGACTGCGATATGCCGTTCCTGCCGGACGGCACGCCAGTCGATATCGTGCTCAACCCCCTCGGCGTGCCTTCCCGCATGAATTTGGGACAGTTGTTTGAAACCTATCTCGGCGTGGCCTGCAAGGTGCTCGGCTTCCATGCCGCGACACCCGTTTTCGACGGCACGAAAGAAGAGGAGATCGACCAGCTGTTGCGCCAGGCCCGCAAGGCGCAGGAGAAAGAGATCGGCGGCAACGCGTGGCTGTGTGAAGACGGCAAAACCGTCCTTTACGACGGACGTACGGGTGACCCGTTCGACCAGCGCGTGGTGGTCGGTCAGATCTACATGCTGAAGCTTCACCATTTGGTGACCGACAAGATCCATGCGCGTGCTACGGGGCCTTACTCGCTCGTGACCCAACAACCTTTGGGCGGCAAGGCGCAGTACGGCGGTCAGCGTATGGGCGAAATGGAGGTCTGGGCGCTCGAGGCCTATGGCGTCGCGTATGCGTTGCAGGAGCTGTTAACGGTCAAGTCCGACGATGTCGGCGGACGCACCCGTATTTACGAGGCGATCGTGAAGGGGCAGAACACGCTTGACGCCGGCATGCCGGAATCGTTCTCGGTGCTGATGCACGAGTTGCGCGGTCTGTGTCTTGACATGAAATTGCTGGGCGGTGAGACGGCTGCGCCGGCTGCCGAATTCCCGAGAATCTAAGGCGACCCTTCAGGAGGTTCATAATGAATCCTTATGCAGTACGAGAGATGTTTGGTGGGATGTTCGATGCCGGTGCGCACTACGATGCCGTGAGCATTACGCTCGCCTCGCCGGAGACCATCCGTTCCTGGAGCCACGGTGAAGTCCGCAACCCCGAAACCATTAACTACCGGACCTACCGTCCGGAGCGCGACGGCCTGTTCTGCGAGCGGATTTTCGGTCCGACGCGCGACTGGGAGTGCGCCTGCGGCAAATACAAGCGGATCAAGCACAAGGGCGTGGTCTGCGACCGCTGCGGCGTCGAAGTGACGGTGTCGCGCGTTCGCCGCCAGCGCATGGGCCACATCGAATTGGCCGTGCCGGTCTCCCATATCTGGTTCTTCAAGTGCAGCCCCAGCCGCATCGGACTTGTCTTGGACAAGACCGCGAGTGAGCTGGAACGTGTTCTCTACTACGAAGATTACATGGTGATCGAACCGGGCGAGACGCCGCTCAAATACATGCAGTTGCTCTCTGAGGCCGAGTATCATGAGGCGCTGGAAAAGTACGGTGAGAATTTCGAGGCCATGATGGGCGCGGAGGCGGTTCGCCGCACGCTGAACAAGGTGGACCTCGAACAGCTCATGCAGGATCTGGAAGAGCAGATCGAGAATACCCGCAGCAAGCAGACGCGTAAAAAAATCACCAAGCGCATGAAGATTGCGGACGGTTTCCGCGTGAGCAAAGCTCGCCCGGAGTGGATGATTCTGGACTGTCTCCCGGTGATTCCGCCGGAGCTTCGTCCGCTGGTGCCCCTCGAAGGAGGGCGTTTCGCGACGTCCGACCTCAACGATCTGTACCGCCGCGTGATCAACCGCAACAACCGTTTGAAGAATCTCCTGTCGCTCAAGACGCCGGATGTGATTATCCGCAACGAAAAGCGGATGTTGCAGGAGGCTGTCGACGCGGTGTTTGACAACGGGCGCCACGGGCGTGCTGTTGCGGGTGCGGGTAACCGTCCGCTCAAGTCTCTCAGCGACATGCTGAAGGGCAAGACCGGCCGCTTCCGTCAGAACCTGCTCGGCAAGCGCGTGGACTATTCCGGCCGTTCTGTGATCGTGGTCGGTCCCGAGTTGAAAATTACGCAGTGTGGCCTTCCGAAGAAGATGGCTTTGACCCTGTTCGAGCCTTTCATCATCCGCCGCCTGAAAGAAAAGGGCATTTGCCATACCGTGCGTACGGCGCGCAAGATGATCGAGCGTCATGACGAACAGGTCTGGGACATCTTGGAAGAGGTCACCAAGGGCAAGACCGTGATGCTCAACCGCGCCCCGACGCTTCACCGTTTGTCGATCCAGAGCTTCGAGCCGGTCCTCATCGAAGGCGAGGCGATCCGCATTCACCCGATGGTGTGTACGGCGTTCAACGCGGACTTCGACGGCGACCAGATGGCCGTCCACGTGCCGCTGTCGGTCGAGGCGCAGCTCGAGAGCCGCCTGCTGATGTTGGCGTCGAACTCGATCTTCTCTCCGGCCTCCGGCAAGTCGATCTTTACGCCGACGCAGGATATCGCGCTGGGCATCTACTATTTGACGATCCCCAGTCAGGCTGATAAGCTCGCGAACAAGGTCGCGGGAAAGACGCCTGCAGGACATGAGCATTTGCCGCTCTTCAACAAGACGGCAGAAGTTGATTTCGCACTGGCCGAGGGCGCGATCCGGTATCATACGCGTATCCGTTTCCGCAATCCCGATTTCGGCGTTAAAAACCGCCGCTTCGGCACTCCCGACGTGCGCGTCATCGAGACGACCGCCGGACGTGTGATTTTCAATGAGATATGGCCGGATGAGCTCGGCTTCGTCAATGACAAAGTCGACAAGAGCAAGCTCGGCGATCTGATCCTCCAGTGCCACCAAGTCGCGGGACATGTGCGCACGGTCGCGGCTCTGGATCAGTTGAAGGCGCTTGGCTTCAAGCACGCCTGCCTTGCGGGCGTCTCCATGGGCCTTAAGGACATGATCCGCCCGAAGGTCAAAGATGAAATCATCGCGAAGGCCTATACCGAGGTGGAAAAGGTCGATAACCAATTCCAGACCGGCGTCATCACCGATGGCGAGCGTCACAACAAGATCGTTGATATTTGGACGGCCGCCACCGAGAAGGTTTCGGACGAGCTTTTCAAGACGATCGACCGGAACGTGACGGAAGCGAAGCCGAATCCTACGGAGACCAACCCCGTTTACATGATGGTTGACTCCAAGGCCCGTGGTTCGAAACTTCAGATTCGTCAGCTCGCCGGCATGCGCGGTCTGATGGCCAATCCGTCAGGCGAAATCATCGAGCGTCCGATCACGGCTTCCTTCCGCGAGGGGCTGAGCGTGTTGGAGTACTTCATCTCCACGCACGGCGCGCGCAAGGGGTTGGCCGATACCGCTCTGAAGACCGCCGATGCGGGCTATCTGACGCGTAAGCTGGTCGACGTGTCGCAAGATGTGATCATCACGATTCAAGATTGTAACACGGTGAACGGCATTGAGGTGGAGGCTGTGGAAGAGGGTGACGAAACCCTTATCCCGCTGCGCACCCGTGTGCTCGGACGTACGGCGCTCTATGATATCCGGCACCCTGCCACAACAGAGGTGTTGATCCCTGCCAATGCCGAGATCGACGAGGCGGCCTGTAAGCTGCTGGATGACGCCGGCATCGAGCGCGTGTGGATCCGCAGCGGACTGACCTGCGATGCGCCTCACGGCATGTGCGCAAAGTGTTATGGGCGCGACCTCTCTTCGGGACGCCCCGTGGAGATCGGTGTGGCGGTCGGCATCATTGCGGCACAGTCCATCGGTGAACCGGGCACGCAGTTGACGATGCGTACGTTCCATATCGGTGGTACGGCGTCAACCGTTTCCAAGGTGCCGGAAATCGTTCTCAAAAATGCGGGTTTCATCAAGTATGTGGATCTGCGTATCGTGCGGAATGATGAAGGCAACACCGTGGTGCTGAATAAAAACGGCACCATTGAAATTGTGGACGCGGATGGCACGGAGATCGACACCTACAACCTGCAAATGGGTACCGTGCTGCTCGCCGAAAACGGGTCCGCCGTCAAGGGCGGTCAGCGCGTGGCCGTGTGGGATCCGCACTCGGTGCCGATTCTTGCTGAAAAGCACGGTGTGGTTTCCTTCCAGGACTTTGTTGATGACGTGTCGGTCCGCAGCGATCAAGACTCTGAGACCGGTACGACCTCCCTGCTCGTGCTTGAGACCAAGGAAGACCTGCATCCGCAGATCATCGTTACCGATCCGCAGACGCATGAGATTCTCGGGTTCTATCACATCCCGGCGGGCGCCATCGTGATGGTGAAGGAAGGCACGAAGGTTTCACCCGGCATGATGCTCGCGAAGACGCCGCGTAAAGAGGCCAAGACGCGTGATATCACCGGCGGTCTGCCGCGTGTTGCTGAACTGTTTGAGGCGCGCCAACCCAAGGATGCGGCTGAAATCTCCCGCATCGAGGGTGTGGTCGACTTCGGCGAGCATCAGCGCGGTAAGCGTTGCCTGGTCGTGCGCGATGAAATCACGGGCCATAACGAAGAGCATCTTATCCCGATGGGTAAGCAGGTGGTCGTGTTTAAGGGTGACCGCGTCAAGAAGGGGCAGCAGCTCACCGAAGGTCCGGTTGTGCCGCAGGAAATCCTCGACGTCTGCGGTCCCCAGGAACTGCAGCGCTATCTGGTCAACGAAGTCCAGCAGGTCTATCGTCTGCAGGGCGTGGAAATCAACGACAAACACATCGAGATCATCGTTCGTCAGATGCTGCGCAAGGTCCGCATCACCAATCCGGGCGATACCGACTTCCTCTGGGGCGAGCAGGTCTCGCGTCAAAGGTTCTTGGAAATCAACGAAGAGATCGTGGCGGAAGGTAAACGTCCGGCCGAGGCGCAGCCCGCCTTGTTGGGTATCACCAAAGCCTCGCTCGAGACCGACAGCTTCATCTCTGCGGCTTCGTTCCAAGACACGACGCGGGTGCTGACGGATGCGGCTACCATGGGTCGTGTTGACGAATTGCGCGGCTTCAAGGAAAACGTCATCCTCGGACATCTGATCCCTGGCGGAACCGGCTTCCCGCTGCACCGCCACATTAAGCTCGTGCCGCTGGCCGAGCCGATCAGCGAAGAGGAAATGGCCACGCTTCAGGCCGAGGCGCAAAGCCAGCTCGACGAGGTTTTCACCTGAGTCGGGTGCTTCTGAAATGACAGAAAAACAGGCGGGATGCGGAATGCGTCCCGCCTGTTTTTTCGCCAAAAGCCTCAAGTCGGGGCGATGCTTTCGCGCACGATCCCCGAACACGCCCGACTCTCTTCCCGCGACATCTCCGTCGCTCCCAATTCGGTGTCGTCTCATTTGAGGCAACCAGAAAGGCGCGCGTCCCGAGCCTGTTCTGTTTCGGTGTCATGAAGGGTGAGGCAACGCGCGATGAAATTCACACGTTGACCTTGTGTTGACCATCCTGCTTTGCCTTTGATACCTTACCTGATGAGGGATTTTGTTTCCATCCGTTTGATTCAGGCGACAACTTTTTGGGGCAAAATGAAAAAAAGTATTGGAATCACGCTGTTGCGCATGCTGATCGGCTGGCACTTCCTGTATGAGGGGCTCTTCAAGATCGTACAAGTGGGGGGGTGGTCGGCGGAGGGCTATCTGAGAACGAGCCAATGGTTCGCGGCGCCACTCTTCCACAAGATTGCGGCGACGCCATGGCTGCTGAAAACGGTTGACCTGATGAACATGTGGGGGCTCACGGCCATCGGGTTGGCGCTCATCCTGGGCCTGCTGGTGCGCCCCGCGGCCTTTTTCGGCCTCGTGTTGCTGCTCTTCTATTTCGTCGCGCAGCCGCCGTTTCTGGCGCCGTCTGCGGACGGACACTTTCTGTGGATCGACCGCAACGTGGTGGAGGCGGCGGCGTTGTTGGCGGTGATGCTGGTGCCGACGTACACGGTTGGCGCGTACATGGCCACCCTGCCGCGCAAGCTGTTTAAGCGCCGGCTCAAGAAAGAGAAGAAAGAAGAGTCTGAAACTAAAATCGCGTCGCCTGAGCGGCGCGAGCTGTTGCTAAGCCTGAGTTCTCTGCCGGTGATCGGTGCGTTCGGTTACGCTTTCTTCCGCAAGCACGGGCGCGTCTGGGAGCGCGAGAACCTGAAGGCCAAGGCGGATGCGGTGACCGGCGCCACGGTCAAGGCGTTCACTTTCGATGACATTAAAGACCTCAAGAAGCCCGTTGACAAGTTCGGGCAAATCGGCAACGTGAAGCTCAGCCGCATGTTTCTGGGCGGAAATCTGATGGGTGGGTGGGCGCATGCGCGCGACTTGATCTATGTCGATAAGCTGGTGAAAGCCTACCATAACGATTGGCGCATTTTCCGAACCTTCCGGCTGGGTGAGGCTTGCGGAATGAACGCCATTCTGACGAATCCGGCGCTGGTGCGGGTCATCAATGATTATTGGAAGAATGAAGGCGGTCGGATCCAGTTCATCTCAGACTGCGGGTACCAGGGCGACCTCGTCAAAGGTGCTCAGTATTCCTTCGACAAAGGAGCGTGCGCGCTCTATTGCCACGGCGGCATGTCCGATACCTACGTCCGCGACGGCAAGTTCGGCAAGATCGAAGAGGCGCTGAAGGCGATGCGCAAACTCGGCGTTCCTGCGGGAATCGGCGCGCATCGGCTGGAGACCGTCAAGGGCTGCGTGGAACACGGGATCATCCCTGACTTCTGGGTCAAAACCTTGCACCGCACGGAGTACTGGTCCTCCCGCACCGAGGATGGCTATTATTCAAGGGACAATGTCTGGTGCCTGGATCCGAATGAGGTCGTCGCTTATATGGAGAAGCTGGAGCAGCCGTGGATTGCCTTCAAGATCCTGGCGGCGGGAGCATTGAAGCCGCAGGACGCGTTCCCGTACACCTACAAGAGCGGGGCGGACTTTGCCTGCGTCGGCATGTATGATTTCCAGGTCGTCGAAAACGTCAATTTGGTCAACACGGTGTTGGACGGAAAGATCGAACGTGCGCGCCCTTGGCGCGCGTAAAAACGGCGACTTAATTCTTGTGGGAAGGGTGCGGTGGAAGCCGCAAAAGGGGTCCATGTGAATAAAACGTTTGTGATGACGCTGCTTCGGATGCTGGTCGGCTGGCACTTCTTGTACGAAGGGCTTTATAAGTTGGTTCAGGCGGGCGGATGGTCGGCGGAGGGCTATCTGCGCACAAGCCAGTGGTTTGCCGCGCCGGTCTTCCATAAGATCGCCGCGACGCCATGGCTGCTGAAGACGGTTGACCTGATGAACATGTGGGGGCTCACGGCCATCGGGTTGGCGCTCATCCTGGGCCTGCTGGTGCGCCCCGCGGCCTTTTTCGGCCTCGTGTTGCTGCTCTTCTATTTCGTCGCGCAGCCGCCGTTTCTGGCGCCGTCTGCGGACGGACACTTTCTGTGGATCGACCGCAACGTGGTGGAGGCGGCTGCTTTGCTGGCCGTGATGCTGGTGCCGTCGTACAGCCTGGGCTCATCGCTGGCCGTGTTGTTCCGCAGGCTTTTCAAGCGGGCGTCGAAGGGCGCGGAGAACGCAGCCTCCGAAGTGAGGGTGGTGTCGCCCGAGCGGAGGGAGCTGCTGCTGAGCCTCAGCTCGCTGCCGGTGCTGGGCGCTTTTGGGTATGCTTTCTTCCGCAAGCACGGGCCGGTTTGGGAGCGCGAAAATTTGAAGGCCAAGACGGATGCGGTAACCAGCGCCACGGTCAAAGCGTTTGATTTCGCTGACATCAAGGACCTCAAGAAACCGCTCGATAAGTACGGGCAGATCGGCAATTTGAAGTTGAGTCGCATGTTCTTGGGCGGCAATCTGATCGGCGGTTGGGCGCACGCGCGCGACCTGATTTATGTCGACAAGCTGGTGAAAGCCTACCACGACGACTGGCGTGTGTTCCGCACGTTCCGCATGGCGGAGGCGAGCGGCATGAACGCGATTCTCTGTAATCCCCAGCTCGCCCGGACGATCAACGATTATTGGAAGAAGGAGGGCGGCAAGATCCAGTTCATCTCCGACTGCGGACACCGCGACGGACCGATGGAAGGCATCCGGCGTTCGTTGGAGGGCGGGGCTCACTCGTGCTACATTCAGGGCGAGATCTCGGACCGTTATGTGCGCGACGGCAAGTTCAAAGAGCTGGAGGAGTCTTTGGCCTTCATCCGGAAACAGGGGTTGCCTGCCGGGATCGGAGCCCATCGGCTGGAGACGGTCAAAGGGTGCGTTGAACACGGCATACACCCCGACTATTGGGTGAAAACGATCCATCGGACGGATTACTGGTCGGCTCGGCTGGACGGCCCTCGGCGTGATAATATCTGGTGTGAGAATCCGGATGAGACGGCCTCGTTTATGGAGGCGCTGGAACAACCTTGGATCGGGTTTAAGGTGCTTGCCGCCGGCGCGATCCAGCCGAAGGTCGGTTTCCCGTTCGCTTTTAAGAGCGGGGCTGATTTCATTTGCGTGGGCATGTATGACTTCCAGCTCGTGGATAACGTGAATCTGGTGACTTCGGTCTTGGATGGCCCGATCGAGCGTAAGCGTCCGTGGCGCGCGTAAAAATCGTACTCCCCAGAGGCGGTGGTTTTCGTGTATCCTTGTTTCGCAATCAAGGACTGTAAGGAAATTATGAAGAATAGTGTTTTGTCTCTTTCTGTGTTGGTACTGTTGGTGAACTCCGGTTGCTTCAAGCATCGTGAGGCCCCCTATCGTCCGGTGACCGCGAAGACGGTGGCGGAAGCGATCGAAAAACAGGCCACGGTCGAACGTGTCATCCTCGCCGGGCAGGCGCTCTCCGCATTGCCGAAAGAGTTGGCGACAATGCCGAAGCTCGCCGTGCTGGAACTGCGGGGCGCCCAGGGGCTGACGTCGCTGGAGGGGATCTCCGGCCTCAAAGCGCTCAAGCAACTCGATCTCGATTCTTTGAAGATGTCAACGCCTCCGGGCGAGATGTTTGGAATGGCGGGGCTCGAAAGGCTCTACCTGTCGGACAACGGGATGACGTCGTTGCCGCCGGCCATCGGGGGCTTGACCGCGCTGGCCTATCTCAATCTTGACAACAACCAGTTGGCGGCTTTGCCTCCGGAGCTCGGCAACTTGACGGCGTTGCGCTGGCTGCGTCTAAACGGAAACAAGCTGGCGGCGTTGCCGCCTGAACTGGCGAAGCTCGCCAAACTGCAGCGCATCTATTTGCGTCAGAACCAGTTTGCGTCGGTGCCGGAATGCCTGAAGGAGCTGCCGTTGCTGGAGGATATCAGCCTGAGCGGCAACAAGCTCACGGCGGTGCCGGACTGGATGACGGCTTTGCCGAAGTTGCGTCAACTGGATCTGGACGGATGCCCGGTCGCCAAGTTGCCCGCGAACCTTGACGGATGGAAGACGCTTCAGGTGCTGTCGCTTGTGCGTTGTCCGATTTCCGATGAGGAGAAGGCTCGCATCCGCGCCGCCATTCCCAAGGTACATGTCGCATTCTAACGACATAAAGCGGATGAGCGTCAAAACGGGGGAAGACTGGCGGTGTCAGTTGCGACGTGCGGTCACGGGTGCCGCGCCGGAGCTGGAGCGCTTCGGAGTCCAGAGGGCTGATGCGGAACGCGTTCATCGCAAATATCCGGTCAAACTTACGCCCTATACGCTGCAGCATCTCAGCCGCGGGAATCCCGCTGATCCGCTCAACAGGCAGGCCTTGCCCTCTCTCGATGAACTTGTTGTTGAAAAGGGCATGATTGCCGACCCGTTTGCCGAAAAGACCCGCGCCGCGTGTTGCTTCGGTCTCAAGCGGCGCTTTCCCGACCGGGTTCTCGTCATGGCGCACGACCAGTGTGCGATGGCCTGCCGCCATTGTACGCGCAAGGGGCTGCTTGAAAGCGCGGAGGTGATTCGTACGCCCGCGCAGCTTGCGGTGGCCGTGACGTGGGTCAAGGCGCATCCCGAGGTCCGCGAGGTCCTGCTTTCCGGGGGCGATCCGCTTTTGCTTTCAGACCGACGCATCCTGACGTTTGTGCGCGCCTTCGCTCAATTGCCGCAGATCGATGCGGTGCGTATCGGTACGCGCGTTCCGGCTACCTTGCCGATGCGGGTCACCCCGGAGTTGGCGCGTAAGCTTGGCGCGTTTAAGAAAGTGTGGGTGAACACCCAGTTCAATCACGTGCGTGAGATCACCCCCGAGGCCGTGGAGGCCTGTGCGCGTTTCGTGGAGGCGGGCATCCCGGTTTCAAACCAGGCCGTTTTACTCAAGGGTGTCAACGACTCGGTCGAAGCGCTCTTTGACCTTTGCACCGGCTTGCAGCGCATCCGGGTCCGGCCTTATTACGTCTTTCTATGCGATCCGGTGGCGGGAATCGCGCATTTTCGCGTGCCGGCGCGCCGGGCGCGTCAGCTCGAACGCGAGCTGGCTGTACGTGTCGGGGGGTTGGCCCTGCCTCGCTTTGTGGTGGACCTCCCCGGCTCGCGTCGGAAAGCGCCGCTCTGAGTTCGGCGGCTGGAAGAGCCGGAGCGGTTTATTATTTTGTGTGGCCGAGACGCGAACACCCGCAGATCGGGATCGCCATCCCGACGTGGACGCTTTGCGCTTGTGTCCTGCCTAAAACGGCGACACTTTTTGTCACGCCGCTCTGCGTGCGGCACATTTATCTTTGATATTCTTGAATTTCGGTTTGACGAATCGGCGGGAAACCTGATAAAGTTTCCTTCTATTTTTGACCCTTTCGGGGCGTAGCGCAGCCTGGTAGCGCGTTTGCTTGGGGTGCAAAAGGTCTCG
>JADHEF010001084.1_pt1 | contig 19921 bp, 16 predicted proteins | sample 8952391 | NCBI WGS metagenome assembly JADHEF01 (sample SAMN16124439, study PRJNA663245) | bioreactor sludge metagenome | isolation source: sludge (nitrite) | place: India:Bengaluru | collected 2019-02-28
ACGGACTACCTCTGGAAGAAGATCCTGACGCGGGAGAGCCTGACCGAGATCCTCGAAAGCTACGCCCACCTCGTCGAGACGAAGGACGAATCGACCGGGAAGAAGAGCCGGAGCCAGGTCTGGCCCCGCTACCACCAGCTCGACGTCGTGAGGAGGCTCCTCGCCGACGCCCGGGGGCATGGCGCCGGCCGGCGCTACCTGATCCAGCACTCCGCGGGGAGCGGCAAGTCGAACTCCATCGCCTGGCTCGTCCACCAGCTCATCGGTCTTCGGCGCGAGGGCGCAACGGAGGCCCCGCACGTCTTCGACTCGATCATCGTCGTCACCGACCGGACGATTCTCGACCGGCAGATCCGCGACACGATCAAGTCGTTCGCGCAGGTCGCGGCGACGGTCGGGCACGCCGAGAGCTCCGGGGACCTGCGGAAGCTCATCGAGTCGGGGAAGAAGATCATCGTCTCGACTGTCCAGAAGTTCCCGCACATCCTCGACGAGATCGGGACGGAGCACCGGGCGCGGACCTTCGCCATCGTGATCGACGAGGCTCACTCGAGCCAGGGCGGACGCACCTCCTCGGCACTGAACATGGCTCTCTCCGTCGGCGGTGAGAAGGACGACGAGGAGACGACCGAGGACCGGATCAACCGGATCATGGAGGCGCGGAAGCTCCTCCCGAACGCGAGCTACTTCGCGTTCACGGCGACGCCGAAGAATAAGACGCTCGAGATCTTCGGAGAGCCGCAACCGGAAGTCGGGGAGACGAAGCGCCGCCCCTTCCACGTCTACACGATGAAGCAGGCGATCGACGAGGGCTTCATCCTCGACGTCCTGCGCAGCTACACGCCGATCGAGAGCTACTACCGGCTCGTCAAGACGATCCCCGGAGACCCCGAGTTCGACACGAAACGGGCCCGGAAGAAGCTCCGGCGCTACGTGGAAGGCCACGAGCACGCCATCCGGCTGAAGGCCGAGATCATCGTCGACCACTTCCACGAACAGGTGCTCGACCTCCAGAAGATCGGCGGACAGGCCCGCGCCATGGTCGTCACGACCGGAATCGAGCGGGCGCTCCAGTACTTCCACGCGATCCGGGACTACCTCGCCGAGCGCAAGAGCCCGTACCGGGCCATCGTGGCCTTCTCGGGGGAGCACGACTTCGGCGGCGTCCCGGTCACGGAGGCCACGCTCAACGGCTTTCCGTCGAACAGCATCGCCGAGAAGATCCGGACGGACCCGTACCGCTTCCTCGTCTGCGCCGACAAGTTCCAGACCGGCTACGACGAGCCGCTTCTCCACACGATGTACGTCGACAAGGTGCTCTCGGGCATCAAGGCCGTCCAGACCCTTTCACGGTTGAACCGCGCGCACCCGCTGAAGCACGATGTCTTCGTCCTCGACTTCATGAACGACGCGGACACGATCCGCGACGCGTTCGCCGACTACTACCGGACGACCCTGCTCTCCCAGGAGACCGACCCGAACAAGCTGCACGACCTGAAAGCCGCGCTGGACGGGGCCGAGGTCTACACGTCCGCACAGGTCGACGGCGTCGTCGAGCTCTACCTCGGCGGGGCCGACCGGGACCGCCTCGACCCGATTCTCGACGCCTGCGTCGCCACCTACCGCCAGGAGCTGGACGAGGACGGGCAGGTCGACTTCAAGGGGAAGGCGAAGGCCTTCGCCCGGATCTACGCGTTCCTCGCCTCCGTGCTTCCCTACAACGACCCGGAGTGGGAGAAGCTCTCGATCTTCCTCGGCTTCCTGATCCCGAAGCTCCCGGCGCCGCAGGAGGACGACCTCTCGAAGGGAATCCTCGAGCTGATCGACATGGACAGCTACCGGGTCGAGAAGCGGGCCTCGATGAAGATCCAGCTTCCCGACACGGACGCCGAGATCGAGCCCGTCCCGACGAGCGGGGGCGGCCACAAGCCGGAGCCCGAGATGGACCGCCTGTCGAACATCCTGAAGACCTTCAACGACCAGTTCGGGAGCATCCCCTGGACCGACGCGGACCGGGTCCACCACCTCATCACGACGGAGATTCCGGCCAAGGTCGCGGCCGACGTCGCCTACCAGAACGCCACGAGGAACTCTGACCGGCAGAACGCGAAGATCGAGCATGACAAGGCCCTCGCCCGGGTCATGACGGCTCTACTGAAGGACGACACCCAGCTCTTCAAGCAGTTCAGCGACAACGACTCGTTCCGGCGCTGGCTGACGGACACGGTGTTCGGGATGACGTACGCGCCGGGGAGGCCGGAGGCAGGCGCCGGGACCTGAGGCGGCAGCCGGCTCGGTGCCTTCAGTGCTCGCGCCGGTGGAGCAGGAGGGCTTCCCGGGTGGATGCCAGCCTCGCGAACGGTCCGCCGAAGAGGACGAACACCCGGGCCTCGTTCAGCCGGAGGGTCCCGGGCTGGGCCCGCCGCGCCCGTATCATGCCGCTTCCCATGAGGCAGCCCTCCATGTCCTTGTCCGCGGCGCGCCGCGTCGCGCTATGGGCACAGGGGTTCGGAAGGCCGCGCCCGGCGAGGGCCGTCACCGGCGCCGACGTCGTGAGGACGACTCGCGCGGTTGGCCTTCTTCAGCTCGATTCGGTGAACGTGCTCGTACGTTCGCACTACCTGCCGGTCTTCTCGCGGCTCGGTCCCTACGAGCGGGACCGGCTGGACCACGCGGCCTATTCGAGCCGCCGCCGGCTGTTCGAGTACTGGGGTCACGCGGCCTCGCTGATTCCCGTGGAGCTGCAGCCCCTATTTCGCTGGCGGATGGAGCGCGCGAAGAGGGGCGAGGGCTCGTGGAGCAGCCTCGCGCGTTTCGGCCGCGAGCACGCGGCGTTCTGCAAGCAAGTGCTCGCCGAGGTCCGCGACCGCGGGCCGATCGGGATCTCGGAGCTGGCCGCTTCAGGCGCGCGCAAGGCTGGCTGGTGGGAGTGGAGCGAGGGCAAGCTGGCGCTCGAGTGGCTGTTCTGGACGGGCCAGGTCAGCACGCACGGGCGGCGCCATTTCGAGCGGATCTACGACCTGACCGAGCGCGTGCTGCCGCGTGCGGTGATCGAGGCGCCGACGCCCGAGCCCGCGGAGGCGCAGAGAGAGCTGCTTCGAATCGCGATCAAGGCCCTCGGCGTGGCCACCGGGCGAGATCTCGCCGACTACTTCCGGCTGCCCGCGGCCGACGCCAGGGTGCGGATCGCCGAACTCGTCGAGTCCGGCGACCTCGTGGCGGTCGCCGTCGAGGGCTGGGATCGGCCGGCGTTCCTCGATCCGCGAGCCCGCGTACCGCGAAGGGTCGAGGCCCGGGCGCTGCTGTCGCCGTTCGATTCGCTCGTCTGGGAGCGCAGCCGCACCGAGCATCTGTTCGGCTTTCGCTATCGGCTCGAGATCTACACGCCATCCCATCGGCGCGTCCACGGCTACTACGTGCTGCCCTTCCTCCTGGGCGAGAGGCTCGTCGCGAGGGTGGACCTGAAATCGGACCGCGCGCGCGGCGCGCTCCGTGTCATGCGGGCGCAATGCGAGCCTTGGGCCGATGAGGTCTTCGTGGCCGGGCCGCTCAGGGACGAGCTCCGGATCCTCGCCGGGTGGCTTGGCCTCGAGAGTGTGGTCGTGTCCCGCCGCCGTGGCTTTACACGACTCCTACGCTAGCCGCAGGGCCCTCTCCTTTCATGCCTCGAGGCAGGTCTTCGCCGCTCGACGAGATCGCCGTCTGGAAGTAGCAGGGGCGCCGGTCTCCCGGCGCCCCGTTCAGCCTTCCGTGCCCTCCGGCCCGCCGCGGGGCCGCCCGCGCCGCCGGGCCTTCACCGCCTCCCGGAGGAGGTACTCGATCTGGCCGTTCACGCTCCGGAGCTCGTCCGCCGCCCACCTCTCGATCTCGGCGAAGAGGGCGGGGTCGATCCGGAGGAGGAAGGCCTTTCGGGACTCCCCGGGGGGCGGCGGTCCGGCGGCGCGGCTCGGCATCTCTCCTCAGGCGTAGAGGGTCCCGGCGTTGACGACCGGGTGGACCTCGGTATCCCCGCAGAGGACGACCATCAGGTTGCTGACCATGGCCGCCTTCCGCTCGTCGTCGAGCGTCAGGACGTTCTTCTCGGCGAGCTCCTTGAGCGCCATCTCGACCATCGAGACGGCGCCGTGGACGATCTTCTGCCGCGCGGCGATGACGGCCTCGGCCTGCTGGCGTCGGAGCATCGCCTGGGCGATCTCGGGGGCGTACGCGAGGTGGGTGAGGCGCGCCTCCTCGACGACGACGCCCGCCTTCGCGAGCCGCTCGTGGAGCTCCGTCTTCAGCGCGGCCGAGACCTCCTCGACGTTCGTCCGGAGCGTGATCTCGTCCTCCTCGCCGTGGTCGTAGCTGTAGAGGCTCGCGATGTGCCGGAGGGCCGATTCGCTCTGGGTCTCGACGTACTTTTCGTAGTCGTCCACGTCGAACATCGCCATGGCGGTGTCCTGGACGCGCCAGATGACGACCGCGGCGATCTCGATCGGGTTGCCCCCCTTGTCGTTCACCTTCAGGCGCTGGCCGTTCAGCGTCCGGGCGCGGAGGGAGATCCGGTTCCGCTTCGCGGACCGGCGCCCGGCCGCCTGTGCCGCGTGGACGGCGATCGCCGTCGCGTTCGCGCCGTGCCCCTCGGCGGTCGTCGCCGCGGCCGCGGCGGCGGTGCCCGAGCCGTTCGAGTAGAACGGGTTCCCCCAGTGGAAGCCCGCCTCCCGGACGGTCCCCTTGTAGGCGCCGAACAGGACGAGGACCCGGGCCTCGTTCGGCTGGAGCGTGAAGAAGCCGGTGATGAAGACGATCCAGGCGGGGAGTCCGAGGAGGGAGACGACGAAGGGGAGGACGTAGGGGTCCCCCTTCGCCTGCACGCCGGCGGCGATCGACCAGACGAAGAGGCCGATGTCCGCGGCGAGGAGGAGAAGGGCGAGGACGAGCATCGGCCACCCGTTGTGGACCGTCGCCGGAGCTTCCCGGTTGACGTTCAGGGTGTTCGGTTTCATGGCGCGACCTCCTGTCGGCTGCTACCGGAGTGATATCACCATGAAATACGCGTCGTCAATCGGAAGGTTTCCGGCGCGAGAGGGCATCGGGCGGGTCGCCTCACCCGTTCGGGGGATGCACGGCCCGTCCGGAGTGTGGATAGTCGGCGCCGAGAAACCCCAGCGAGTGCGGCGGCGGGCTTTCGTTCGGGAGGTCGATACGTCGGTTTCGTCGAGCGGCGGGCGGGACGGTGGAGGCGGTCGCGGCGGGCCGCGGCCGCCGGCCTGCGACACCTGCACGGTCGTCCGCGACGTCGCCGCGGAGAAGGCGCGCATGGCGGTCTGGCTCGCCCACGAGCTCCGGACGCCGCTCAACTGCGTCCTCGGCTACGCGGAGCTCCTCTGCGACCAGCTCGAGGCGCCCGAGGCCGCGCCGCTCCTCGCGGACGCCCTCCGGGTCCGCGACCTCGCCCTGCACCAGATCGCCCTCCTCGAGGATGTCCTCGACCTGGCGCGCCTCGAGCACGGGGGGTTGAGGCTGGAGCTCGGGCCGGTCGAGGCGATCGGGGTCCTGAAGCAGGTTGCCGAGGCGGCGCTCCCGCTCGTCCGGCGCGGCGGGAACCGGATCCTCCTCCTCGCCGACGGCGAGGCCTGGACGCTCGCCGACGAGACCCGGCTCCGCCAGGTCCTGCTCAACCTCGTGGGGAATGCGGCGAAAATCACGCGCGACGGACTCGTCACGCTCGGGGCGGGGCGCGCGAACGGCTCCGTCTGCCTCCACGTGAGCGACACGGGGAGCGGGATGACGCCCGAGGAGGCGGACCGGGTCTTCCTCCCGTTCCAGCAGGCGAATGCCGCCGTGGCGGCGATGCACGGCGGGACGGGTCTCGGCCTCTCGATCTCGAGGGAGCTCTGCGAGCGGATGGGGGGCTCGGTCCGCCTGACGACCTCGCCCGGGGAGGGCACGACGTTCACCGTCACGCTCCCCGCGGCTCCCCGGCCGGAGGCCTCCGCCTCCTGACGACGCGCTACCGGGTCTGGACTCCCTCCGCCGCCGTCACCTTCAACGTCTGCGTGCTCTTCTCCTCGCCGTACGCCACCGTCACGCGGTAGTCGCCGGGGGCCACGTGCCGGTCGGCCGGAAGGCCGCCGTACCCGGTGAGGAGGTCCTTCGTCTTCTTGAGGTCCCAGGAGACGCGACCGAGGCCCGGGATGCCGGGCGCGGTCAGGTTCGCGACGGGCCGGCCGTCCGGGCCGGCGATCGAGACTTTCACCGGCTCTCCGGTCGCCTCCTTGACCCAAAACGTCACGAGCGCTCCTTCCTTCGGGTTCTCGCCCCGGAACCGCGCCTGTCCGTTCCAGTCGGCCCAGCCGGGGAGGAGGTGCCGGGCCTCGGCGGGGCGCGGCGGGAAGAGGTGCAGCGCCTTCGCGCGAATCTCGGGGCTGAGCTCCTGCAGGGCCGTCACGTCGTCGATGACGAAGAGGCTCCGGCCGTGCGTCGCGACGACGAGGTCCCGGTCCCTCTCGTGGATCGCGATGTCGTCGACGGGGACGGTGGGGAGATCGCCGAGCGTCGACCAGGTCGCGCCGCGGTCGAGGGTGGCGTAGAAGCCGTACTCGGTGCCGGCGTAGAGGACGTCGGGGTTCTTCGGGTCCTCGCGGATCACGTCCGCCGGCTCGTCCATCGGAAGGTCGCCGGCGATCGAGGTCCACGTCCGGCCGAGGTCGGCCGTCCTGAAGAGGAGCGGCGCGTGGTTCCCGCTCCGAAAGCCCGAGACCGCGATGTAGGCGACCCTCTCGTCGTGCCGCCCCGCCTCGACGCGGGCGATCCACTGTCCCTTCGCGGCCGCGGGGAGGAAGGCGGTCAGATCGGTCCACTTCGCCCCGCCGTCCTCGGTGATCCAGAGCTTGCCGTCGTCCGTCCCGGCCCAGAGGAGGCCGGCCTTCCGCGGCGACTCGGCGAAGGCGTAGACGACGCCGTAGTTCTCCGCTCCGCTCCCCTTCGCCGTCATCCTCGTCAGCTCCCGGGTCGAGAGGTCCGGGCTGACCGGCGTGAACGTCTCTCCCCTGTCCGTCACGCGGAAGACGCGGTTCCCCGCGAGGAACATTGCCCCCTTCTCGTGCCGGCTCGGGACGAGAGGCGAGTTCCAGTGGAAGCGAAAGGACGGCTGTCCCTCCGCCGGCTCGGGGCGGAGGTTCTTCACCTGGCCGCTCCCGAGGTGGAAGCGGTGGACGAAACCCTCCTGCGACTCGGCGTAGACGAGGTTGCGGTCGAACGGATCGAAGACGCACCAGAAGCCGTCTCCGCCCCCCACCTGGATCCAGTCCGCATTGACGATGCCGTCCTTCGTGAAGGTCCGGCTCGGGCCGACCCAGTTCACGTTGTCCTGCAGGCCGCCGCAGATCCGGTAAGGCGCCCCGTCGTCGAGGGAGATCCGGTAGAACTGTCCCGAGGGGATCGAGTCGACGTGGTCCCACGTCCCGCCGGCATCGGCGCTCAGGTAGGCGCCGCCGTCGGTTCCGAGGAGCAGGCGCGGCGAAACCGGCCTCGTCTCCGGTTCCGGCGGCTCGCCCTCCTTCGGCGGGGCGGGACGCCGCGGCGCCGGTGTCCCGGTGGCGACGAGCTCGTGGCAATCGGGGTGGACCTTTCCGAAGAGGTCCTCGCGCCACGTTCGGCCGCCGTCGTCCGAGACGGAGAGGGCGAAGCCGAGAACGTAGACGCGTTGGTCGTTGACCGGGTCGATCCGGATCTGGCTGAAGTAGAAGGGGCGCGGGTTCAGGCGCGAGGCGCGGACCCACGTGTCGCCGCCGTCCTCCGAACGGAAGGTCCCGCCGGCGCGGCTCTCGATCTCGTCGATCCCGCTCGTCCCTCCCGCGTCGCTTTGGACGACCGCCATGACCACCTTCGGGTTCGAAGCCGAGATGGCGAGGCCGATGCGGCCCGTCTGGGTGGGTAGGCCGCCCGCGAGCTTCGTCCAGGTGGAGCCGCCGTCCGCCGAGCGAAAGATTCCGCCCGCGTCGCGCCCGCCCGTCAGGGACGGACCGTACGTGAAGGACCACGGCGTCCGGCGGCGGGCGTAGAGCGCCGCGTAGACGACGCCCGGGTCGGCGGGTGAGAGGACGACGTCGATGCAGCCGGTGTCGGAGTCGTCGGGCGCGGCGGCCGAGAGGACCTTCTTCCAGCTCTTCCCGCCGTCCGTCGTCCGGAAGAGGCCGCGATCGCCCCCTTTCGTCCACAGGTCTCCCGAGACGGCGACGAAGGCGACGTCGGCGTTCGACGGGTGGACGCGGATTCGCGCGATCGCGCGGCTCGAGGCGAGGCCGGCGTGCGACCACGTCGCCCCGCCGTCCGCGGAGCGGAGGACGCCGGTCCCGAAGCCGGCGCTGTTGCGGTCCGTCGCCTCGCCCGTCCCGATCCAGATCACGCGCGGGTCGGACGGGGCGACGGCGACGGCGCCGATCGAGAAGACGCGCTCGTTCTTCAGCAGGGGCGAGTACGTCGTCCCGCCGTTCGCCGTCTTCCAGAGACCGCCCGTCGCGTGGCCGAGGTAGAAGGTCGCCGGGTCTTCCGGGTCGACGGCGATCGAGACGACGCGGCCGCCCATCACGGCGGGTCCGATCGAGCGTGCCTTCAGCGCCGCGAGCTGCGAGGACGGGGGCGTCGCGGGGAGGGCCGGGGCCGCGGCGGCGGAAGCCGCCTTCGGAGGCTTGGCCGGCGCGGCGGGGGCGGGGACCGCGAGGGCGGCGAGGAAAAGGACCGGGGCGGAGCGGAGTGCGCTCACTTCCCCAGCTCCCCGGCCGCCCGGGCGGCGGTCTCGATGCCCCGGGCGAGGACGGAGCGGATCCGGCCGTCCTCCATCGCGAGGATCCCCGCGATCGTGCAGCCGGCCGGCGTCGTCACGTCGTCTTTCAGCGCCGCCGGGTGGCGTCCCGTCTGGAGGACCATCTCCGCCGCGCCGAGGGCGGCCTGCGCGGCGAGCTCGATGGCGGCCGCGCGCGGCAGGCCCCGCATCACGCCGCCGTCGGCGAGCGACTCGAGGACGACGTAGATGAAGGCCGGGCCGCTCGCCGAGAGGGCGGTCACCGTGTCCATGTGCTTCTCCTCGAGCTCCATCGTCCGGCCCATCGTGGAGAAGATCTCGAGGGCGGTCGCGGCGTGGGCGTCCGTCGCGTGCGCGCCCTTCGAGACGACCGTCATCCCCTTGCCGATGAAGCAGGGCGTGTTCGGCATCGCGCGGACGACCGGGACGCCGGCTCCAAGGGCCGTCTCGAGCGCGCCGGTCGTGACGCCGGCGGCGATCGAGACGACGAGCGGGGAGCGGGCCAGCGCCCCCTTCGCAGCGAGGCCTTCGCACGCCTTCAGGACGTCCTTCGGCTTCAGGCAGAGGACGACGACGTCGGCCTCGCGGGCCGCCTCCGCGTTGTCGGTCGTGCAGGGGAGGCCGAGGTCGCCGGAGAGCTTCTCGGCCGTCTGGCGGGTCCGGGCGGTGCAGGCGAGCTGCCCGGCCGTGACCTTACCCGAACGGAGAAGCCCCCCCGCGAGGGCGCGTCCCATGGTCCCCGAGCCGATGATGGAGATCCGCTTTCCGGTGAGCATCGATCCGTCTCCTGTGCCTTGAAAGGTCGATCGGATCGTACGCGACCGGCGCGACGACGCTCGACGGGCCTAGAATTCCGAGGCGCGGAGGGTCGTTGGACGACGGTACGCGGACGATCGAGGCCGGGTTGCGCGCGCACCACGGCGCCGAAGCGCACGAGGTCCGCCTTTTCGCCCCGGGGACCGCGCTCGGTGCCCGCTTCGAGATCGGCGCGGTGCGCGGCGTCGGCGGCTCGGCGGTCGTCTACTCGGCGTTCGACCGCGAGCTCAAGCAGGCCGTCGCGCTGAAGGTCCTGCGCGCCGACCGAACGAGCCCCGCGGCGCTCCTCCGGATGAAGAGGGAGGTCGCGATCGCGCGGCAGGCCGCGAGCCCGCGCCTCGTCCGCGTCTACGACATCGACGCCTCCGGGGAGTCGGTCTTCCTGACGATGGAGGACGTCCCCTGCGGATCCCTGAAGGAACGGCTCGAGGAAGGCCCTCTCCCGGTCGAGGAGGCGCTCCGCGTCGCCGGCGAGATCCTCGAGGGGCTCGCCGTCCTCCACGGTCTCGGCATCGTCCACCGCGACGTGAAGCCGGGGAACGTCCTCCTCGCCGCGGACGGCTCCGTCAAGCTCGCCGACTTCGGCCTGGCGCGCCGGTTCGAGGTCGCCGAGACGCGCGCGACCTCGATGGACGCCGTCGTCGGCACGATCGACTACCTCTCGCCCGAGCAGGCGCTCGGCCGCGAGCTGGACGGCCGAAGCGACCTCTACTCCTTCGGCGTCACGCTCTACGAGATGCTGACGGGCGGCGTCCCGTTCCGGCGCGACTCGGCCGTCGGCACCGCGCTCGCCCACGTGAGGGACCCGGCGCCGCGGCTGCGTGCCGTGCGGCCCGACGCCCCGGCGTGGCTCGACGCCTACGTCGCGCGGCTCCTCGCGAAGGCGCCGGAGGCGAGATACGCGACAGCAGAGGCGGCGCTCTCGGACCTGAGGGCGCGGCGGTCTGTCCGCGCGCCCGGGGCCTCGCGCCACCGGGCTCTCAGGATCACGGCGCCTCTCTTCCTCGCGGTCCTCGCCGCGGTCGTCGTCGGACGGCAGGTCGCGAAGCCGGTCGAGGCCGTCCAGCTCGCCCCTCACGCGAACGGAAGGGGCGTCGTCGCGCTCGACGCGGACGGTCGCGCCCTCTGGGAACGGACCGACCTCACGAGCACCTCGGCCATCCGTTTCTATCGGAACCCGGAAGGCAGAAGGAGTGTCGCCGCGGTCCTCGGCGGAGCTTCAGGCATGGAAGAGGCGGGTGCGAGGCTCGTTCTCCTCGATCCCGGCTCGGGCTCCATCCGGAGAGAGATCCGCATCCCGAGCCCCGTGGGCACGGCAATCTGGGACGTCCCGGATCGCTGGGGCTTCGGGGGCCTCGAGGCGGTCGACGCCGACGGCCTGGCCGGGGACGAGCTCGTCCTCTCCTTCATCAACCCGGAGACCTTCCCGGCGGCGGTCGTCCTCGTCGATCCGGAGACCGGGGCCTCGCAGACCCTCCTCTTCAGCAGCGGGCACCAGGTCTTCCTGGGGTCCGTCGACCTCGACGGGGATGGAAGCAAAGAGCTCCTCTTCGCCTCCACCGCGAACCGGCTCGGGCAGTACGCCGCGGTCATCGCCCTTCGCCCGGGCGCTTATGCCGCCTCCCGGGACGTGCCGGGGGTTCCGGGACCGCTCACCGCGGTCACGCCCGATCTTCCGGTCTTCGAGGACTGCATCCCGCTGGTCGCCTGGTATGCGCTCGGTCCACCGTCGCGGACCGGCGCCGGCAGGAGGATGGAGGTCGACGAGAGGCGCCGCGTCCTCCGCTTCAGCGGCTTGTCGTCGGAACCGTTCGAGCTCGACTTCGACGGCTTCCCGGTCGGCGCCCGGTCGGCGCTCGGACCGGCGGCCCGTCAGGCGCGGCGGACGTCGACCTGGCTGAAGCTCTTGCGCGCCGCCCGGTTGGCGGAGGGGGGCGATCCCGCCGCGGCGGCATCGGTTGCGGCGGAGGCCGCCGCGACGGTCGCGCCGGCGGCGGACGCGTCGCTCCTCGAGTGGGGACGGCGCTCCGCGGCGCGGTTCCGCGTCGCCGCGGGGCAGGTCGGAGACGGGGAACGGGCCTTCCGCGAGATCTCTCGGGACGCCGTCGCCCGGACCTCGGTGGCGATCGACGCCGCGCGCGCCCTGCACCTCGCCGGCGAGGTCTCGCGTGCGATCCCCTGGTACCGGGAGGCCGTCCTCGGCCGGGGAAACCGGGAGGAGCTCTGGATCGTCGGCGACGCGCTCGTGGATGCCCTCCTCGCCCTGTGCGAGCGCCGCCAGTTCGACGACGCCCTCGCCCTCATCGAGCGCGCCCAGGCGGACCGGCCGTTCAAGGAGGAGCTGCGGGTCCTCGTCCTGTGGCGCGCGGGGCGTCCGGCGCAACCGCCTTCGGGAAGCGAGCCGGCGACCTCGCTTCGCCGGACCTGGCTCCTCGAGGAGCGCCTCGCGAACGGTGCCGACGCCGGGGCCCTCCTCCCGTCGGTCCTCGCCGAGAAGGGGCGCAGCTCGGGAAGCAGGGAGTTCCTCGGACTTCTCGAAGCCGAGCTCCTGCTCCGGACGGGGAGGGCCGACGAGGCCTGGAACGTCGCCTCGCCCGCCTTCGTCGAGCTCTGGGCCCGACGGACCCGCGACGTCGCGGCGCGGAGTCACCTCGCCCTCGCGGCCGACCGGGCCGCGCGGGCGGCCGAGGCCGCCGGCGCCCGGGCGGACGCGCTCCGCATCCGCTCCGACGTCCGCCGGTTCCTCGCCGCGGCCCGCTGAAGCCGGGCCCCCGGGGCTGTCCGGGACCCGAAATGGCCCGTACCGAGAGCGCGGACTAGAATCCGCCCCGCCCGTCCGGGCGAAACGGAAACGGAAGAGGTGTCTCCGAGATGAAAGTCCACGAGTACCAGGCGAAGGAGATCCTCCGCCGCTACGGTGTCACGACCCCGAAGGGGCACGTCACCGACAGCCCGGAGGAAGCCCGGCAGATCGCCAAGGACCTCGGCGGCAAGGCCGTCGTCAAGGCCCAGATCCACGCCGGCGGGCGGGGCAAGGGGGGCGGCGTCAAGCTCGCGAAGACGCCCGACGAGGCGTTCGAGGCGGCGCAGAAGATCATCGGCATGCAGCTCGTCACGCACCAGACCGGGCCCGAGGGGCGCAAGGTCAAGAAGGTGCTCGTCGAGGAGGCGGCCGACATCGCCCAGGAGCTCTACCTCGGGATCACGCTCGACCGCGCGATCGGCAAGCCGGTCCTCATGGCCTCGAAGTTCGGCGGCATGGAGATCGAGGAGGTCGCGCACAGGGACCCCTCGGCGATCCTCAAGGAGCCGTTCGACGCGATCGCCGGCCTCCAGCCGTTCCAGGCCCGCAAGGTGGCCTACGCGCTCGGCCTGACGGGCGACACGCACAAGAAGGCCGTGCCGTTCCTCCTCGCGCTCGCGAAGGCCTACGTCGAGACCGACTGCTCCCTCGCCGAGATCAACCCGCTGATGATCACCGGCCAGGGCGACGTCGTGGCGCTCGACGCGAAGATGAACTTCGACGACAACGCGCTCTTCCGGCACCTCGACATCAAGGAGTTCCGGGACCTCGACGAGGAGGACCCGCTCGAGGTCGAGGCGTCGAAGTTCAACCTCAACTACATCAAGCTCGACGGCAACGTCGGCTGCATGGTGAACGGGGCGGGCCTGGCGATGTCGACGATGGACATCATCCAGTACGCCGGCGGAAGCCCCGCGAACTTCCTCGACGTCGGCGGCGGCGCCAACGAGGAGCAGGTCAAGAACGCGATGCGGATCATCCTCTCGGACCCGCACGTGAAGGGCGTCCTCATCAACATCTTCGGCGGCATCATGCGGTGCGACATCATCGCGAACGGCGTCGTCAACGCGGTGAAGGAGATCGGCATCAAGGTCCCCGTCGTCGTCCGCCTCGAGGGGACGAACGTCGAGGAGGGGAAGCAGATCTTGAGGGACTCCGGCCTCGCCGTCATCCCGGCCGACGGGATGAAGGACGCCGCCGAGAAGATCATCGCCGCGGTGAAGAAGGGGGAGAACTGAGATGGCCTCCTGGCTGAGCACCGACACGAAGGTCGTCGTCCAGGGGCTGACGGGGCGCGAAGGGAAGTTCCACGCCCTCGCCGGGCGCGACTACGGCACGCAGGTCGTCGCCGGCGTGACCCCCGGCAAGGGCGGCACGACGGTCGAGGGGATCCCGGTCTTCGACACGGTCCACGAGGCCGTCGCCAAGACGGGGGCCAACGCCTCGCTCCTCTTCGTCCCGCCGCCGGCCGCGGCCGACGGAATCATGGAAGCCGCCGACGCGGGCGTCGCGCTCGTCATCGCGATCACGGAAGGGATCCCGGTCAACGACATGATCCGGGCGAAGGCGTTCCTCGCCGAGCGCCCGAACGTGCGGCTCGTCGGCCCGAACTGCCCCGGCGTCATCCGCCCGTCGGCGAAGGTGAAGCTCGGCATCATGCCGGCGCGGATCCACCGCCCCGGCAGGGTCGGCATCGTCTCCCGCTCGGGGACCCTCACCTACGAGGCGGTCGGCCAGACGACGGCGCTCGGCCTCGGCCAGTCGACCTGCGTCGGCATCGGCGGCGACCCGGTCAACGGCACGAACTTCATCGACTGCCTCGAGATGTTCAAGGACGACCCGGAGACCGAGGCGATCATCATGATCGGCGAGATCGGCGGGAGCGCGGAGGAAGAGGCGGCCGCCTGGATTCAGGCGAATCTGAAGAAGCCCGTCGCCTCGTTCATCGCCGGCCGCACCGCCCCTCCCGGCCGCCGCATGGGCCACGCCGGCGCGATCATCTCCGGCGGCAAGGGGACCGCGACCGAGAAGGTCGCCGCGCTCCGAGCCGCGGGCGTCCTCGTCGCCGACTCCCCGGCCCTCATCGGCGAGACGCTGATGCAGGCGATGAAGGGCTGAACGGAATCCTCGAATCGAGGCGCGGCGGGGCTTCGGCCCCGCCGCACCGTTTCCAAGGACCGACGACGTACCGTCTCCGGGCGAATCCCTGGGGCGCGGAAGGGTCCGGGAAACCCGGCCTCGGGTTTCCCGGGAACAGGAACAGCAAAGGCGCGGGGCCTGTCCGCACCACGATCGGTGAGGATCGGCCCGACGCTTCAATCTACAAGGAGCTCAACTTGGAAACCACCTTTGCGATCATCAAGCCCGACGCCGTCGAGGCGAAGAACGCCGGGAAGATCCTCGCCCGCATGGAGGCCGAGGGCTTCCGCGTCGTGGCGATGAAGCTCCACCGGATCACGAAGGCCGAGGCCGAGGGCTTCTACGCCGAGCACGCGGGGAAGGGCTTCTTCGGCTCCCTCGTCGCGTACATGACCTCGGGCCCGGTCTTCGTCGCCGTCCTCGAGCGGGAGAACGCCGTCGCCCACTGGCGCGCCGTCATGGGCGCCACGAACCCGGCGAACGCCGACGAGGGGACGATCCGGAAGGAGTACGGCCAGTCGATCGAGCGGAACGCCTCCCACGGCTCCGCGAACCTCGCCGACGCCGCGCGCGAGGTGACGTTCTTCTTCTCCCAGGCCGAGCTGCTCTAAGGAAGGCGCTGCCGCGCGCGGCGGGCCGCGTCTCAGCGGCCCGCTGCGCGCCAGATCTTCAGGAGGGCCCTCGCGTCGGCTCGGGCCCGCTCGTGCTCGACGAGCCAGGTTGGGTCCGGCGCGTCCCGCACGACCGCCTCGGCGATCGCGACGGCCTCGTCGTGCCGCGAGGAGTCGAGGTCGTGGAGCGCCTCGGCGAGGAAGAGCCGGTTCACGAGGCTCGTCGGGGCCGCGCTCGCCGCGCGACGGAGATGGCGGATCGCCTCCGTCCGCGAGACCCAGCCCGTCAGGAACGGGATCGACGGCGTCTTGTGGTGGAGCCGCCCGAGCGTCCGGTCGCCCGCCGCGTCGTCGAGGCCCGGGTCGAGGCGGAGGACCGCCTCGGCGAGGTCGCGGATCCGCCCGGCCGCTCCCTCGCGCGCGGCGGCGAGCATCCCCTCCGCCAGGGCGTACATGCCCCAGACCACGCCTCCCCACTCGAACGCGGGGGCGGCGTCGGGGTCGCCGGCGAGGCGTGGCACCAGCTCGACGGGAGTGGCCCGCGAGAGGTCTCGCGAGGAGCCCTCGGACGCGCGGGTCCGGAGCAGGGCGAGGCACTCGTCCGCGACGCGCGTCCCCTCGACGAAACGCAGCTTGGCTTCCTTCTCTCCGGTCGCCGCGTACTCGCCCTCGAAGTAGAGGGCCCGCATGAGCCGCCAGCGCGCCGCGACCGAGAGAGGCTCCTCGACGAGGTCGGCCCGGAGCAGCGTCACGACCCTGCGGATCCCGCCGACGCGCGCGCGACCGCCGGAGCTCCCTTCGGCGCGGCCCGTCCAGGCGGCGTCCGCCTCGGCGATCCGCGGGGAGACGCTCGGCAGAGCGCGGCGGGGCATCCCTGGAACGATACGCTTCGCCGTGACGGACGGTGACGTTCCGGTCTCTCGCTCGCCGCCGGACGGAGCCCGTCGGCGCGGCCTGCGACAATCCGCCGGTGAAGGGATCTCTCGCCCTCGTCGTCGCGATCCTCGCGGGTGCGCTCGCCGCTCCGGCGGAGGAGCCGCTGCGCCTGCGCGGAGGATTCGGGCGGCCGGCGCCGACGCCCACCCCGTCACCGCGGCCGACGCCCCGGCCGACGCCGACTCCGTGGCCCGGATCGTTCCAGCCGGCCCGGACGGAGACGCCGCCGGCGCCGGCGGCTGCCGTGCTGCCCACCGGCGCCAGAACGCCGGCCGCGGAGCGCCCGCGATCCGCAGCGACCTCGCCGTCAACCCGCCCCGGCGTCCGAACGCCAACCCCGACGACCGCGCCGGCGAAGCCCTCGCCCCCCCGATCCGGGTCCGCAACCTCGGCCTCGCGCGCGGCCGCGCCGCAGGCGCGGCAGAAGCCTCAAAGGGCGGCGGCCGACGTCTCGGTCGGGTACGTCCTCGTCCCGTTCGTCGTCACCGACCGCAAGGGACGTCCCGTCGCCGGCCTGAAGGAGAAGGACGTGACGCTCCTCGCCGACGGCGTGCCGGTGGACTACGACCTCTTCCAGGGGAGCTCCGACGCCCCCGTCTCCTTCGCCATTCTCCTCGACGGCTCCGGCTCGATGGGCCTTGCCGGGAAGATGGAGGGGGCGCGGGCGGCGCTTCGGGCGCTCGCGGAGGCGCGCGTGCCCGGAGACGACTTCGCCCTCTACGTCTTCGCGGAAGGAGAGGTGAAGGAGATCGTTCCCTTCACGGAGGACGCCCGCGCGATCCTCGCCGCGGCCGACGGGGTGAAACCGTGGGGGAAGACGGCGTTCCGCGACGCCCTCGCGCTGATGCCCGAGAAGAGCCTCCAGGGCAAGAACGGCTCGCGGGCGATCGTCCTCCTCTCCGACGGCATCGACAACGACTCCGAGCTGAGTGATGAAGAGCTCGGCGGCCTCATGGAGGGGGTCGAGGTCCCGGTCTTTCCGCTCGGCATTCGCTCGCCGGGTGGGATCGCCGCGCCCCCTCCGGGGCAGACGCTCGAGTGGTCGCTGAACGTCGACGTCCTCTCGCGAATCGCGCGGATCACCGGCGGTCGAATGGCGATCGTCGACGACCCGGCGCTCCTCCCCGAGAAGGTCCTCGACATCCAGAAAGATCTTCGTTCTCAATACCTTGTCGGTTTTTCACCGACGGGCACGGGTCCGGTAAGATACCGCCGCCTCACATTGAGGGTGGCCGGTCCGGCTCGCCCCGTCCGCGTGAGGGCCGGATACAGGGGTTCCGACCCTCCCGCGTTCGGGCCACGCCGTCCCGGAGCCAAATGAGCGATTGGTGAGGTCGTCCGCAGGACGTTGAGGAGGAACCGAATGACGAAGCTGAACCGGGCTGCCCTCGTGGGCGTCGCCGTCCTCGTGACCGGCGCGTTCGGGTGCGCCACCACCAAGCAGGTCGACAAGAAGATCGCCGAGGCGACCGCGAAGACCGACCAGAAGATCGAGACGGTCGAGACCCAGGTCGAGGAGCTCCAGACGAAGCAGAAGGAGACCGAGACGAAGGTCGACGCGCAGGGCCAGGAGATCGTCAAGGTTTCCCAGGCCGCGCAGGAAGCCCTCAAGCGCGCCCAGGAGGCGGGGATCCTCGCCAAGGGGCAGGTCGTCTTCGAGCAGACCTTCACCGAGGACCGGATCAAGTTCCGCACCGGCTCCGCCGAGCTGAACGACGACGCGAAGGTCGCCCTCGACGAGTTCGCGGCGAAGGTCAAGGATCTCAAGCGTCCCGTCTGGATGGAGATCCAGGGGCACACCGACTCCACCGGCACCGACGAGATCAACGACACCCTCGGCGACAAGCGCGCCGAGAACGTCAAGCGTTACCTGGCTCGGAAGCACCAGCTCCCGATCCAGCGCATGACGACGATCTCCTACGGCGACACGCTCCCGGCCGACCAGGGCAAGGGCCGGGCCGCCCGCGCGGCGAACCGCCGCGTCGTCCTCGTCGTCCTCGAGTAGCCGCTCAGCGTTTCTTCGAAGGGCCGGGCGTTCCGGGTTTCACCGGGCGCCCGGCTTTTCCTTTGCGCGACCGGAGCGCGGCGAGGAGATCCTCGAAGTCCTTCGGCGCCGGCGTCGAGACCGACGCCTTCGTCCCGTCGAGCTTCTCCCACCCGAGCCAGCCCGCGTGGAGCGCCTGCCGCCGGAACGCCACCGGGAACGGCGGCCTCTTCGGGTCGCGATAGACCTGGTCGCCGACGAGCGGGTGCCCGGCGTGCGAGAAGTGGATCCGGATCTGGTGCGTCCGCCCGGTGCGCAGGCGCGCCTCGACGAGCGTCGCGATCCCGAACCGCTCCACGACCTTCCAGTCGGTGACCGCGCGAATGCCCTTCTCCCCCTCGCGGGCGACGCGCTTCCTTCGCTCGCCCTCCTCGAGGATCGGCCACTCGAACGTCCCCTTCTCCCCCTCGAGGTCCCCCTCGACGACGGCGAGGTAGCGCCGGTCGACGCTGTGCGCCCGGAGCTGCCCCTGGAGGCTCACGAGCCCCGCGCGGCTCCGCGCGAAGACGAGGACGCCGGAGGTCTCCTTGTCCAGCCTGTGGACCACGGAGATGTACGGCCGGCCCTTCCCGCGCTTGGCCGCCCACGTCGAGACGCGGGAGAGGAGCGAGTCCTTCTCCTTAGCCTCGGTCGGGTGCGTCAGGAGCCCGGCGGGCTTCACGACCGCGACGGCGTCGTCGTCCTCGTAGAGGACCGTCAGCGACGTGTCGACCTTCCGCTGCACCCTCCGGTTCGGGTCGAAGACGACCGCGTCCTCCTCGGTCACGATCGCCCCGGGGTCGCCGACGACCGCGCCGTTCACCGTCACCTGTCCCTCGATCACCGCGCGCTTCAGCCGCGAGGCGGTCTCGTCGGGGTAGAGCGCGGCGAGGCGGCGGACGATGCGGATCGGGTCCATCGGAGGAATCGTCTCACGCGGGAGCCGAGGTTAGACTCGCGCCCCGAGTATGCGATGATCGTTTACAGTCTGGCTCTTTCTCGTCTCGTGCCGCTACTTCTCTGGGTTTCGGCCCTCCTGGTCGCGGGGCGCACGGTGCACGACTGGTTGGAACGTCGGAATCGCGTTGCGGCCAGGGCCTCCTTCGCAGCGATTCTCGCGGGGGGCATCGCCCTGGTATCTCCATTCGGTCTTCGCTCGGCCTTCCTCGTCGGCGCGCTCGATGCTCACCTCGAAGGCCGCTGGAGCGACGCGATACGGCGATGGTCGGCCTACGCTGAGCTTGGCGGGCGGCCCTCCGCCCGTACCCGCCAGCGATGGGCGGAGTCCCTGATCGCTCAGCGGCGGTACCGGGATGCCGAAGCGTTGCTGCTCGGGGGATTGACCCCGAACGCCTCGGGTACGGTGCGGACGTCGCCCGAGGTCATCTTCACGCTCGGGGTCTGTCGCTACTATTCCGGGAGATGGCGGGAGGCGGAGCGAACACTTCGAGCCGTCGATTCCGAGCCGTCGCGCTACCTGCGCGACTACTTCCTCGGGCGGATCGCGGAGCGTCGGGGCGACCGGGCGGCGGCAATGGCCTCATATGCGGCGAGCCTCGCCGCAGACCCGGCGTACTTCCCGGCCCTCTACCAGTCCGTGCGCCTCGCTCTGGAAAGCGGCGATGCGAACGCTGCCCGTCGGAAGATAGAGGAGTCCCGAGTCCGGATTCGGCCGCAAGACGCAACCGGCCTCGCGTCGCTCGGAGACGCCGTCGAGGGTCGATCTGCTCCGCCGGAGAACCATGAGTTCATCGTCACTCGTATCCGATAGGGTCAGGGTCGAGGACGCCGTCGCGGCGTTCTTCCTC
>JADHEF010001086.1_pt1 | contig 19910 bp, 15 predicted proteins | sample 8952391 | NCBI WGS metagenome assembly JADHEF01 (sample SAMN16124439, study PRJNA663245) | bioreactor sludge metagenome | isolation source: sludge (nitrite) | place: India:Bengaluru | collected 2019-02-28
TTTCGGGGCGTAGCGCAGCCTGGTAGCGCGTTTGCTTGGGGTGCAAAAGGTCTCGGGTTCAACTCCCGACGCCCCGACCATTTTAAGTGCTTGGCACAAAGACGATTGCGGCAACGCCATCGTCTTTTTCTTTTTTGAAATCGGAGTTGGTGGCCACTTTGGTGGCCACTTTTTTCCCTTCCTCATCCGGACTGCCCGAAGCCGACGCCTGCTGTACGAGTCCGAGTATGTGTGCGGCACCGCGCTCCACGGCCTTGACGTGGTGCTCGCAGGAGGCGCGGATGTAGCGTGACGTGGTTCGCGTGCTGCTGTGGCCCATGAGTTGGCCCAACGCGACCACGTTGGTGTCGCCGTCGGCCTGCATGCTGGCGAAGGTGTGCCGCAGCGCGTACGGCGGCTTGGGATCGATCTTGGCCCTGCTGCACCAGCGCTCCAGTTTGCGCCTGAACACGTCCGTGGCGTAGGGCGTGCCCACATCGGTCATGAACACGAACTCGGCCTTGGGGAATCTGGCGCTCTGACGCCTCACGATCTCTACGGCCTCCTTTGTCAGCGGCACCGTGCGCGGCTGCGGGTCACGCGCCGTCCTTGAGGTCTTGTGGACCTCGATCAGCACGTAACTCCGCCCCTGCCCGTCCTGAAGCACCTCTGTCTTCTTCAGAGTGCGCAGCTCTTGCGGGCGCAGCCCCGTCAGCATTCCGAACACGAGCATGTCCTTGAACCCGCACTCGGGCATGCGAGCCATCAACTTGGCGATTTCCTCGTCAGTGAACCTGAGCGTGCGCGGCGGCGTGTGACGCATCGGCGGGAACCGGCGCACCGGCAGGTCGCAGAGTTCGTATTCCTCGGCCCACAGCAGCATCGTCTTCACCTCTCGGTAGTAGTGGTTGCCGCCGTTGTTGCGTCTGCTGTGACTGGAGCGCACGTGGTCATAGAACTCGGAGAGCTTGAGCCGCGTGATTTCGCTTACCATAGAAGGCCCCATGAATTCCAGGAAGGCCCGTACCGCGTAGCTTCGCAGCGTGTACGAACGCGGCGACCTGTTGCGACTGACCCACTCCAGATGCTTGTGGGAAAGCTCCTCCAACCTCATGTCCTTGCGACCGTCCACATCCACTGTGGCGGTGGTCGTCACCGCCGCGAAAACCTCGTTGCCGGCGGCGATGGACTTCATCTTCTCCGCAAGCGCTTGTATCGACTTCTTCTCGTTAGTGCCGAACCAGAAACGTCGGCGGACACCATCGATCTGTATACGGGCGTAGTAGCGCCGCTTCATCTTATCGAGAACGAGTGCGGGCTGTTTCATGTTACGTCCACACCTTTCAGGTGCCGTGAGCCGATCACGTCTGCGGGCAGTGCCGGCAACCGGCTTTTACTGTGCGGCGCGGCCTGTACCACGCACCGGCTGGCGTTGAGGAACAGCTCAACGTCAGACTCGAGTATCAGCGTCTTTGTCAAGAACCTGAGCACGGGAAGCCGTCCCTGCCCGATGATTCGTCTCAGTGAATTTGCGCCGCAGCCCATAGCCCGCGCCGCCTCCGGAATCGTTAGCTTCCGGTCTTCAAGGAGCCGGTGTTTTTCCGTTGCTGCCCGATTATGCTCTACGCCGCTGGCATGCCCCAAATCCGGGCTCGTGCCTTCTTCTTTTTCCGTGTTGATGCGCCTCATGTCCGAACCTCAAAATCATCGCCGTTGGTATCATCTCCTTCGTTGGTGAGCTTCGGCGCAGCGTCTGCGCGTCTTTCTCGGTTCAGTCTGTGGTGCATGGCACCGGTTCGGTCTAGCATGCCGCCGCCTCGAGGCGGCCGTGCCTGTCAGTCTTGGAGCGCGGCCAGGAAGTCCCTGGCCTTATCGCTCGAGTTCAAGTCATATTAGGCGGCCTGCGCTCGCTTTCTTTGAAAACAGTTTCCCTCGATGGCACATACGTGGCCTTTCTATTTCCGTACGGGCATCTGATCCAAGACGACAGATCCGAGCCACGACTGCCATCTTCCGGACCCGGACCGCATGACGAACCCCTGATGGGAACCTCGTCGTCGGGAGTCTTTTCCGCAAGATCACGGAGGGCTTTTACCAGCTCTTCCCCGGTCCCTTTCCACTGCTTCACGCATTTGACCAGCTCGGGGTCGAACTCGAGGTCACGGGCCGCGCAAAGCAAGCAACTGCGGCTCCTGAACCCCGCAGGCATGTCGGTCGGGCCCATATCGCGTTCAATGCCGACGTGCACAGCCGCGGCCTCCGTCACGAGCCGTCCGATACTGGGCTCGTAACTATCGGGGAGTTTCGTCGCATCTCGGTGGCGGCGGCAATCGCCTCTGGTCCATGCGTTCCTGCGGTCTGCTTGGTATTCGGGCATGAACGCGGCAATATCCTCTGCCGTAAGTGAGTCGATGATCCACGGAAACGGCACGTCGGTGGGGAACTTGTCCGCCTTGTCCAGCGCACAGAACGCGTAATACTCGAGATTGCCGCAGGGCATTGACCCGAGGGCTTTTGCCCGTGCCGCCGCCTCCAGCCATGACTGGCGCCACTTGGGATCGCCCCAGCGTGTGCCCGTGAGGCGGCATATCTTGATGAGGGCGTCCGCGTCGGCGTCGGTTGCCGTGACCGCCGGGGGCGGCTCAGGGGGCGGAGGTGCTTCAGCGCACCGTTCTCTGATGAACGCCAAGGGGTCTCCTTGTCCCCCTATAGTCAGGATTGCGCGGGCATGAAGTTTGCCGTTGCCGTATGCGCATGCCTTAATCTGCAACGTCCCCCTGTCATTCGCAGTCTGGGCGGCGGCTCGGAGAGCCTGGCGTAAAGCCATGGCGGGATCTGACCGGGGCCACTGGGATGCTGCGATGCTGGCTAGAACTTTGAGTTCGGAGGCGCTAGCGGTCCCGGGAAGCGGAACCGCCAGTTTCATCGGGGTCTTGGTGCCGTCGGGGTTGGGTTTATCCCAAGACGTCTCGTGTATCATTCCGCAGGCCTGAAGAACCCATGTCTTGAACAAATCCGGTCGGAAATCCCCTCTCGCGCCCACCTTCCCCTGCGTGGGCAGGGAGGCCTCCTCTTGGTCGCTGTCATGGTTTTCTCTAAAAAAGACAGACCCCGACTCTGGCGGCGCCGCCGCCTTCATGTCAGTCTTTTTTATAGTCACGTCCTTTCTCCCTTTAGATGGCGGTGCAAGATTTGCACCCGCAGGGTCTGAATTTGCACCCACGGGTTCAGTATCTGCACCTGCGGGTGCAACCTTTGCACTTTGCCTCGCGTTGGTATCGGGTCCGGGTTTTGCACGCTCCCCGTCGGTTTTCAGTATGCGGTAACCTTGGTCTTCAGAGCCCAGCCACCCGGCTTTGACCAGAGCCGGTACGGCGTGTTTGACGGTGCTTACGCTCAATCCGCAGGCCTTGGCAAGGAAGTCGTTGCCGGCAACAACGCGTCCGGTTTTGCGCTTCTCATCCAACTGCCTTATCTGACTCAGAATGATCCGCTTCGCAGGTGTGAGTTCCGGGTCCCGGCATATGTCGGGATACAGATAGATGCCGCAGTTCTTGTTGACCCGCTCCCGCGCCCGCCGACTCATGCTCCCCCTCCTTTCATGCCGGCGGCGTCGGCGTCTGGGTTCAAGCCGCAGCCGCTCCAGCACCCGGTGGTATTGTCGGAAACGATCGCCTTAGCACTTGACGCCGCCGTGAATATCATCTGGCGGATGTCGTGTTGCTGTGCCAGCCATACCATCGCGTCCTGCCATTTCAACGGCGGCATCTGGCTTGCGGCATTAAAGGCCGCAACGCTGTTCTTGCCGACACGCTTGAAAATATTCGGGTTGCGTCTGGAACGTCCCGTGCGTTTCTTGGGTTTGATGACCTGCGGGTTGGTGTTGTCGTCTTTGTTGTTGATCGTGGACATAAATGACTCCTCATTGTGGTGCGGTTAGTATCAGAACGTGCGTAAACGCTCGAAGTCGGGGAACAGCGCCAGCGGAGGCAGGCCGAGAGCTTCGGCAAGGCGGGCGGCAGTGTTCTGGTTGCAGCGCTGCCCGCGTTCGATGCGGGACAGGGAGCTGACGGGCACCTCGGAGGAGAGGGCAAGGGCGGTGAGGCTCAGGCCGCGTTCGCGGCGGGCTTGTCTGAGGGATGACGTCATGGGATACCCCATAATCACCAACGGTAAAAATGCCGTCGGAGTCCGTTTCAGGAATGCTGGCTTTGGCTTGGCCAGCTAGGGTATCAACCCGGCGCCACCGGAGGTGCCGCTCAACATGGGAGGGCACCGAAGCAGAGATGGTTCAGAAGAACCTGAAGTGTCTTGTGAAATAAAACGACTACAGCGTAGCACCCGCACCCTGTTCCGTCAACAAACTAGTCGCTGTTTTTGTTGTTGGCTTTGCATGCGAGTGGTATATTCACGGCGTTCACACGATGCGCGGGGCCGGGGCGTTGAAACTGCCGCCTGAGCCCGCCCTTCGATTGCGAGAGTCTGCTGATATGGCCATCAAGAAATCCGAACTTTATTCGAGCCTGTGGGCGAGTTGCGACGAACTCCGGGGCGGCATGGATGCCAGCCAGTACAAGGATTACGTGCTGGTGCTGTTGTTCATCAAATACATCTCCGACAAATACGCGGACGTGCCGTACGCGCCGATCACCGTGTCCAAAGGCTCCAGCTTCAAAGATTTGGTCGCGCTCAAGGGTAAACCCGGCATCGGCGACGACATCAACAAGCTCATCATCGCGCCGCTGGCCAACGCCAACAAGCTCTCGGACATGCCGGATTTCAACGACGCCAACAAGCTCGGCTCCGGCAAGGAGATGGTGGACCGGCTCACGAATTTGATCGCGATCTTCGAGAGCCCCGCCCTCGACTTCAGCAAGAACAGGGCCGAGGGTGACGACCTCCTGGGCGACGCCTACGAGTTCCTGATGCGCCACTTCGCCACGGAGTCGGGCAAGAGCAAGGGCCAGTTCTACACGCCCGGCGAGGTCAGCCGCGTCATCGCCCAGATCCTCGGCATCCGCGACGCCAAGACCTCCGCGTCCACGACCGTCTACGACCCCACCTGCGGCTCGGGCTCGCTGCTGCTGAAGGTGGCGGACGAGGCCCGCACCCCCGTCACCCTCTACGGCCAGGAGAAGGACGCGGCCACGTCGGGACTGGCCCGCATGAACATGATCCTGCACGACAATCCTCTCGCGCTGATCGTGCAGGGCAACACCTTGGCGTCGCCCAAATTCATCGAGCGCGACAGCCTCAAGACCTTCGACTACGTGGTCGCGAACCCCCCGTTCAGCGACAAGCGCTGGAGCACGGGCCTGCATCCCAACGAGGGCGGCACCGTCGCCGCCGCCGGCGAGCAGACGGCCAAAGACTACGGCCGCTTCGAGGGCATCGGCGTGCCGCCCGCGAAGCAGGGCGACTACGCGTACCTGCTGCACATCGTCAAATCCCTTAAGCCCTCGGGCAAGGGCGCGTGCATCCTGCCCCACGGCGTGCTGTTCCGCGGCAATGCCGAGGCCGACATCCGCCGCAACCTGATCCGCAGGGGCTATATCAAGGGCATCGTCGGCCTCCCCGCCAACCTCTTCTTTGGCACCGGCATCCCCGCCTGCATCATCATTATCGACAAAGAGGACGCGCATGTGCGCAAGGGCGTGTTCATGATCGACGCCAGCAGGGGTTATATGAAGGACGGCCCCAAGAACCGCCTCCGCGCCCAAGACATGCACCGAATCGTCGATGTCTTCACCCGCAGGCTCGATGTCCCCAAATACTCGCGCATGGTCCCTCGGGACGAGATCGAGAAGAACGACTACAACCTGAACCTGCCGCGCTACATCGACAGCCAGGAGGCCGAGGACGCCCAGGACATCGACGCGCACCTCCATGGCGGCATCCCCGCCGCCGACGTTGATGCGCTGCAACCGTACTGGGACGTGTGCCCCGGACTCCGTTCCACGCTCTTCGCCAAAGACCGCGCCGGCTATCTCAAGCTGAAGGTGGCCAAGGACGCGGTCAAGCCCGCCATCTTCGGCCATCCAGAGTTCACGGCGTTCATCGCCGGCATGGAGACGCTGTTCGCGGGCTGGAGCAAGCGCAACGCCGCCGCGCTCAAGGCGCTCAAACCTGGCTTCCACCCCCGCGATGTGATCCAGTCCCTCGCGGAGGATCTTCTTGCGCACTATACCGCCAAGCCGCTCGTCGATCCGTACGGCGTCTACCAGCACCTCATGGACTATTGGGACGCGGCGATGCAGGATGACTGCTACCTCATCGCCGCCGACGGCTGGAAGGCGGAGACGCGCAGGGTCGTCGAGACCAAGAAAGGCAAGGACGGCAAGCCCGGCAAGCAGGTGGACCGGGGTTGGGCCTGCGACCTCGTGCCCAAGGCGGTTGTGGTCGCCCGCTACTTCTCCGATGAGCAGAAGGCCGTCGACAGCCTCGCGGCCGAACTGGAGGGCGTCACCGCCGAACTCACGGAGCTTGAGGAGGAGAACGGCGGCGACGAGGGCGCGTTCGCGGAGCTGGACAAGTTGAACCGGGCCAACGTCAGCGCCCGCCTCAGGGAGATCAAGGGCGACAAAGAGGCCAAGGCCGAAGCCGCCGTGCTGTCAAAGTGGCTGAAGTTGTCCGACGCCGAGGCCGATCTCAGGCGCCGCCTCAAGGAGGCCGAGGCCGAACTCGACGGGCTGGCCTACAGGAAATATCCCCGGCTCACGGAAGCCGAGGTCAAGGCGCTGGTCGTGGACGACAAGTGGATGGCCGCCATCGCCGCCGCCGTGCACGGCGAGATCGACCGCGTCAGCCAGACCTTGGCGGGGCGCGTGAAGGAGCTGGCCGAACGCTACGGCTTGACGCTGCCGCAGCTCACGGGCCGCGTGGCCGAACTTGAGGCCAAGGTGAACCGGCACCTCGCAAAGATGGGGTTCACGGTATGAAGCGGGAGAGAACGCCCAACGCTCAACGCGCAACGCCCAACGCCGAAGTGGGTGCCGAGCACCCGCTCGTGCTCTTCACCTCCAAGGACGGCGCGGTCACGATCCCCGCCACGCTGGAGAAAGAAACCGTCTGGTTGTCCCAGGCCCAGATGGCTGCGCTTTTCGGCAAGGAACGCTCGGTCATCACCAAGCACATCCGCAACGCGATCAACGAGGGCGAGATCGACGCGGAAAGCAATGTGCATTTTTTGCACATTCCTCTTTCGGACAAGCCTGTCGCCTTCTACAACCTCGACGTCATCATCTCCGTCGGCTACCGCGTCAAATCCCAGCGCGGCGTGGAGTTCCGCCGCTGGGCCACCGGCGTCTTGCGCGACTACCTGCTCAAGGGGTACGCCCTGAACCGCCAGCGGCTGAAGACGCTCGGCCAGGTCATTCATGTCCTGAAACGCGCCGAGAAACAGCTCGACGCCGTGCAGGTGCTCGGCGTGGTCGAGCGCTACACCGCCGCCTTGGAGCTGCTGGACGCCTACGACCACCAGCGCGTCGGCAAGCCCAAGGGGTGCAGGGGCCGGGCGCGGCTGGGCTACGACGAGTGCCGCCGCTTCATCGACGCCATGCGATTCGGCAACGAGTCTGCCCTGTTCGGCCGTGAGAAAGACGAGTCCTTCAAGGGCAGCCTCGGCGCGATCTACCAGACCTTTGACGGCAAGGAGGTCTACCCCAGCGTCGAGGAGAAGGCAGCGAACCTGCTCTACTTCGTCGTCAAGAACCACTCCTTCAGCGACGGCAACAAGCGCATCGGGGCCGCGCTCTTCCTCTACTTCCTCGACAAGAGCCGGCGGCTGCTCACCGCCTCCGGCGCGAAACGCATTGCCGACCACACCCTCGTCGCGCTCACGGTCATGATCGCCGAGTCCCGGCCCGCCGAACGCGAACTCATGGTCAACCTCGTCATGACTTTTCTCGCGGAGGACGACCATGCCTGACGTGCCCAAAGGCTATAAGCAGACCGAAGTCGGGGTGATTCCGGAGGACTGGGACGCCACATCCCTTGGAGACAACACGGTTAAAATTGGAAGCGGTATCACTCCAACAGGTGGTGAGCGAATCTACAAACAAGAAGGCCGTACTTTTCTGAGAAGCCAAAATGTGGGCTGGGGCAAACTGATTTTGGAGGATATTGCGTATATCGACGATGAAACCCACGCGACGTTTATAGGCACCGAGGTTGCGATCAACGATGTACTTCTGAACATCACCGGTGCCTCTATTGGCCGAAGCGCTCTTGCAGACTCTCGTGTTCAATATGGCAACGTCAATCAGCATGTGTGCATAATTCGTACTAAGCAAGATCAGTTGCATCCTCGTTATTTGAATTTTTTTCTTCTCTCGACAGCGGGTCAGAAACAAGTAGATAGTTTCCAGTCTGGAGGTAACCGACAAGGCTTGAACTTTGGACAGATTCGGTCATTTCTCGTCCCCCTCCCTCCCACCAAAGCCGAGCAGGAGGCCATCGCCGGGGCGCTGAGCGACGCTGACGCACTGATCGAGTCCCTGGAGCGGCTCATCGCCAAGAAGCGCCAGATCAAGCAGGGCGCCATGCAGGAGCTGCTCACCGGTAAGCGCCGCCTGCCCGGTTTCAGCGGCAAGTGGGAGACGAAGCTACTGGGGGATGTTGCTGAACGTATTGTTGGAGGGGGGACCCCTAGCCGGCGCGTGCCAGAATACTGGAACGGAAATATTCCCTGGATGACGGTGAAGGACTTTGCCCGCCATTCCCCATTCGGGACTATCGAGTACATAACCAAGGAGGGGTTACACAGTAGCGCATCCAATCTGATTCCCAGAAAGACACTCATCACTTCGACGCGTATGGCCTTGGGGAAAGCGGTGCTGTTTGAGGTAGACGTCTGTATTAACCAGGATCTAAAGGCAATATTTACAAAGAAGGATACAGACGCGCTTTTCTTGTATTACTGGTTTCAGCACAACGAATCGCGCATTTCTGATTTGGGCAGTGGAAGTACTGTGATGGGGTTGTCGCTGGGCGAACTGAAGAAGATCCCTATCTGTAAACCACCCACCCAAGAGCAAACCGCTATCGCCGAGGTGCTGTCGGACATGGACGCCGAGATCGTGACGCTGGAGGCGCGGCTGGCCAAGGCGCGGCTGGTCAAGCAGGGCATGATGCAGGAGCTGCTCACGGGGAGGATTCGGCTGGTTGACTCGTTTTCAGAAAGCGTAGGGGTGGAGACGCAAAGCAAGTGTGTCGACAAGCAGCAAGGCAAGCATAATTGGCAAATCAACGAAGCCGTGATTATCGGTGTGCTGGCCAAGACGTTTGGATCCGAACAGTATCCTCTGGCGCGTAAAAGGTGCACGAAACTGACATACCTGCTTCATCGGCACGTCGAGGGCAAGGCAGACGGTTATCTCAAGAAGGCCGCAGGCCCCTACAATCCGTCAACCAAGTACAAAGGTCCTGAGACGATTGCCCAAAAGAACCATTACGTGAAACCGCATCACAACGGCACTTATCCTGGTTTTGTTGCTGGTGATAACATCCAGAAAGCGGAAATCTACTTTCAGCAATGGTATGGCGATGATTCGCTGGAATGGCTTGGACAATTCAGGTATAAAAAGACCGAAGAACTTGAGTTGCTTGCGACCGTGGACATGGCGATGGAAGATTTGCGCAAGGCGGGCGCACCAGTCAATTTATGTGCGGTGAAACAGGTCATCCAGAACCACCCGGAATGGGAGGCGAAACTTATGAGAGATGTGTTTTCTGACGCTCATATCAACGGCGCGATTAGTGCCTGCCGACTTTTGTTCAAGGGACAGCTGCCGGTGTCATAAGCGCTTTGTATGCGCAACTGAAGGCTTTGTGCGGCAATAAGGTCTGAACCATGAGTTCAATCGGACAACCAGAGCGAGCTACGCAGAACCGGGTGATCGCCCTGTTCCAAGGACTCGGGTACGACTACCTGGGTGATTGGACCGACCGCAGTTGCAACACCAACGTCGAGGAGGTCCACCTCGGGCGCAACCTGAAGCGGCGCGGTCACACGCCGCCGCAGATCAGCCGCACGCTCCACGCGCTGAGGACCGAGGCCGACAACCACAGCCGCAATCTGTACGGCAACAACAAGGCCGTCTACAGCCTGCTGCGCTACGGCGTGCAGAAGAAAGCGGAGGCCGGCAAGAACACCGAGACCGTCTGGCCCATCGACTGGGACCGCCCCGACCTCAATGATTTCGCCATCGCCGAGGAGGTCACGCTCAACGGCAACCATGAGCGCCGGCCCGACCTCGTGCTCTACATCAACGGCATCGCCGTGGCCGTGATCGAGCTCAAAAACAGCCGCGTCAGCATCGGCGACGGCATCCGCCAGAACATCTCCAACCAGCGGCCCGAGTTCAACGCCTGGTTCTTCAGCACCGTGCAGATCCTTCTCGCGGGGAACGACAGCGAGGGCCTGCGGTACGGTTCCGTGGGCACCGAGGAAAAATACTACCTGACGTGGAAGGAAGACGAGGCCGAAGACGGCGGCTACAAGCTCGACAAGTACCTGCGGAAGATGTGCGCGAAAACGAGGCTGCTGGAACTGGTCCACGATTTCGTGCTCTTTGACGGAGGTGTCAAAAAGCTGCCTCGCGTCCACCAGTACTTCGGCATCAAGGCCGCGCAGGCCTGTGTCCGGGAGCGCAAGGGCGGCATCATCTGGCACACGCAGGGGTCGGGTAAGAGCATCGTCATGGTGCTGCTGGCGAAGTGGATACTGGAGAACAACGCCCGCGCCCGCGTGGCGATCGTCACCGACCGCGACGAGCTGGACAAGCAGATCGAGCGCGTCTTCGGCGAGGCCGGCGAGGCCATCACGCGCACCGGCAGCGGCAAAGACCTGATGCTCCGGCTCGGCCAGGCCGCGCCGCGCCTGCTGTGCTCGCTGGTGCATAAGTTCGGACGCCGGGACGTGGACGATTTCGACGCCTTCATCCGGGAGCTGGAGGCCCAGCCCTCGAAGGCCGTGGGCGAGCTTTTCGTGTTTGTGGACGAGTGCCACCGCAGCCAGAGCGGCAAGCTCCACCGCGTGATGAAGGCGCTGCTGCCCAACGCCGTCTTCATCGGCTTCACCGGCACGCCGCTGCTGAAGCGCGACAAGGCCACGACCATCGAGGTCTTCGGCTCCTACATCCACACCTACACGTTCAGCGAGGCCGTGGACGACAAGGTCGTGCTGGATCTCGTCTACGAGGCCCGCGACATCGACCAGCGCCTGACGTCGCCGGAGAAGATCGACGCCTGGTTCGAAATCAAGACACGGGCGCTCAATGACTGGCAGCGTGCGGAGCTGAAGCAGAAGTGGGGCACCATGCAGAAGGTGCTTAGCTCGAAATCGCGCATGGCCAAGGTCGTGACCGACATCGTTTTCGACTTCAGCGTCAAGCCGAGGCTCAGCGGCGACCGGGGCAACGCCATCCTCGTCGCGTCCAGCATCTACGAGGCCAGCAAGTACTACACCCTGTTCCAGCAGACGCCGCTGGCCGGAAAATGCGCGGTCGTGACCTCCTACAACCCGCTCGCACAGGACATCACCAAGGAGGACACGGGCGAGAACACCGAGACCGAAAAGGAGTTCATCTACTCCACGTACACGGAGCTGTTCAAGGGTGTCGACGCCAAGCCCGGCAAAACCAAAACCGAGACCTACGAGGACGCCGCCAAGGACCGTTTCATCAGGGAGCCGGCCGGCATGAAGCTGCTGGTGGTGGTGGACAAGCTGCTCACCGGTTTCGACGCGCCGCCCTGCACCTACCTCTATATCGACAAGTCCATGCAGGAACACGGGCTGTTCCAAGCCATCTGCCGCACTAACCGGCTCGACGGCGACGATAAGGATTTCGGCTACATCGTGGACTACAAGGACCTGTTCAAGAAGGTGGAGGACGCCATCGAGGTCTACACCTCCGAGCTGGACCGCAGCGCGGGCTGCGCCGACCCCGAGGTCTTGCTGCAAGACCGGCTGAAGCGCGGCAGGGAGCGGCTCGACGATGCCCTGGAGCGTTTGGCCCTGTTGTGCGAGCCTGTGTTGCCGCCCAAGGGCGAGTTGGAGCACATGCGCTATTTCTGCGGCAACTCCGAGATCAAAGAGGATCTGCAGCAGCGTGAACCGCGCCGCTCGGCGCTGTATCAGGCCGTCGTCGCCCTCGTCCGCGCCTATGCCGGCATCGCCGACGACATGGCGGCGGCAGGCTACGGCGCCGATGACGTCGCCCGTATCAAGGACCGGCTCGACCATTACCTCGCCCTTCGCGAAACCATCCGGCTCGCCAGCGGCGAAACCCTCGACCTCAAGGCGTACGAGGCCGACATGCGCCACCTCATCGATAGCTACATCGAAGCCGACGAGCCCCGCAAGATATCCGATTTCGACAACATGTCCCTGCTCGACCTCATCGTCAAGAGCGGCATCGCCGGGGCCGTGGGCTCGCTGCCCAAGGGCGTTCAGGGCGACCGCAGGGCCGTGGCCGAGGCCATCGAGAACAACGTCCGCAGCCGGATCATCAAAGACAGCCTCAGCGACCCCGCGTATTTCGAGAAGATGTCGGCGCTGCTGGACGAGATCATCAGCGCCCGCAAGGCCAACGCCATCGATTACGAGGAGTACCTGAAGCGGATCGCCGAGCTGGCCAAGAGGGTCGGCAACGGCACCGCCGCCGACACGCCCGCGCAACTGGACACCAGGGGCCGCAGGGCGCTCTACAACAACCTCGGCGGTGACCTGGGGCTGGCGCTCAAGGTCGACACCGCGGTCAGGGAGAGCAGGCCCGACGGCTGGCGCGGGGTCCACTCTCGCGAACAGGCAGTGAAGCGGGCGCTTTACGACGTGCTTCAGAACGAGACCGAGGTCGAGCGCATCTACAACGTCATCTGGCAGCAGGCGGAGTACTGATGGGCGCGCAGATCCAGTTGGGCGAGATCCGGGCGGAGGTGGTGCTCAAAGAAATCAAGAACATCCACCTCAGCGTCTATCCCCCTGCGGGACGGGTCCGCATCGCCGCGCCGCTGCGCATGGATCTCGACACCATACGCGTGTTCGCACTGTCGAAGCTGCCGTGGATCAGGCGCCAACAGGAGAAGCTGCGGGGCCAGGAGCGCGAAGCCCCCAGGGACTGCATCGACCGCGAAAGCCACACTTTCAGGGGCAGGCGCTACCTGCTGAAGATTGTCGAGCACGACGCCGCGCCCGCGATCGAACTCAAGCACGGCACGATGCTGCTGCGCGTCAGGCCCGGGACCGGCAAGGCCGGGCGGCAGGCAGTCATTGACGAGTGGTACCGCCGGCGGCTCAAGGAAGAGATCGCGCCGCTCATCGCCGAGTGGGAGAAGACCCTGGGCGTCAGGGCCGGGCGCGTGAGGGTGCAGAAGATGAAGACCCGCTGGGGTTCCTGCAACCCCTTGACCCGGTCGATCCTGATCAACCTGGAACTGGCCAAGAAGCCCGGCGAGTGCTTGGGGTACATCGTCGTTCACGAGCTGGCGCACCTGCGGGAGCCCAAGCACAACGACCGCTTCATCGCGCTCATGGACCGGCACCTGCCCCGGTGGCGTTTCATCCGTGACGAGCTGAACCGCCTCCCCGTGCGTCATGAGCGGTGGGAGTACTGAACCTTGTGCTTGTTAGCGGAGGTCCTGTCGTCATGTGAAGCGGATTGTTATGTGACCGCCGTAACCGGCAGAGCCCACATGCAGTCGTGGAGCGAAGCGTCAAGCCAGGAGACAGAATGAGACGAACAACAAAAAGAGCGGCTCTAGAGCGGTTTAATATTTTTGTGTAACCGGTCCGTGAGAAACGGTAGGTCGGGATAGCAATTCCGACTGGGAGGCCTCGCGATTCTTTCCCGTCAAAACGGCTACAGCATTTCTGAAAAGGCTCTAAGCCGGAAGGTGCCAAGGGTTAGGCTGCGGGGCTTCCAGGGCACAGCAAATCGAGCCTGACTCGATCATGATTGGCCCCCCCCTCCATCCTCAGGCAAGTCGCGCACTTCCCGCCAAGCTCTCCATGCGCGGCCGGGGCCGGTCTCTCGCTCCGCTCGGGTCTTGTCCCTCCCCTGCGGCACGCCCTTTTCCGTCCCCGCTCACAGACCTAAAGGCAGGACAGCCCGGAAGCCAAATTCGGCACTGCTTTTGGTCGGGACCTGGTTATACGTGCTGCTACGGTAGGCTACTCGGCAGTAGGTCCCGCCGCGGGCGTCACTACTTCCGCCGCGTTCGACACGGTACGAACCTGATGCAGGGCCTCTCGGATTTGACGAAGGCGATGTGCTGTAGTAAGTGCTCCCGTACCAGTCCCAGCACCACTCCCACACGTTGCCCGCCATGTCGTACAGCCCGTAACCGTTCGGCGCGAAAGAACCCACGGGGCTGGTGTAGTAACTTCCCGTAGCATACAGCGTGTCATTTCCTGCATAGCCCAAGTCATAATCATAGAAGAACGGAGATCCATAGTAATTTGCTTTGGCATGATCGATTGTGTCTCCCCATGGGAAGCGTTTGCCCGAGAGCCCGCCCCGCGCTGCCTTCTCCCACTCCGCCTCCGTCGGTAGCCGATAACCCGCTGCCGACCAGTTGACGTATGGCGCGACTTGCCCGCTCTTGTACGCCTGCGTCAGCGCCGCATCCGTAAAGTAAACAAAGGGTTTGCCCTCCTTCTGACTGCGGGCGTTGCACCACTTTACGCAGTCATACCAGCTCACCGTCTGCACGGGATTATCGTCCGCTTTGCCCGCTCCCGTATTGTCGTAGGTGTAGCCGTTGGCAGTCGACCAGCCGCGCACCTCTTTCCATTTCGCCCAAGTCACCTCGGTCTTGTCCATGTAAAACGCGCTCACGTGGACGGCGTGGACCGGAATCTCGGCAGCGTACCCCAATGAAAAATTGTCTCCCATGCTAAAACTGCCCGCCGGAATATAAGCCATGTTTGTCGGGGCCGCTCCGAGTGCCTTAATCCGGTAGAACATCGGGACCGATGCGGTCATCACGGTTCCGGTCGGAACAACCAGATTCTGGCCCCCGTACAAGTCAGACCACCATCCCGCCGACAGATCGGAACACCACTCGATCCTGTACTCCGACACACCGTTAGTGGGACATGACCACGTCATCTTCCCGTTCCCAGCGAACGACGAGATCACCAGTTCCCCCGCCCCGGCTATAGCCGTCACCAACACAAAACAACCGGCCAAACTGCCCATCATCCGTCTCATACCCTTCGCCTTTCCCTAAATGCGCCTTACCTAAGCAGTGACACAAACGAATAACATGTCGTTATTAAGCAACATTATTGCAGCCGCGTCAAGCGCCATATCCCAAGCCTATGAACGCTCAACTTTCAACTACTGGGGGAAGGTGACGCGGTAGAAGCGAGAGTCGTGGGAGGAGGAGTCGGGATCGGAGAAGTCGAGGGCGCCGGAGGCATTGAGGGTGGCGTTCGTGATGGGAATCCAGACTCCGGTGGCCAGGTTGGTCGTGGCCTTGACTGTGACGGGGATGTTCGCGTTGCCGGTGAGGGTGAAGGCGAACTGGCCAGGGGTGAAGCGCAGGGTGGAGGTCGGGCTGAAGGTGGGGTTCCAGGAGATGGGGGTTAAGCCGTTGACGGGGGTGTCCCAACCGGAAGCGTTGGGGAGGTGGTAGATTGTGACAGGGGAGGAGTCGAAGGCGTAGGCGTTTACGGTCGGGGCGTCACCGGTGAAGAGGACGGAGGTGAGGAATTCGCACCAGGAGAAAACCCCACCGCCGATGGCGGTGACACCGTTTCCGATGGTGACGGAGGTGAGGGAGGTGCAGGAGCTGAAGGCCCAGGCGCCGATGGAGGTGACGCTGTCGGGGATGGTGACGGATGTGAGGGATTCGCAGTAGTAGAAGGCGAATTCGACGATGGAGGTGACGCTGTTGCCGATGTTGACGGAGGCGAGGGAGGGGCAGTAGGAGAAGGCCCAGGCGCCGATGGCGGTGACACCGTTTCCGATGGTTACGGATGTGAGGGAGGTGCAGGAGCTGAAGGCGTAGTCGTTGATGTTGGTGACGCTGTCGGGGATGGTGACGGATGTGAGGGCTGAGCAGCCTGAGAAAATGCTTTGGCCGATTTCGGTGACGCCATTAGGGATGGTGTATGGGCCTGAGAAAGCACTGGGGAAGTGGATCAGTGTGGTGAGGTTCTTGTCGAACAGGACACCGTTCGTGCTGGCGTATGATTGATTAGCAGGATCGACGTTGATCACTGTGAGGGAACTGCATCCGGAGAAGGCGGAGTTGCCGATGTTGGTGACGCTGTTGCCGATGGTTACGGATGTGAGGGAGATGCTGTAGGCGAAGGCTTCCCACCCGATATCGGTGACGCTGTCGGGGATGGTGATGGAGGTGAGGGACATGCATCTGGAGAAGGCGGAGTTGCCGATGGCGGTGACGGGGAGACCGGCAATGGTTGCCGGTATCGGCAAGTAATATCCTGTGTAGGAGGCGCCAATGCCGGTGATAGTTATGCGATCATTAACATTGGTGTATGTAAGTAGGGGTTTGGCGGGGCGGCCTGCGACGGTGGAAGACCAGCCGGTTGTGTCCGGAAAATAGTAGATCGTGGTGGGGCTGTAGAAGGCGGTGGAGTCTATGGTTGTCGGTGCGTCGCCGGTGAAAAGGACGGAGGTGAGGGCGGTGCAGTTCACGAATGCAGATCCGCCGATTGATGTGACGCTGTCGGGGATAATGACGAAGGTGAGGGAGCGGCAGAAGCAGAATGCCAAGCTGCCGATGGAGGTGACGCTGTTGCCGATTGTGACGGAGGTGAGGGCGATGCATCCCGAGAAGGCATAGTTGCCGATGGAGGTGACGCTGTCGGGGATGGTGACGGAGGTGAGGGAGGTGCAGTTTTCGAAGGCGCTGGTGCTGATTGATGTGATGCTGTCGGGGATGGTGACGGAGGTGAGGGAGGTGCAATAGTAGAAAACGCTGGTGCCGATTGATGTGACGCTGTCAGGGATGGTGACGGAGGTGAGGAAGTCGCAGCCGGAGAAGGCGGAGTTGCCGATGGCGGTGACGCTGTCGGGGATGGTGTATGAGCCAGAGCGGCCTTCGGGGCACTGGATCAGTGTGGTGAGGTTCTTGTTGAAGAGGACGCCGTCGAAACTTGCGAAGTTCGGGTTTGAGGGCGAGACGTTGATTGCGGCGAGGGCGGTGCAGTTCAAGAAGACGTAGTATTTGCCGATGCAGGTGACGCTGTCGGGGATGGTGACGGAGGTGAGGGAGGTGCAGTTTTCGAAGGCACTGCTGTTGATGGCGGTGACGGGGTAGCCGCCGAGTGTGGAGGGGATGGATAAAGGGCCTGCATAAGAGGAGTTGAAGCCTGTGATGGTGGCTTTGCCGGATGTGACGGTGTAGGTGTAGTTGCCTGAGGTGAGGGCAAAAACGCGGGAGGCGCTGACGGCCAGCAGCAGGGCTACGAGAGACGGCGATAGGCGAGTAAACCGAGTATGCGCATGTGCTGTCATAGCTGAACCTTCTTTTTCGTGTTTGGCAGATGGCATGTCCCACTACCTTTAATGTCAGTATTGTGTCCCCGCTCCTTGCCTAATGCAACCGAAAAGTTCCCCTTGCTTAACTCCCGCCCCTTCTCGGTTATAACAGGTACGGGACTTACCGCCTGAGTCGGCGCTAAACTTCAGCCGCCCGTGGCTACCAATAGTGGCCACGGCGGCGTCATGCCTGCCCGTGGTCACCTTGCAAAAGAAGGAGGTGGCTATGTCACCGAAAATGGGACAGATGCTGCTGGACAGCGTCAGGCCGATACTCCATGCCGTGATCGGGCGCGGCAAAGTGAAGTTCTTCGGCGCGGAGGACGCCGAGGAGCTGGAGGCTGACGCCATGGCTCAGGCGGCTGCGATCGTGGACAGCGCCGAGCGTGCGGGCAAGGAGGTGTTTCCGAGTTCGGTTGCGTACTTCGCGCTTTGCAATTTGCAAAAGGGCAGGCGCTGGGGATGCAGCGCCGGTGACCTCATGTCGCCGGCCCTTCGTCTGAGCGGCAAGGTCAGGGCCGTGGAGTCCCTGGACGCGCCGATAGGCAACGGCGACGAAGACCCCGACGACGAGCCCACGCTGCTGGACAGCTTGGCATCCTCGGGTGAGGATCCGGCCTCGGCCAGTGCGCGTGTCATCGACTGGGATGCGGTGGCCGCCACGCTCGAAAACCGTGAGTTGGAAATCCTCGGCGCCACGGCGGCGGGGCTTCAGGGCACGGAGATCGCAGCCGCGTTTAACGTCAGCACGCCGCGCATCACGCAGATCAAGCGTGCCATCGGCGACAAGCTCCGGTACGAGCTTGGTAACGACGTGCTGACGGCATGCGTCTGCGAAACCCAGTGGCAGGGCGGACTGAGGGCGTACAAGGAGAAGCGGGCCTGTCGTTACGACGACCGCGCCGCGACGCGTAAGGGTAAAAAATGAACGCGCCCATAACAGACAGGCCGCGCCCACTCAAGGCGCGGCGCGTGGCAAGGCTTGTTGCCCGCGCCCTCGCTCGTTTCACCAGGTCGCACAGCCGGTTCTTCGCGGCCCTGGGCATGGCCGCTTGCGCCGCCGTGATCCTCATGCAGATCCCCATCGTCGGCGGAGGCCTGGCGCTTGTCGCGATGGGCATAGGCGCCGTGATCGGGCTTCTCCGTGAACTCGAGCGGTGCCTGAGCCGGATGGGCAACGGCGACAGTGAAGACGGGCGACCGCCACACTCATAACCGACACACACCAACAAACCCGGAAAGGGATAGTTTTCCATGACTGAATCAAAAGACAACGTGACCACAATGATTCCTGAATGCCGCGAACCTCCGTACCCCGCGAACATTTTCGCGATACGCTGGTATGGCGGGTTCCGCATTTTCGCCATGACCGTCCTCATGATCAGCGTGATCAATCTCGGCGAGACCTGCTGGAGCACGACGTTCCGTAGGGGCGACTTCAGCGGCGAGGCCAAAGCGATCCTCGACCGGCGTGGCGCTCTGAGCCGGTGCAAAGACAACATGATCTGGTTTTGGTTGGAGCGGGCGCCCGAGCAGGTTTTGGTGCAGAGGAAGGCGGCTGCCCTTATCAGCCGCCGCCGTTGCTTGGGACTTGCCGGCGTGGGGCTGGCCTGGTTTTTGGTATGGCTCACGTTCCGCCACCGGCATTCCGAGACGTGACCGGTGGTGCCGGAGTGCTGTAGGCGGCAGTCCCCCTAACAGGGGCGATTTTGCAGTCATCATGCCCATCGCCCCATCCTCTATTCCCATCGAGGAACCCGAAGTAAGCGGAAATGCCTGTAAAAAGCACAAAATGCCGGTATAGGAGGTGACGTTTATTCGTCTGTTTTGTGCAACCGTGGCCTATCACGCGTAGCTGGAGATGAGTAAGAAAATGAATGCCAAAGCCATACATGACCCGCGCTATCGCACGCTTGTAGGGATCATCAGCGACACGCGTAAACGCAAAGCACTGACGCAGCTCGAGCTAGGGCGACGGCTGCGGCTGAGCCGCCAGACCATCCAGAAGATCGAGTCCTGCGAGATCAAGTTGGACCTCGTCAGGTACGTCGCACTGTGCAGGATACTGGGGCTCAAAGCCGGCCAACTCCTGGGCCGGCTGGAGGAGCCGTCCGACGAGGACGATCCTCTTTACCTGCCAGAGGCCTTCATGCTAACGGTGGCCACTTTGGTGGCCACTTTTTCCACTACACTTGACCTTTTGTTTGTGGGCAACAGGTCAGTTTGGTGGCCACTTGGTGGCCACTTTTTTCCCTCAAATTGCACTTTTTGGCAAGTTTGGCGTTTTTGGCTTGTCCATGTAACCTGTTGGCCACCAAGCACATCCTTGCTATTCAGGTATTTACAAGAAAACGCATGCGGCCCTTGGGGTGCAAAAGGTCTCGAGTTCAACTCTCGACGCCCCGACCATTTTAATGG
>JADHEF010001088.1_pt1 | contig 19906 bp, 15 predicted proteins | sample 8952391 | NCBI WGS metagenome assembly JADHEF01 (sample SAMN16124439, study PRJNA663245) | bioreactor sludge metagenome | isolation source: sludge (nitrite) | place: India:Bengaluru | collected 2019-02-28
GACACCCTGCAGCGTAAACAACTGGATCTATTCGACTTTTAACCGGACACGCCTGAGGCAACCGGCGTGTTGTTCGCAGTTGCCGAGCGTTTAAGGTCCTCATTTTCTGCACGTAAACGCGCAAGCTCGCTGGAATCTGAACTCTCTCCACAGCCCGCAAGTAGCCCGCAAAGCACCAAAAGGGCGGCCAAACGCATTCTGAACTCCCTCCTGAAGCGTAAGTTTATTTCAGCAATTTATGACAAAATACCAGATGCAAGGTTATTCGCCTTCTTCAAAAAACCGGCTCTGGGTCGTTGGCTTCTGGGATTCGCCATGGTTCCCCACTTTGCCTGAAAGCATGGTTTTTTCCGCCTCGGTGGCCTTGGAACAATCCATTAGCTTCTTGACGCTCTCTCAAAGAGACGCTCACCGTCAGACATTTCCTTGTTTTCGAGAGGTCAAATGCAGCTTGCTCAGCTTAACCGGATGACGAAATCCCATCAGGGGAATTGCGGACGACGTGCTCCATTGATACGGGGCGGTGGACCAAGGCGGACTCAAAGATGTTGAAAGCATTCGAGATTTTTGGCCCAACGGTGGTTGCGCTTATCGGAAGTTGGATAGTCAGTTTTCCAATTTCATCCATGTGGGCGACGCGACAGAAGCGGCGCGAATTTGATCTCATGCGCGCGGAGGAGTTCCACAAGCTCTATGGCGAATTCTTCTCCCTCTGGAAGAAGTGGAATTCAGGCTTTCGGAAAGATGATAAGCCTTCGGGCGCTTCACAGCAGGCGCTCTTTGCCAGCGCGTGTGAGATGGAAGGGCGCAATGAGGCGTTACTTCTCCGGATCGCAAGCACGTTGTCACTGACCGAAATGCAGCAGGAGGCAATCGGCGAATTCCGGCAGCTATTCCAGCGATTGCGCGAGAGTATCAGAGATTTCGAGCCGCTTGCTTGGGACAGTTCCGGGCATGAGGAGTACAAACGATTCAAGGAACTTGCATGCCACGTCTCGGCCATCGTGGTACTTGGCAAAGAGCCGGACGAGTGCACTCTCGTTCAAGGACAATCGGCATTGCTGGCCGTTACTTCGAATCGACATGAGAACCGGAAGCGCCGTCTCGCGTCGCAACAATCAACGGAAGAGATGGTGCCCCGGTAGGCCGGTGTACGGAAACGCCGGAAGCTTCGAGGAGCTTTTGCCGAGTGCGAACATCGTAGCAATTCAAGGCCGCTGATACGGCCCTTTTTGGCACATGCACTTATAAATATGTTATATAGTCTGCGCAAAATCGGGTGTAACTACAATGGAATCAGTGGCGGTTTCATTGTTTCGATCCCAGTATCGCCCACCATCCCCATCCCCGCCCCCTTTTAGCCCGTCGCGGGGACCTCGTCACTTTCTTCGCCGGGCCCTTTTCTTCTGGGCGCGTCCCCGCCTTCCACCGGCACCCCAAACACGTAATGCAGGAAGTAAAACGCCACCGGCACGCCCAGCAGCATGCCCCAAAGCCCGAAGAAGTGGTGGCCGGTGAACAGGATCACCAGCACCAGCACGGGATTCAGTTTCAGGTGGTGACCGTAGATCAGCGGGTTGAGGACGTAAGCCTCGACCATGTGGATGACGGTAACGAGCACAACAACCCCCACGGCCGCGCCGTAGCCCAGGTAATTGACGGCAACGATCACAGCCGGCGTCGTGCTGATAAAAACGCCCAGCACCGGGATGAAACTGAAAAAGAAGACCACGATGGAAAGCAGGAACACTTTCGGCACGCCGAGGATCAGGAAACCGATCAGCGTCAGCACGGTGTTGCAGACAGCGATCATGCCCTGGGCCCGGAAGGACCTGGCCAGCACCGATGCAAACCGCACCACGGGCACGGCGCTCTCCATGTACACATCATGCAGGCGCGAGTGTGCCAGGCGGCGCACCTCCGCCTTCAGCCGGGTCAGGTCCAGCGTGATCAGGAAGCCGAAGAGCAGCGACAGCAGCGTGGTGGTGATCACCACGAAGACCTTGTAGCCCGCCGCGGCCAGCAGTTTGCGGATTTCCTCGGTTTTCTCGGTCAGGTAACTGCTGATGGTCGCCTCGTCCAGCAGGGGATCGGCGATCGGCGCCAGGGTCGGGTAATGCTTCAGGAGGTCCGCCCGGATCGCCAGCAGGCGCCCTTTGATGGTCGCCAGTTCCCCGGCGGCGGTCGTGGCCTCGCTGATGATGCGCGGGGTGACATAGTAGGTCAGGCCGACCAGACCGGTAAGGATGGCCAGATACAGGACCACCGTGATTGCCGTGCGCGGCAGGCGGGTGTTGCGGTTGACGTACTCGATCACCGGCAGCGTGAAACTGACCAGCAGGAAGGTGACGAAGATCAGCGCAAAGAAGTCCTTGAGCAGGTAAAGCAGGCCCAGCAGGGCCACCCAGATCAGGGCCCGGCGATTGAGCTGATAAAAGCGGTCGAGACGGAATTGCACGGCGGCATAGGGCGCGCTTTTCCGCAAAACCCTCAAGCGAATTCCGGAGACCGGTCAACGCTTCCCGCCGGAGACCGTCGCGCACAAAAAAACAGGGTGCGGGGAAGCCGGTTCGCGCTGATGGGGAGCATGGCCGCCGCGGGACGGCCGCATCGCGCGCTCCAGGGCTTGTTTCCACGCACCCTGCTACTGTTGGCGACTACCCGGGAAAAGGAGAGACTGTTTGCCGAACACGCTCCGCAGATTCGCCGGAAGTGCACCTACTTGAAGCATGAGACAGCCGTCTCGCGGCGAGGTTCCCAATTCACAGATTTTATCGCGCGATTTTTCGACGCGGAACTTATCCACAGGGCGCGGAGGCCTGCGCGAATCCGACGATCTACCCCACGAACACGATGTCGGGCTTGGACGGGATCAAACCCTTTTCCGCGGCCCGCGTGAGCAGCAGTTCCACCGCGCGCCTTCCTTTTGGGCCGTAATCCAGCGTGTAGTCGTTCACGTACATGCCCACAAAGCGGTCGGCCAGGTCCATCCCCATGTCCCGCGCCCATTGCAGGGCGTGCTCCACCGCTTCCCTGCGGTGCTCCAGGCCGTAGAGGATGCTTTCCTTCAGCACGGCGGCGATATCCAGGACGGCCTGTTCGCCCAGGGCGCGGCGCACCACGTTGCCCCCAAGCGGCAGGGGCAGGCCCGTCTCGCGCTTCCACCATTCGCCCAGGTCCAGGATCTTCTTCAGGCCGCTTTCCCCGTAGGTCAGTTGTCCTTCGTGGATGATGAGGCCCGCGTCATACCGCCCGTCCACGACCGCGGCGATGATCTCGTCGAAGGGCACCACCTCGTAAGGGAAATCGCCGATGGCCATGCGCAGTTCGAGGAACGCGGAGGTCATCGTGCCGGGAACGGCCACGCGCGTCTTGGTGAGGGCCGCCACGGGCAGCTGCTCCCGCGCCACCACCATCGGCCCGTAATTGTCCCCCATGCTGGCGCCGCTCGCCAGCAGCGCGTACTTGTCGGCGATATACGCGTACGAGTGGATCGAGACGGCCGTGATGTCGAGTTCTTCGCGCGTGGCGCGCTCGTTCAGCGTCTGGATGTCCTGGAGGATGTGCTCGAAGCGGTAGCCGCGCGTGTCGATCTTGTCCTTGGCCAGGGCATAAAACATGAACGCGTCGTCTGGATCGGGGCTGTGCCCCAGGGTGAGCACTTTCTGGGTCATGGTTTTCCTCGCTCTCGGTTGCTACTTGCCGCGCCGCCGAATATGCGTCCGCCGACCCGCCTCCCATGGTATCGCTTTCAGGTTTGCGAACGCGGAAAGGAGCAGAGCGCGAAAGCGCCTGGTCCGGTTTTCCCCGGTTTGATGGCCTCGTTTCCGCCGGGGCGGATTCGAAGTTCCGCTTTTCGGGGCGGATCTACGCGGCGGCCTTCTTTTTCCCGAATTCCGGGTCGATCGGGATGATGTAGATCGACACGAAACTCAGCACCGCCAGTCCCAGCACCATCACGAAGTATTTCTCGTAGCCCAGGAACTCCTGCAGGATGCCGCTCAACATGCCCGGGAGCATGAAACTCAGCGCCATGAAGCCGGTGCAGAGCGCGTAATGCGACGCCTTGTGCTCGCCCTGGCCCGCAATGAACAGCATGTAGAGCATGTACATCGAGAACCCGAAACCATAGCCGAACTGCTCGACGAACACGGACCCGCAGACGATCAAGAAATTGGGTTGGTAGTATCCAAGGAACACGAAGAGCAGGATCGGCAGGTTCATGAAACAGCACATGGTGAACCGCGCCTTCAGGAGGCCGCGGGTCGCGGCAAACACGCCGCCGAAAATGCCGCCGAGCAGCAGCCCGAAGACGCCGATGGTGCCGTAGGCAAAGCCCTGCTGGGTGGTGGAAAGCCCCAGCCCGCCCTTGTCCACCGGGTCGAGCATGAAGGGTGCGATCATCTTGACCAGGAGCGCGTCGGCCAGCCGGTAAAGAAGCAGGAACGCGATCATCCGGCCGATCTGCGGTTTCTGGAAGAACGTGATGAACACCCGGTCGAAGGGGATGCCGCTTTGTTTCGCGGCCGCGCTGAAACCGGCGCCGGCGGCCTGCCGCACGCCGCGCGAAAGCATCACGAGGTAAACCACGAAGCCCAGGACAGCCCAGACGCCGAAACCGAGAAGGTCACCCAGGTTCTTCTGGGTATTGCCCGAGATGGAAGCCGGGTCCATCCCGGCCAATATCTGGGGAACCACCACCGTCACGAGTTTCGGTTTGATATACTCGTAAATTCCCCAAAGGACGCCGGTGGGGATGCCGACCGCCAGGATCAGCCAGAACGCGGCGCGGACGAACGGCGGCCGGTCGCCGGCTTTCTGCCCGTCGTGTTCCGGCTTGGGCAGGGTCACCATGTGCCCGATCCACAGAAGGCCGAATACGGCGGCCACCAGGCCCAGGCACTTGGCCCACGAATTGGGGATGTCGCCCGACGCCACTTGGTAATGGGCCAGCGCGGGCTTGTTCACGTTCTTGTCCACCGTGAGCAGGATGGTCGTTTCGCGGTCCCAGCGATCGGGGGCTATCTCAATGCGGTCCGCGTCCTTGAACTTGACCAGGGATTCGTTGCCAACCGGCACAAAGAAACTGTACCACTTGGCGTTGGACAGGTCAGGGCCGATGTTCAGCACCGCGGTGGTCTGGTTCTCCGGGGCACGGGCCAGCCGCAGGCTCAACACGGCGGTGGTGCCACCGTCCAGTTTCAGCGAACTGGGGGTGACGATGGCGAAGTCGCCTCCCCTCGATTTCTCGGCAATTGGCAGGTGCTGCGCATCCCTGGCCGGTTTGATGGCGATGTCGAATTTGACCGGTTGCGGGCCGCTCTTTGACTCGAGAACGCCGGCAACGATGACGAGAACCCCGGTGCCGATGATCATCGACAAGCGCCAGAAGGTGGAGCGGATACCGTTGAACAGCGCCTGGCGGTGGGGGTCCAGCCCGAGCATGTAGAAACCGTCAGCCGCGATATCGTGGGTCGCCGAGGCAAAAGCCATCAGGCTGAAGATCACAAGGGTGCCAACCCACCACAAGGGCGTGGGAAGGACGAAAGCGGTGAGGACGAACCCGAGGAACATCAGCGCCTGCATGGTCAGCACCCATTTGCGCTTCGACCAGTAAAGATCCACCAGCGGGCCCCAGAGTGGCTTCACGACCCAGGCCAGGCCGAGCAGGCTCGTGTACCAGCCGATGTCGGCGTTGGAGATGCCGAACCGTTTGTAAAGCGTGGCCGACACCATCGTGACGATGACATACGGGATGCCCTGGGCAAAGTAGAGCGACGGGACCCACGCCCAGCCCGACCGGGTGGGATAGGTGATATCGGGTGCGGTTGAGGTGCTAATGACAATTCCCTCCGACAGGGATTAGCCACGCGCGATGAGCAACGGCGCACGCGGAATGGCGACGATTTGGGCCGGACCAAGGGGCTGTCGTCAACCGCAGATTCCGATGGGACCATCCCGGGTGCGGTCCACATTGTTTTCGTCATCCGGTCAACTCTCCCGCCGTGGCGTCCGTCAGATGGGATGAGATGGACAGGTACTGCGAGCATAGTCCCGGGCACGAGAACGAACCCGTAGCCCGCCCCGTGGCGCTGGACCGGGCGCGGGAGGCCCGCGCGCAAATGAGCAGCTGCCGCCTGTGTGCGCTGGACTGCGGGGTCGACCGCACCTGCGGTCCGGCCGGTGCCTGCCACGCCCCGGCCACGGCCCGCGTGTTTGGCCTGAGCGTGGACTGGGCCGGGGAGGAGGACCTGGTCCCGTCGTTCGTCATCAGCCTGAGCGGGTGCAACCTGAAGTGCTCGTTCTGTATCACGGCGCCCGGCAGCCAGGACGCGACCATCGGCAGCCCGGTCGAACCCGCCGCCGTGGCCGCGAAGGTGGTTGCCCAAGCCGATCGCATCCGCAGTTTCAGCATTCTCGGCGGCGAACCGACCATCCACCTGCCCTCGGCCCTCGAAATCGCCGCCCGGATTCCCGCCTCCATCCCGTTCGTCTGGAAGACCAACGCCCTCGCCTCGGACGGCGCCCTGCGACTCCTCGACGGCATTCCCGACCGGGTGCTGGCCGACCACAAGTTCGGCAATGACCGCTGTGCGTGGACCCTGGCGCGGGTGCCCCGGTACCTTTCCGCCGTCGAGCGGAATCTCCGGTGGTACCGGGAGCACTCGCGCCTCGTGGTGCGTCACCTGCTGATGCCCGGCCATTTCGACTGCTGCTTCGTGCCCGTGGCGCACTGGCTTGCCCGCCACCTGGCCGGTACGCCGCTGAGCCTGATGGAGGGCTACACGCCCATGCACCGCGCGGTCTCCCATCCCGGGCTTTCGCGGCCACTGCCGGTGGAGGACTCGCGCCGGGCACGCGAAATGGTGCGCCGGCTCGGCATCCCCCTGGTGCCGTGGCGCCTCGAGCCGCCCGCCGGCGCGGAGCGCGCCGAACTGGACCACGACCGCATCTGGATCGAACCCGGCGGACGCGTCCGGGCGTTCGCCGCATCGCCCGCCCTGGCCGCCTGCCTTCGCAACCTGAACCAAGAGATGGGATTGGGAGAACCGCAACCATGACCCCGCGAACCACCGAGAAGGCCCTGCACGAGATCGAGGTCCTGATCCGCGCGCGCTACCCGATCATCTACATCGTCAGCTGGGAGGAGGCCCGCGTCGTCAACTGGCTGGCCGACCTCGCCCGCCGTCGCAACAAGCGCATCTTCGAGTGGTCGTTCACCAACGGCCTGGTCGAGTCCACCGGCGGCACATCGGCCCAGCGCGCGTCGCGCAGCAGCAACACCAAGGATCCGGCCAACGCCTTCGACGAGCTCATCGGGCATGTGGAGCCGGCGATCTATGTGTTCAAGGACCTCCACCCGTTCCTGTCGCGGACCAACTTCGCCGTGATCCGTAAGCTCAAGGACACGGCGTTCCACATCAAGGAGACCTACAAGACCCTCGTGCTGGTTTCTCCCGTGCTCGAGGTGCCCCCGGAACTGGAGAAGGAAACCACCGTCGTGGATTTCCCCCTGCCCGACGTGGAGGACCTTGGCAAGCTGCTGGACCACATCCTCGACGAGGTGAAGAACGCCCCCAACGTGGTGATCGACATGCCGCCCCCGGCCCGCGAGCAGCTGCTCAAGGCGGCCCTCGGCCTGACCCTCGGCGAGGCGGAGAACGTGTTCGCCAAAACCCTGGTCAGCGACGGGCGCCTCACCGAGGACGACATCAGCAGCGTGTTCGCCGAGAAGCGCCAGATCATCCGCAAGAGCGGCCTTCTCGACTACTACGAGGTCGATGTTAACTTCGAGCAGGTGGGCGGGCTGGAGACGCTCAAGGAGTGGCTGCGCACGCGCGCCCTGGCCTTCACCGACCGCGCGCGCGATTACGGCCTTCCCCCGCCCAAGGGCGTGCTGCTGCTCGGCGTGCAGGGATGCGGAAAGAGCATGTGCGCCAAGGCCGTCAGCGGGCTGTGGCGCATGCCCCTCCTGCGGCTCGACGTGGGCCGCATGTTCGGAAGCCTCGTGGGCAGCAGCGAGGAAAACATGCGCCGCGCCCTGACCACGGCCGAGAGCATCGCACCCGTCGTGCTCTGGCTCGACGAAATCGACAAGGCGATGGCCGGCTCGCGAAGCAGCGGATCCACCGACAGCGGCGTCACGGCGCGCGTGTTCGGCACTTTTCTCACGTGGCTTTCCGAGAAAACGGCGCCGGTCTTCGTCATCGCCACGGCCAACGACATTTCCGCCCTGCCGCCCGAACTGATGCGCAAGGGGCGTTTCGACGAGATCTTCTTCGTGGACCTGCCCATCGAGCGTGAGCGGCGCGACATCTTCGCCGTCCGCATCCGCGAGCGCAAGCGCGACCCGGCGACTTTCGACCTGGACCGGTTGGCGGAGGCATCCGCGGGCTTCAGCGGGGCCGAGATCGACGAGGCCATCGTGTCGGGCCTCTACGAGTCGTTCGCGGCGGGTGAGGAGTTTGGCACAGCCCACATCGAGGGGGCGCTGCGCGCCACCGTGCCCCTCTCCAAGACGATGGAGGCCGACCTGGACAAGCTGAGGGGCTGGGCCGAGGGACGCGCGCGTCCCGCGTCGATCCGCGAAACGCGCACGGTCGAGTCGCGCCGCAAAATCGAAATCGCCTGACACGGAGGAGAACCAACCATGAGTGCAGTGATCGTGCTGACCCCCATCCTGATCTCGGCGTGGCCCATGCTGGCCGCGGCTGTCACCAGCGCCGCCGTGTCCGCCGGATTCCGGATGGAGAAGGCGGCCAAGGAGACCCCGAAGCTGACCACCGTGGACCTGACCATGGAGAACATGGGCGTTGTCGCCGAGACGCTGGGGCGGGACCAGGAGGTTTCCGTGGAGCGCGACGGCGTCCGCGTGACATTCAGCCGCGACATGCAGGGCCACTTCCAGACGCGCGTGGCCGGCAACCTCGCCAAAGAGCAACTGGAGCAGATCGGCCACGACCTGGCCGGGCGCGTCATCCAGCAGTATGTGTACCGCCGCATCAGCGCCGAACTGGCCAACCAGGGCTTCGAGACGCTCGAGGAGGACCAGGCCGAGAACCAGACCATCCACCTTCATGTGCGGCGCTACCCCGTCTGATCACCCGGAAAAGGAGCCAAGGGCATGGAACCCCACGACATCGAGATTGAAATCGGCAAGGACGGCAAGGTGCGCGCCCACATCAAGGGCGCCAAGGGCAAGGGTTGCCTGGACTACGCGAAGCTGCTGGAGAGCATCGTCGGCCGCGAGGTGGCCCGCGAACTGACGGCCGAATACTACGAGCCGGAGAGCCAGGTGGAGATCCGCCCCACGCTGGAAACCGGACAGGGCTGACGGCGGGAGGAGGCGCGCCATGAACTGCCCGAAATGCGGGGCCAGGATGCCCGTCGCCGACCGCGTCTGCCGCGAGTGCCATTTCCTGCCGGACGCGGGACGCGTCATCTCCCTCGCGCCCCCGCGCGCGCTCAGGTTTCACCGCTCCGGGGGGCGGGTGTCGTTCTGGCGGATGTGGCGCATCCGCCGCGACCGCGAACCGAAACCCATGCGGTGGTGGATGCCCATCGTGGCCGGCATTGTCCCCGGACTTGGGCACATGCTCCGCAACCAGACCCGGCGCGGCCTGGTCTTCTTCGGCGTGGTTGCGGCCGCGATCACCGTCGCGTCCATCATCCAGGGAACTGTTGCCCAGGTATGCTTCGGGCTCGCGGCCACCGTCCACGCGCTCAGCCTGTGCGAATTGTACCCCGGGGCGGCGAACTCCGACCTCCCCAACCGCGTGTTCCGCATGTCGGTCACGCTGTTCTTTATGGGCGTATGCATTTACTCGCCCCTCATGGGTGTCCTCGCGCCCGCGCCCCAGTTGTTCGTGCGGACCGGGGCGGGCGGCGCGCTCTTCTACCGCATCGCCGAGATCATCCTGACGGTGGGATTCTGCGTGGGCGCGTTCGTCATCTTCTCGGTCTTCGCCGCCGGATTCTCGGGGATGCTGTCCGATCCGTTCGGGAGGAAGCGCAAATGAGGCCCAATCCGAAACCGCGCGCCCGTGCCACGAACAACCCCTGTCTCAAGCCAAACCCGAAAGGAGCATCCCTGCCATGACACGCTTCGCATCGCTGGAATTCGACCACACGCAGGAACCCGGGGATTCCGCGGAGGTGCGGGCGCGGGAGATGACCCGGCCCGAGGAACGCCAGACCACCACCCGCGAAGTGCGCGACGAGCGATTCTACGTGCGCGCCGGCGACGAGCACTACCAGCGCGCGCGTTTCGAACCCGCGCTGCGCATGTACTCGCGGGCGCTGGAATCGAACCCGAACTACGACCCGGCGTGGGTCGGCCAGGTCCGCATGCTGCTCGAGATGGGCGAGTTCAAGGAGGCGCGGGTCTGGGCCGACCGCGGCCTCGAGGTCTTCCGCGACCACGCGGAGCTGCTTGCGGCAAAGGGCGTGCTCGCCGCCCGTCTCGGCGACCGGAAGAAATCGCTGGAGTTCACCGACTCGGCCGCCGCGGCGAAGGAGTCCGGGCGTCCTTACGTGTGGCTGGCCAGGGGCGAGGTGCTGCTGGCGACCCGGCGGCGCAACGGGTCCGTGTGCCTGGACCGCGCCCGGAGCGCCGCGGGATCCGCCGACTGGTTCACCGCGCTTCTCGTGGCGCGCATCTACTATTTTTACCGCCAGTACGCCCGCGGGCTGGCCACGGCGCGCGAGGCCACGGAGATCATGCCGACCGCGCCATTCCCGTGGTTTGTCGCGGGGCTGTGCCAGCAGTCGCTGGGCATGGGGCGCCGGGCCCGCGGGTCTTTCCGCCAGGCGCTGGAACTCGATCCCGATTTCGAGCCCGCCCGGAAAGCCCTGGGCTCGTGGCGGCCCGCAAACTGGCTCACCACGCTGCTGGGGCCGTTCCGCCGCATCCTCAACTGAGGGAGGAAACGATTCATGAGTTACCTGACCACCCTGATCCGCGTCGCGCGCAACAAGCAGGCGAGCGACCTGCACATCATCGCCGGCCTGCCGCCCTCGCTGCGTGTCAACGGCGACATCACGATGCTCGAGGCAGACACCCTCTCGCGCGAGGAGGTGACCGAGATGACCCTCGGCATCCTGAACCCGCGTCAGCGCGAGCATCTCGAGGCCACCCGCGAGCTGTGCTTTTCCATCCTCGATCCCGGCGCGGGCCGCATGCGGGTGACGGTGTATTACCACGGGGGCACCCCGGAACTGGCCATCCGCCTTTGCGCCCAGGAGGTCGGCAGCCTCGAAGACCTCGGCCTGCCGCCCATCGTGGACGAGATGGCGCGCAAGACGAACGGCCTCTTCCTGATCACCGGCCCGACCGGGGTCGGCAAGACGACGACCCTCAACTACATGGTGGACATGATCAACCGCGAGCGCCGCTGCAAGATCGTCACCATCGAGGATCCGGTCGAGTTTGTCCACCGTCCCCTGCGCTCGGTCATCGTCCAGCAGGAGCAATACACCGACTTCATCTCGTTCCCGCGGGCGCTTGTCCATGTGCTGCGCCAGAACCCGGATGTCATCGTGATCGGGGAGATGCGCGAACTGGAGACCATCGAAACTGCGCTCACCGCCGCCGAGACGGGCCATCTCGTGCTGGCAACGCTCCACACCCCGAATGTCGTGCAGACCGTCGAGCGCATCACCGGCGTCTTTCCGGCCGACCAGCAGCGCCAGGTCGTTCTGCAGGTAGCCAACACGCTTCAGGGTGTCATCGCCCAGGACCTCATCCCGCGCGCCGACGGCACGGGGCGCGTGCTGGCCTGCGAGGTGCTGATCCCCACCAGCGCCATCAAGAAGTTCATCCGCGACGGCGAGGTGCACAAGATCGAGAACTCGCTGACCACCGGCCGCCGCGAGGGGATGATCCCCATGGATGCCTGCCTCGCGGACCTCTACCAGCGCGCCATCATATCCTATGACGCCGCCTTCAGCCGCGCACGCGACCCGCGCGTGGTGACCGGGGAGCGGATCGTGGCGTAACCCCAATTGACCGCACCGTCAGAGCGTGGCCGGGTGGAACTGCTCCACGCAGTCGGCCACGGAACTGAAGCGGTTGATCCCGCCCACCTTTTCCTCCAGACCTTCCATCCGCAGCGTGTCGCGGACCGACGCGCGGGTCTCCACAAGATGGAGGCCGATTCCCTGCCGGGCCAGTTCCCCGTGCAGCGAGGCCAGCATCTCGGCGCCCGCCAGGTCCACATGGGGCGACGAGCTGAGATCGGCCACGACCATGCGGGGAGGCGGTGCGCACGCGCGGACCCGCTCCAACACGGTATCACAGACATGGTCCGCGTTGAAATACAGGATGGCCGCCTCCACCCGGAAAAGCAGCATTCCCGGAACCGGTTCGTTATCCGGATGCCGGGCCGTGTCGGTAAAGCGCCGGCTGCCCGGGATTCGTCCGAGGAAGGCGACGTGGGGGGTGGAAGTCCGCCTCAGGAGCATGAGCAGGGAGATGGCGCACCCGATCAAAACGCCCCGCAGCAGCCCCTGGCCGAGCACCCCGATCAGTGCGGCCGCGGCGACGACGAACTCGGTCCGATCGATCCGCCACAAACGCCGCAGGACGGACACCTTGACGAGTCCTGCGACGGCCACGAGCACCACGGCCGCCAGCACCGGCTGGGGCAGGGTGCGCAGCATTCCGGAAAGGAAGGCGGTCACCAGGAGGATGCAGACCGCCGACACCAGGCCGGAAACGGGCGTCCGTGCGCCGCCGGACTCGTTGACCAGCGACTGCGACATGCCGCCGCTGACCGGGAAGCCCCGCCACAAGCCCGATGCGAGATTCGCCGCGGCCAGCGCCAGGAATTCCTGGTTCGCGTCCATCCGGCTGCCGCTTTTCGCCGCGAACATCCGTCCGATCGCCGCGGTTTCCACCGCCCCCAGCAGGAAACACGCGAATGCCAACGGGAGCAGATTGTTCAAGTCGGTCAGCCCAAGTGCCGGAAAACCGGGGGTTGGCAGCCCCCGGGGCACTTCGCCAAGCACTTTGACGCCGTGGGCCTCGAAGCCGCAGAATACGCCGGCCAGGATGCCCGCGATGACGACGAACAGGGCGACGGGACGGTTCTTGAAGAAAACCTTGCCCGCGATCAGGGCCGCAAGGGCCGCCAGGCCGACGCCTAGCGCAACCGGATTGGTCTCGGGCAGGTGGGTCAGGAAATGGTGCATCCGCTCCCAGAAATCGCCGTGCGATCCCGAATAGCCGAAAAGCTTGGGCAACTGGGTGCTGGTCAGGTGAAGCGCCACGCCCGTCTTGAAACCCGCCATCACGCTTTCGGAAATGAAGGTGACGATGCCACCTGCCTTGGCGAGCCATGCGGCAAAGGCGATCACCGCAACCAGCAACGCCGTGGCTGCGGCCAGCACCGCGAAGCGCGCCGGGTCTCCCTTGGCCATCGGGGCGAGGGACGTGCCCATCACGAGCGAGATCGCGGAGGTCACGGAAATCGCGGTCAGGCGCGAACTGCAGAAGAGCCAGAACAGGAGCCCGCTTGCCATGCAGGCGTAAAGGCCGGCCTCCGGTGGCAGGCCGGCAAGGGTGGCGTCGCCGATTGCCGCCGGCAGAACATAGGCGGCAAGGGTGATCCCGGCGACCAGATCGCCGCGGAGCCATTTCCGGTCGTAATTCCGCAGAAGCTGAATGCCGGGAAGTCTCATGGCAGTTCAGTTTCCGGGTGTTTGGGCGTGCGCATGGGGTACTTCCTGGGTTGGCGTGAACAAGAAGGTGCGCTTGAATTCCGAACCTGCAGTCGCATGCAATCGCCGAGGTTGTCACGACGCGCCCGGAAAGTCAATCCGTGGTTGGTAGTCCGTGGCCTGGCGGTTTGGCGGCGCTTTCCCCACGCAACGCCCCCTCTGCCGCGGCCCGCCGCCGGGTGTGGATTTCCATGCGGGCCTGGCGGAAGAATAGTTCCATCGCCACAAGCCGCGCGATGAGGATTGCCGGGTATAGCTGTCCGGTCAGCGCTTCGGTAACAGACAGGCTGCGGGCCACCGGATGCAGCGCCGTGATATCCCCATACCCCACCGTGGTGAGCGTGACGAAACTGTAGTAAATGAACACGTTCATCCGCGTTGCGCTTTCGGTGGACACCGTGAACGCGCCGGGGACGCTGAGCGAAACCAGCTGGTAAGCCAGCGTCCACGCGAGGCCCAGCAGCAGGTAGACGGCCACTGCCCCCAGCACCCGGTGCATGGTGATTGGTCCCTCGCGAAAGACCTGCACAACCACCACCAGGATCAGCATCACCACGGTGACCAGGGAGGAAGCGGTCGACGCGATCAGTATCGCCTGGCCCGGCACAGCAAGGGCTACCCATTTAAGAATGACATCGGTGCCCACGACGAGGGCGGCGATCACGGTGGCCCTCCGGTTGCGGGTGGCCGCAAGCACTCCGGAAATTACCAGCAGCGTATAAAGGACGCGGTTGGCGATGTCGTCGAGTTTCTCGGGCGTTCCCATCGGGGGCAAAACGAAAAGGGTCAGCACGAGCAGGACAAGGAGAGCCGTCAGGCTGCGGTCCGTGGACCAGAACCTGGCGAGCCGATGGATCAAATCGCGCACGGTCCCGAAACTTCAACCGTTTCTGGGAAAAAGCAAAGACGAATCCCGGAACGGTCCGCGATCCCTCCGTGGCACCGCTCCGGGCCGCGTCATGCCGCCGGCAAAGCCTTCCGGGATTGGCGGGCGATCGGCTTCAGAACTCGAGGTTCCCGACCGGGCTGGTGGCGGTCGCCGCGGTGGACGACGGGGCGATGTCGTTCGCGGGATTGCCCGACAGCAGCGAACCGGTGTTGCCCGAGCCGCTGTTGCCATGCACGGAATTGCCCGTGGAAGCCACGTGCAGGCCGTTCTCGTTGCCCGACAGGTAGTTGCGCGACACCTCGCTGCTGGAACCCGAAAGCACGCGGATTCCGCTCAGGCTGTTGTTGGTGGCCCGGTTGTCCGCCACCGAGAAGAACGGCCCGTCCAGCGCGATGCCGTCGCTCGTGTTGCCGTCCGCCACGCAGCGGTGGAGGGCGCCGCCATGAACGGCCCGGAGGCTGATGCCGCCTGCGCCGTTGCCGCTGCTTGTCGATCCGGAAAGCGAAACACTGCCCTGCAGCGGGGCGCCCGGGCCAATGTCGATCCCGGTGCCGCCGTTCCCGCTGACCACCATGTCGCGGCCGTCGCAATCCTCGTCGGGGCCGTCCACCTGCAGGCCGGACGCACCATTCGAAACCAGGCGGCACGCCTCCATGTCCACGCGGCCCTTGACGGTGCCGTCCCAACCCTTGGTGCGGATTCCGCCCCGCGCGTTGCTGCTGCACTCGGTGTGCAGCAGGGAAACGGACACCGGCGACGGGTCGATCTCCACGCCGTCCACGCCGTTGGACGAGCAGCGCGACGACTCGATCCGCATGGTTCCCTTGATGGTCCCGTCCCAACCTTTGTGGCGGATCCCCGAGCGCCCGTTGCTGCTGCACTCCGTGTGTGCGATCGCGACCGACGCCACGCCCGCATCCAGTTCCAGGCCCTCCCCGCCGTTGGACGAACAACTCGACGATTCGACCCGCATGTTTCCCTTGATGGTGCCATCCCATCCCTTGTGGCGGATACCCGAGCGCGCGTTCGCACTGCACTCGGTGTGCAGGACGGAGACGGAAGCAACCCCGGCCTCGATCTCCAACCCCTCCCCTCCGTTGGAGGAGCAACGGGATGAGTCGATCCGCGTGGACCGGTGGGTTCCATAGATCAATCCATCCCATCCCTTGCGGCGTATGCCCGAGGCACCGTTGCCCACGCTGGTCACCTGCTCCACCGTCGCGTCGCCGGTCTCCACGAAACAGCCCTCAAGACCGTTGTTGGCGGACGCAAGCCGGCGGCAGACGCCGACCGCCCCCGTCACATGCAGGCCGCAGCCGCTGTTTCCGCTGAAACTGGAGTCCTCGATCGTCGCGTTGCCATCGTCGCAGTCGGCGCGGACACCGTCGCACAACAGGGCCTGCCCGTTCCTGGACACCAGCACGTTGCGACAGGCGAGATCGCGGTGGACGATCCGCGCACCCTCCAGGCCGTTGTTGGAGGCCTGGCAGTCGGTGAGACTCACGCCCCCCGGCGCCCCGCTCGAAGGCGGCGAGGAAACATGGATGCCCCGGCCCGCGCTGTTGCCGTCACAGAAGGTTCCGAATGCCCGCAACTGCAGGGTGCCGGAACTGGCCGACGCCCGGACGACGCTGAGGCCGTCGGTCCCGTTGTTGTTGCAGGTGGATGAGGAAACGCTGATCGCCACGCGGGATCCCGGGGCGCCCCGGCCCTGGTCGGACACGTCGAGGCCGCTGCCCAGGTTCGAGCTGAAATCACAGTCGGTCGCGGAGAGGTCGCAGGCGGAATGGAAGCCCACATCCACCGACACGCCGCTCGATGCGTTTTCCCGGCAGACGTTGCTGCGGGGCGACCACACGAGTTTGGCCCCCGGGTTGTCCAGCGCCACATGGACGCCCGACCCGGTACCGATCGTGCCGTTCGAATCGCAGCGGGTGCTGCTGATATCCAGTTCGGTCGCCCCGGCGGCGGTCACGGACACGCTGATCCCGTGGCTGCCGTTGCGCGCGCAGGTGCCGTCCATGCAGCGGAAGGGGTTGCCGGGCGAGGGGCTTGCCGCGATGCCAGTCTGGCCGTTTTCCACGGCCACGCAGCGGGTCAGTGTGGCGCCGTTCACCTGGAATCCGTTCGTGCCGCACGCCCGGGCCTCGAGGCCGTCACCGTCGCTGTCATCCGGCGCGTCGCACCGGAGTCCGCATTCGCCCCAGTGGTGCAGTCCGCCGTTGCGGACCCGGACGCCCTTGCAGGCGGGTGCGATGTAAATTCCGTTGGTCGAACCCGGCTGCCCGGTCAGCACGTGGCCGTCCAGGTCCAGCACCACGTCGCTTGCCGTGATGGTGATGCCGCTGGAGGAGGACGAGAGGTTTGCCGCCACCCGGTAGGTGCCCGATGTGTCGATGGTGTACGGGAGCGTCTTGATGACCTTCGCCGGGTCCAGCTCATCGAGGGATTTCATGGTGGGCGAAGGCGGCCCGAGGGGAGGGGACAGGCTCCCTCCCGATGCAAAGGATGCTGTGGCGACGGCAAACGCCGCGGCCAGGATTTGAGTCGAAAAGCTTTTCATCGCGTCACCTGCTCCACCATTGGAATGCACTTCAAAATGCGCGGCGGGCCGCCGCGTCCGTCCTGGACGCGGTCAGTCTGCCGAAAACTGTCCCAGCGTCACGGGCACCGCCGACACCGGCACGGTCGCCACGTCGGCCGTGGCAACGCCGGTGAAGGATAACCACCCCAGGTTCTCGCTCCAGGCGTTGCCGGAGAACCGTCCCGTTCCCGGGTCGATGGCGACCGTGGAACCCGCGGCGTTGGGACCGAAATTCACCCAACCCGCGTTCTCGGACCAGGCCAGCCCCCACAGGTTGCCCAGGCGGTCGTTGTTCACGCCGAAGTTGGGGGGCGTGAGGTTGTTCGGCGCGGTGTTCGTGTAGTGGCTTCCCGGCCCCTCCGGCGTGCCCTCCCCGAAATTCAGCCAGCCGCAGTTCTCGATCCAGGCGAGCCCTTTCAGGTAATCAGGCGTCACCTCCACCCCCGAAGTCCCGTTTCCATGGAGGTTCACCCACCCGCTGTTCTCGCCCCAACCGTAGCGCGCCGATCCCGTCGCCGCCGGGTCCATGTTGGTCGCCGCGTGCGCCCCCGCGACGCCAAAGAGAGAAAGACCTGCCACAACCACGAGAAGTGCTCCGAACCTGGGGTGCATGAGGATATTCCATTGCCTAGATTGACCTATGACCAGAAAAGGAACTAAAATAGTACTGTAAAAACAGGCGTTTGTCAAGGACCGTCTTATCGGGGGGCCGTTTGGGAACCGAACCCGACGGCCTGCCCGCTCCGCCGACAGTTTGACGAACCGTTTCCCCGCAAGGCGCGGAGCCGGCAAGGCAGCAGACAGCCCCGGCACACTGGTGGGGCGGCCTCTTGTCGGCACTGGCCGGTCTTCTGGCTTGAAGTCTGCCGGTCGCGCTGACCACAAAACCCCATGTCCCAGATTGAGCCCACACCCGGCATGTCAGTTTTGCGCCACTTCGCAAGGGCCGTCGCCGCTCTCGGCGCCGTGCCCTGCCTTGCCACATGGACGCCACGCGCCGAAGCCCAGGCCTGCTCCGAGGTTCCCAGCACCCTCACCACCCTCTCCGGCACCACCGGGTGCAGCCAGTGCGGTAACATCCTGTTGCCCGGCGCCGGTTCGATGCCCGACGCCCAGACCTCGTACACGCTCATCTCCGACCTGCCCGAGGCGTTCTGCAGCACCGGGGTTCTCTATTCGACGGTCCCCGTGCTCCCGCCGGACTCCAACGGCAATCCACCCCTCGCCCTGCGCACGCAGACCAATCCCGGCGGCTCATTTCAGACCATCAACGGCCCCTTCGACGTGTTCCTGTTCCACACGGTTTCGGGGTGCGTCCCCGCCCTTTCGGACAAGCGCGTTGTCATCTACGTGCAGAATCAGGGCACGGGAAGTGTCACCGTGGCGGGAAAGCAGATCATCGTGACGGACGGCATCATCGGCAACGTCCACCAGATGGAGAGTACCCTGGGCCAGCGAGAACTCCAGGACAGCTGGGACCAACCCCTCGGCGCCGGCGGTGTGACGATCGCGGCCGGCCAGGGCAGGGTCGTGGCCTACTCGAAACGGTTTGCCTCCGGCGCAAACAACTCGGACCAGAGCACCAACATCAACTGCTTCGGGCGCGTCCGGGCCACCGTCACCAACGCGAACCCGGTGACCAATCCCACCCAGCTTGCCGTGTACGTGATCGCCATCGACGGCGCCAACGCCTCGCAGAACGACACGCGGGCCGCCGCGCTCACGGGGATTTCCGCCGTGTCCGGCGAGTCCTCCATCGACATCAACACGGCCCCCACCGGCTGCCAGATCCGCCGCGCCACGGGCACCCACAACACCTTCGTGTGGAAGAACACGGCGCAGACCCTTGACGTGGCGGGCATTCCGGCGGCGGCACCCGTGAAGTACCAGATGGCCATGTGGAACCTGAACACGGGGGACTGCCCCTCGGCCCAGCAGAGCCAGCCGATGACCCTCTACCCCGGCTACACACGCGGCGACACCATCGGCAACTATCACGTGGATTACCGGGTGCGCCTGCGCCTGATCAACAAGGATTCCTTTTCGGTGCGCACATTCAACCTCGCCTTCGGCAAGACCGATGCCGATATCGGCCTGGCGTGGCAGGTGGTCACGGGCCCAACGGCTCCAACGGACACGGCCCTGCTGGCGGCGCCGGTGCGCACGCGTTGGGCCGGCCCCAGCCAGGCCGCCACCACCACCTCGTTGCTCGCCAGCGACGGCGGGCCCATCACCCTGGCGCCCTGCGAGTCGCGCGAGGTGGCGCTCCGGTTCCTGGTGCTCGGCAACTCCAGCCTTCCCTTCACGCTCAACGTCGAGCGGATCGGCGCCGACACGGACATCATCGTGGACAACCTCGACGCCGCCACCAGCACGACGGCCACGCAGTCCGCCTGGTTTGCCTCGGCGAATTCCGGGTTCTACGGTACGAACTCCGTGTTGAACCAGGCGCCCTCATCGGGCGCGGGGCAGGACAAGTTCAACTGGCATCCCACCCTGCCCAACGCCGGGAAGTACAGCGTCTATGCCTGGTGGGTGCCATCCTCCGCATCGTTCCGTTCCACGGCCGCGCCCTACACCATCCGGTCTTACGACGGCACGGCGACGGTTTTCGCCAACCAGACGGGCGGCGGGAACCAGTGGAACCTCCTCGGCACGTACAACTTCCTGGCCGGCCCCACGTCCGTGGAACTCTCGGACGCCGTGGCCAGCGG
>JADHEF010001089.1_pt1 | contig 19853 bp, 9 predicted proteins | sample 8952391 | NCBI WGS metagenome assembly JADHEF01 (sample SAMN16124439, study PRJNA663245) | bioreactor sludge metagenome | isolation source: sludge (nitrite) | place: India:Bengaluru | collected 2019-02-28
AGCGGTGGAACGGGCGGCTTGTGATGGACGCGACCGGCGTCGGGGACCCGATCTACGATGACCTGCGCCGGGTGCTGCCGCAGGTGGAGGGATTCAAGATCACCGCGCTGACCAAGCGGGAGCTGGTGCAGGGGCTTATGGTGGCGGTGGAGCAGCGGCGGGTGATGTGGCCGATGGCGTGGGATGTGGTGACTGCGGAGATGAAGCGGTACGAGTATGAAATCGGCCCGACCGGTCAGGTGAGTTATGCAGCGCCGAGCGGGTATCACGATGACTGTGTGATGGCGCTCGCGCTGGGAGTGTGGGGCTGCGGACGGTTCGGAGTAGAGCCGGGGAGGATGTTGAGGCTGGGGCCAAGATGCAGGACAGAGTTCGGAGGACACAGGTCGCTGACGTTGGTGTGAGGGAAGAATTGTGTATGCGGGGCCGGGTTGTAAAATAAAAAGCCGCGCCCAGAGGACGCGGCGTTAGGGTTGGGGATTGATGCGCGTACCCCACAGGGTGGCGTTTATTTCAGGACGGCGCGCAATCTGTAAAACGCCTTTTCGGGAACGGATAAAGGTACCCAACGGCATCGGTTGGGGGGCACGCCGGACTGGTCGGCGGCGGGTACGAGTCCCGTCGACCAATCAGCCAAGGCAAGATCCGCAGTCCACTCCAGTGAGATATTCACGAATGTCAAAGTGGACGGGTCCTGCACCGGCGTGTCGATGAACGGCAGCGCGTCCAGCCGACCGATGTCGAGAAGATGATCGCCGGCATTCAGGTTGGACCCGAAAGCGTACACGAACCCGTTCGGCTGTCCATGTTCGGCATTCATGGCGCAGAATACCGCTACGGGGTCACCCGACAGTCCGCGCCACGCCGCCCAGGTCATAAACGGAAGCGGGACTGCCACGATGGAAACGCCTGACACGGGGTCCTCTGACCCGTCGAAGCTCACAATCCCGGCGACGGTCACGTTTGTGCCGGCAGTGCCTTCGAGACTGTACGACAGCGCCCTTGCGTCACCGTCGAAGAAAGCCCATTTGATTCTGCGGTTGTTCGCGTCCCATTGTCCGGAATGGCTGACACCGGCCACCTGCACGCCCTCGGGGACTGACTCTTCCATGCCCCATGCGGACGTGTTTGTAGCAGGCGTCACGGTGATGACGACGTTTGTCGTCTGCACAGAACGCGCGGCCCCGGCCAGCGGTTCCGACAACGGGCCTGTCCGTGAAGCCAGAACAGACAGGCCGACAGATTGCGCGCCAAGCATGGGTATCCAGCGCTTGGCCTCCGCCGAGACCTGCGGGTCGTAGGCGTAGAATTCTCCCTGGAGATATAGCGTGATGCCCCGCACGACAACGGGGGTCTTCTGGTTGTCCAGACCGTTTTTCCACCGGCTGACACTGGCAGAAACCTCGTTCAGCACGATGCGCCAGTCGCCGTTGTCGTCGGCGGGGTGCAGCAGCCCCGGATCGCTGCCCGGCGTAAAGACCGTGTCGCCGGTGATGGCCAAATCACCGGAACCGAAGTTCACGAGTCCCGTCACGACATGACCGGAGGCGGTGACCCGATACTGCAAAGCGCGGTCGCGGACGTGCCCCGGCTTATCGAAGAACCATTTGACTTTCCGGTTCACGGCGTCCCAGGTTCCACCGTCGGATATCTCAACCGGAATCAGCCCCTGCGAGAGAACGTCCTCGACTCCCAGGAGGTCGGCTCCTTCGGGCACTTCGATGGCAATGACGGCAGTCAGACCCGTGATCGTACGCATGACTGCCGAGGGTGCGGGAATGACGCCGCTGCCGGAAACGGTCAGCGTTACCGTGCCGGATGTCGCGTTGCATCCCAAGGTCAAGAAACCGCCGTAGCCGATCAGTTCCGCAGGCGCAAACCGCACGGACAGCGGGACCGCTTCGCCGGCCGGAACCGTGAACACCTGCTGCGTCACAGAGAACCCCGAGGGAACCAGAACGTTTGTGATTGACAGGGGCAGGTTGCCGTCGTTCCACAGTTCCACGGTCCGTATGGCGGTGGCGTTGGTGGCGACCTGGCCGAAATCCAGAGTGCCGGAGAACCGCGGGACGCTGGACGGCGCTCCCTCGTTATCCACAATCGTCACCAGAGCCTCGTCGGGTTCGCCCAAGGCCGCTCCGGACGCGTCCACGAGACGGACCGTGAAGTTCTCGTTGCCCTCAAAGACCGCGTCGTCAAAGATGTCGATGACGATTGATCGCGCCCCCGACTGACCATTGGTCCATGTGAAGGTAGAGGGCTCCGCAGAATAATCCACGCCCATCGCGGCCGTGCCGTCTTCGGCGAGAAACGAGACGCTTGCGGAACCATAGTTGCCGTCAACGCGCTCGACCTTTAAAACGACCACGGATGCATCGGTGTTTTCTGCCACGCTGTAGACCGACTTCTGCAGGCGCAGGACGCCCCGCGGGATCGGGGCAAATGTTGCCGTGTAGGCGGCCCCGCCTTCCGGGACTACGACAGTCCGGTTGGTGGACAACACGCCGTCGCTCCATCCCATGAACTGGTAATGCTCAGCGGCGGAGGCCGTAATAGTGACCTCGGTGCCGGCACTATACCACCCGCCGCCCGAAACGCTCCCGTTGCCGTTGGCCGTGACAGACAGCAAATAGTTTGTCGCCCACTGCCAGGTCAATGTCGCGGTGTTCGTGAGGGTCAGGGTCACATTTGTGGGGCTAGTTTGTTCAAACGCGCAACCGAGCACAGCGGCCGCTGTGCAGACGTACTGGGTCGGCCCAAAGACGACGGGTGAGTTTGTCACCCGCAGATCGAGCGCCGATCCGTAACCTGCTGTGAGCGTTCCTGGCGACTCGCCCCCATGCGTCGATATGACGGTGAGCGTGTATTCGTCGATAGCGAATGTGGCGTGGATGGTCTGGTTGCTGATCACGTTCACAAAGGTAAATTCGCCCAGAGGGCCGGCAGAGAGACCGTTTACCAGGACATCCGCAATGTGGTAGTGCAGGGACGGCTGAATCAGGACGTTGGTGGAGCCCGCATAGGGAACCGGTACGATGCCTGCGGGGATGATCGTGCCGCCCGGTCCGGCGGTGGCGGTGATCGCGCCTGCCCAGAACGCAAAGAGCGTGTGATCGGATACCGCTGTTACTGTTGTTTCTGCGGTGATCCGCGTGCCCGCGCCGTCGGCTCCCGTCCACCAACCTGCGAAAACGTATCCGTTGCGAGTCGGCGTGGGCAACGTGCCGTAGGCCATGTCAAAAGACACAGGTTTTGAACTTGGATCCACCGCCCCGCCCTGCGCATCAAACGACACCATGTAGGCGTTCGCGGCCCATTTCGCATATAGAGTATGGTTGGAGCAGATCGAAACCACACTCTGCGAAGTCACCCTTACGTGGTCCCCCACATTGAAGTTGTAAAGTGCCGATTGCGTAAGCAGGTTCGTTCCGCCTCCGGGATAGGCCATGTAGACCTGCAAACAATACGCACCCGCGATCTGGCGAAACGGAATCAGTATTTGATGCCTGCCGGCATCCAAGAAACATGAGCCGTACCGATTTGTCCGCATCTGCGCATAGCCGTTATCGACGACGGAATTGCCATCAACGAACAGCATGCTGCCGTCATCGCTACAGGTGCCGAAGACGTAGGTGCCCGCCGCGCTTACCTCGATTTGGCCGGAAAGATAAAACTCGAAATTGATTTTCCGCGTGCCTGTGACACTGTTGTAGGGTCCGGGAATAAACTCGCCGTTCAATCCGAAATCTAGGGTAAGTCCCGCTGACAGACTGTTGGTCACATAGTCGGGAACCTTGCCTGCGAGATGCGATTCGATCGCCTCGACCGACTGAAACTCATCGAATGAGGCATCATAGGCAGACAGATTGTAGAATCGCATCTCCAAGCCAGTGAATCCAGACGAAGGCGGTCCGGAATACCAGCCATCGAAGGTGTAACCCGTTCGGACTGGTTCGGGCAGTTCGCCATAGGCCGCGTCGAAGGACACTAGCTTGTTGGTCGGATCAACGATGCCGCCCTGCGGATCGAACGTCACGGTGTACGTGTTCACGGTCCACCTTGCGTAAAGCGTATGGTTCGAAGTCGCCGTAACTTGTGTTGCCGCCGTCACCTGCGCGCCGGTGCCATTGTCACCGGTCCACCAGCCCGCGAATGAATACCCCGTGCGAGTCGGCGTGGGCAGCGTGCCATAGTTCGTGCCGTTCGTTACCGTCGCACTATTTGGGCTCACCGTTCCGCCCTCAGGGTCAAATGTTACGGTATAGGTAATATCTTCCCATTTCGCATAGAGCGAATGGTCTATCACTTGGGTCAACGTTGTGGTCGCAGTCACCAGTGTTCCGGTGCCCCCGATACCTGTGCACCACCCAACGAAATTGTATCCAGCACGGGTTGGCGTCGTCAGTACCCCGTAGGTGTCGGAACCGCTGTAGTAGGTCTTTGTTCCCTGAGTTACTGACCCGCCTTCTGGATTCAGAGTAACCATGCAACCGTAAAGTTCGGCGCTAGAAAGAAATCCAACATTATTATCGAATCCCCCCGCGATAAGGACCTTGCCGCCTGTTAACAGTGTCGCCGTGAGAAATGTGCGAGGTGAAGACATTGACAGCTGTTCTGGCCACGTCCCACTTGACGGGTCATAAAGCTCAGCAATACTTTTGGAATTATATTTATCCTGTCCCCCTGCAACTAGGACTTTGCCGTTTGGCAGCAGCGTCATCGTGTACGAGCTTCTTACATCTCTCATTGACCCCGTCGGCGTCCATGTTCCGCTTGACGGGTCGTAAAGATCGGCACTTGAAAGATAAATAGAAGTTTCCCAGCCATCTACATATATAATGCTACCCCCTCCCGCCACAAGAACCTTACCGTTCGGCAGAAAAGCAGCTTTGATACCAGCTCTTGGGGCACTCATCGACCCCGTCGGCGTCCACGTGTTGCTTGACGGGTCGTAAATCTCGGCGCTTGAAATGCAGGAAGGACCATATCTTGGAGATCCCCCTGCGACAAGGACCTTGCCGTTCGACAATAAAGTAGCTGCACCGCCACTTCTTTCGGTACTCATCGACCCCGTCGGCGTCCACATTCCGTTTGACGGGTCGTAAAGCTCGGCGCCAGAACCACCTCCTACCACAAGGACCTTGCCGTTCAGAAGCAGTGTAGCAGAGTGCAAATATCTTTGAAATCCCATCGACCCCGTCGGCGTCCATGTTCCGCTTGACGGGTCGTATAGCTCTGCGCTGCGAAGAATATCCGCAGTATAATTAGTAGAACCTCCCGCCACAAGGACCTTTCCGTTCGGCAGTAGCGTTGCTGAATGCCACCTTCTTGCGGCACTCATCGACCCCGTCGGGGTCCACGACCTTTCGGATGGGTCGTAAAGTTCGACACTCGAAAGACAACAACCGCTACTACCCCATCCCCCAGCAACCAACACCTTGCCGTTGGGCAGAAGCGTCGCAGTATGCAGGCCTCTTGCACTTCCTAAAGATGCAGTCGTGACAAAAGGAAGCGTGGTTGCCCGGCAGGCGAGTACCGCAATGGTCAGTGATAGAAGAGTGGAAAGAAATGGCGGGCTTTTTCTGAGCATGGCCGTGGTCCTTTGCCGGGATGGGAGAGATTTTCGAAGTGAAGGGCTTCAGAGTGTATGCATGGCGCTTACTCGAAAAACCAATTAATTAATGAACATAATGTTACGGCGATTAGGAATAATGAGCAAGTGTTGATTTTGCGCGATTTGTTGATTCCTCAACTCTAGGAGAAGGGATGCGTTTATGGAATTGACAGGGTGGATGGAGGACGGATGGACGGCGAAAAGGATGAAGGATGAGATTAGAATGTTGATCTCCTGCGTTAAGTGTGGGACGTAAGGCTGGAGTAGAAAAGGAGGTCGGGATGAGGAGGGCTGTGTTGACGGCTTTGTGTGTGGCGGTGTTCGCCGCGGTGGCTTGGTCCGGGGAGTATGCGACGCTGACTGTGGCGGGTTCGGATGTGGCGCTGACCAATGCGCAGGCTAACAGTGCGTGGACACTGGACGGTGTCCTGTTCAAGTTCACAACGCTGCCGGCTGTGGGATCGACCGTGACGGTGGCGCGGGTGAGCGGCGGTGTGGAGTACGTGCTGTCCGCGTCCACCAACGTGGCCGCGAGCCTGTGGTGGGCGGCCGACGGGACGGTGACGTTCCGGCAGGGCGACGCGCTCCGGCTGTATTGCGGCGGGGCCACCGGCACCGTGCAGGTGATGCAGGGGGCGGGTCTGCGATGAAGCGAGTAGCTTACATAGCGGCCTGTGCGCTGGCCTGCTCGGTTGCGATGGCCGCCGGGTGGGTGCGCGACGGGTGGCGGGAGAACGTGCGGCCGTCCGGTTGGCGCGTGTCGGGCTGCATTGACCGCGACGGTTTCACGCGCTGGGTGGCGGACGGGTGCAGGGTTGTGCGGGCCGCGCCCGGCGTTTCCGGTCCGGTGCTTGTCGCGTGGTATGAACTGGAGGATGCGACGGCGAACCAGTTTATCGTCGATGCGTCCGGTCTCGGTCACCCTGCGGCGACGTTCTCGGGCATCACCGCCGATCTGACGGTCGGGGGTGTGGTCGGCAACGGCCTGCGGTTCGGCGCGGACAACAGGCTTGCGGCGTCCGATCCGGCTGTGGGGGCCGCGCTGTCTTCTGACTTTTGGACGGTCGCTTTTTGGTTGCGGCGGGACACCGCGGCGTATCATGCCGAGATGTTGGCTTTTGTCAACGCGTCCGGCGACGCTATCGGGGTGGCCTACCACAATTATGACTATGGCGTGGTGGTGGTGGCCTATCCCGGCCTGGGCTCCGCGATGTCGATCAGCAGTCCGTACGCGGCAGGGACGTGGGTTCACGCGGCGTTGGTCCGCGACGGGGACGCGTTGCGGGTGTATTTCGGCGGGGTTCTGGTTGAGACTGGAATGCTGACGCTTCCGGCGGTTGCCGTTGCCGAGTTGCGCGTCGGGGGGATCTCTTCCCCGTATGCCGATACGCGCAGCGTTGACGACGTGAGGGTTTATGCAGGCGCGTTGTCGGACGTCGGGGTCAGCGAGCTGTTTGCAGGTTATCCGCCCGCGCCGCCTCCGCTACCGCCGCCGGTGTATGTCTGCACGTTCGACTGCAACGGCGGGTTTTTGACCGAGGGGGAGAGTTACAGCAAAGAGGTTACAGCGGGGCAGGCCTACGGGTCTCTGCCTTGGCCGGGCAAAGAAGGATTCGCGTTTGGGGGCTGGTATTCATACGACTTGTACGACTACGTTTACGACGGGTCGACGGTCACGTTGGGTTTTGACCACACGCTGGTTGCGGTGTGGTATTAGGAAAAGGCTGAAGGCTGAAGGATGAAGGCTAAATTGAAGAAACGGAGGATGGCGGTATGAGAATGGCAAAGATGGCAGGTGTGGGTGTTGTATGTGTGGCGCTATGCGCCGCCGCTTTTGCGGTGCGCGGTGACACTGTGACGAATATGGAGTCTTGGGCGGCGGTGCCGTATGCGGTGACGCAGACGGCGGCGGTCAAGCGTGTGGACAGCGTGGTGTTCGTGATGCGCCCGACGGACGGGCGCATGTCGGTGATGGAGCGTTACACGCTGTTCGACGCCCGCACGAACGTTTTGCGGACGGGCACGGCGGAGTATTCGCAGGCGGCCCTCGCGGACAAACTGCTGGCCAACGGCGAAACGCTGGCGCGGCTCAAGTCGATTATCAAAGCTCTTGCCGTGCCGTGAGGGGGATGGGAAGGCTGAAGGAGACTGAGGACGGAGGACGGAGGTCGGAGATCGGAGGACAGAGGGCGGTACGTCAGCGACCATCGGCCCCCTGAGCCGAAGACGAATGGGGGTTCGGCGGGTCGCTTTGCTCGGCAATTGACATCACTTCATTCAATAGTTGAGGGTACTTTTTGTACTGATAAATACGGGGGTCCTTAAAACACTTTAACGGTTGAGACGAGAAGCGCTCTCCCCCAAGAAACTCGACGACATCGGACAGGTATTCTCGCACGCGGAAGAATGCCTTTCGGAACGCACAAATAACTTCTTCCTCAATGCCATCGATCTTCCACTCTCGGATGACACTAAGCACCTGCGTCTCGTCTGGAGCCAAGAAACCAATCACAGACGGTGCCTTTCTTGCTCGCGCAATAAACCGTTCCACCGCGTGGTCACTATCTTCGAACGGATCAACCTTATATGGGAGTGCCATTTTAATGGTAAAACCCCTGATCGCTGCAATGTGAGCTTTGCTTCCTGGCACAAGCATGCTTCGATGGACGATGTGATTCCGATGTGAAATGATTTTGCTGAAAAGAGGATCTTCCTGTTCGAGGACTTTCTTGATTGGGCTGTGCCACGCCTTAAATCCTGAGTGTTTTTGCAGTGCCATGTTAATCAGGTCTGGAACCTCCCGAATCGACCGAATAAAGGAATTAACCGAGTATCGAAATGCGTCTGCATGGTGGTACTCGTTCTCAACCTGATGCAAATGCCAATGGCTTTCTTGCCACCGATCTAGTGCATCGGTGATTCTCTCATGTGCACAAGACATGCGTTATTTCTCCTTAATCCAGACTTGAGGTCGGTTGCCCGATAGATTCGTTTCAATGCGAACGCTTAGGGTGTGGGTTTCGACGACCGAACAGCGGGCGGCGAATAACCATCACCCTGTTGTTAGCCCTCTCAATGAACTGTTAGTCAAGCCCATCTTGTTTCTCGTGAATTTGAACATCAATCGCTGAATCATCGCTGCGAACCTCGTAGTAGCGTTCCGGTATGCGATAAACGTTCACCATCTGATGCCCCGTCGAGAAGGTATTGTCTTCAAGGTAACTCTCTTTCCCGAAAATCATCTGTTCAATGATGCGACTTGCATATTCGCTGAATGCGCTACTCGACTTCACAAGCCTTTCAATCTTGGCGAGTTTGTAAAGGCTTTCGACACCCTCCGTTTCATCATCCGGCATGACGATAAAGAGGTAATCCCGCGCTCGGCTGATAGCAACATTGAGAATGTTCTGCTTGTTCAGAAATATTCGCGGACTCCGCGAAATCGTGCGTGGTGGATTGAGAACGGCTATAATGATATCGCACTCATCACCTTGGAAACCGTGAATCGTGCCAACCTGAATCTCTACCTGAGGCGGCTTGTTTGCCCAAGAGCTATTCAGCTTGTTCAACAGGTTCGCCTGGGCACGATAGGGAGCAATGACCCCGATGCGAAACCTGTCCGAGTGCTCTCCCTGTACCTGCGATGCTAGCCACCGAACGAACTCGAAAGCAAACAGTGCCGAATACGTTTGGTACGATGATCCGGTTTTCAACTGCTTCGCCCGGTAGATGCTCTCATATTTGCTGACGGGAAACTTGATGAGGTTTAGGGGTTTGGCGGGAACGCCATTTAGATTCAGCGGACGCTGCGATCCTGCCTTGCGAGCGTGCTTCAAGATGCCGTCATAGGTGAAATGACTGAAGACTTCTCCGATGGCAGGAATGCTCCGGTATTGAATCTCCAGGTTCATTACCGGATAGTCGTGCGGCACCGTGGCAGGTTTCGCGAAAGATCCTGACTTACTCAGTCCTACCAGCGTATAGATGTTCTCGTCCCTCCATTGCTCGACGGCAACAATAGGTTCGATCTGGAAAGGATCTCCAGCAATGATGAATTTCTCAGGCTTTTGGCGGTAAAGAGGATAGATGATGCTGGCAAGCGAGATCATTGAGGCCTCGTCAATGACAATGGCGTCCCAATCCATCTCATACAGCTTCCTGCCATGCGCGCCAGCGAATCCATCGTAGGCGAAGCGGGCAATAGTCGTGACCGTCACAGATCGGCTCAACGCACCGATGTCGAACGACCGGTCCCGCCACACGCCCACTCTCTCTATTCGCTCGTCCGCCGATGTTCCGAAGCGAATCAGCCAGTTCAGATACGAAGTGTCCCCGCCCATTCCCTCCATGATGCGCAACGTCAGCACGTCCGCCGCCTTGTTGGTCGGCGTCACGACAAGCACTCTTTGGTCGGCAGTACCGCTCATCGCTGGGATAAGCACATTCTCCGCGAGATGTGTAGTCTTACCGGTTCCAGGTGGACCGAACACGAATTCGATGTCAGGCGTCAGACCGGCCTTCATGTCGAACTGCTCGTCGTAGCTAAATTCCCTGAAACGTTCCAACAATTCTTGCAGCAGAAAGGATGGATTCTGGACTTCGATGCGTGCCTCGACCACCGCGCCCAAATCAATACCGCTCAATTCGCTCGCTGACTCCAGCTTGCCGAACAATGCGAACTCCTTGGCGGTAAATGATTCGACACGCATTTTCCCTGTGCGGCCATTTGCAAACTCGAAGTCCACCCTCACTCCAGAAAATTCCTCAATGGACTGCGGGATGAACCGACTTGGCTCCCTCAGCACAATGGTTCTGGACGATTGCGCATCGCGCTCCACTCTGCCAAAGCTGATCGACAGGGTCTTACTGTCCGCATTGTTATCGCTGCTTGCCATGCACTCAAGTTCCAGCAGCGCGAGGAACCAACCGTAGCTGTAACGCGGAAGCGCTTTGGATTTATCATGAAGCGCCTGTTCTCGCTCTATGCGGTCAATCTCGCTGGCGTATCTGTCCTTGGCACGGTCAAGTTTCATGCCGAAGTCCACCGCCTTCGGCGTGTAGTCGTCAGTGTCTTCACCATCGTTGCTTGGTTCTGCTTGGGGAACCCCAGGTTTCGTGGGCGCACCGGAATTCCTACCGGAGCGCCGGCGATTCTCAATGTCGCGGATTATCGGTGAGTCAGACTCAGCCAGATCGCCGCTCTTGTCGCCCTTGTCTGTCTGTGATGGCACAATCTTCTTCTGCTTGGCGTCTGCAATCGCAGCTCGAATCTCGTCTTCGGACAACCCCGATTTCTCAAGATCATCTGCGAGCCTGATCTTTCTGACTTCCTCCTCGCTCAAATGGGAGTCGGTCTCCTCATCGTCATGGATCTGCAAAAATGCGATGAGCGCTTTTGCTCCCGCATTGGCGGTGTCATATTGGTCTGAGAGTGATCCGGTTGTCACGGCGTCGGCAGAAACCAATTCGCCGGATCTGTTCAGAATCCACTTCGATCTCAGGAGTCTCAGCTCTTCAGTTGACTCGAAGTATTCACATCGAGCCCCGTAGTACGACCAAGTGTGTTGGCCTCTCAGACTGCGAGTCTCAAGAACAGTGATAAGCACTCGCCACAGCAACATTGACTTTGCTATGTCGATGCCCGCAATCACTTGCTCGCATCCGTCAAGAAGTCTGTCTTCAAGCCGGTGCGTGTGCCCATTCCGTGTCAACTGCTGACCTGGCACCTCCGCATGGGAGATCTGACGAGGAAGAACCCTTGGACACTTGTTTACGCCTAAACGCCCAAGAAACTCGTCAAGTAGCTCGTGATCGCCCTCGTCTATCATGTTCTGATAGCCTTCGAGTGACAAAAATCTGGTGTCACGCTTGGTTTCGAACCAGGCCCTCAGTTCGGAAGTTGGCAAGTAGAGGTCCCCCGCCCTTCCGCGAAAGATGTCATCTTGGTCTGCCGTCGTGTAGGAAAGAAACTCCTTGTCACGTATCAGCTTGATGAAATCCTCGACCTGGTCGTTTCTGCATTCTTTGTAGTAGCGGAAGAACTTGCTGAAGTGCGGATCCGTGTCGATCGCGTCGTTGTTCTGGTATGCTGGTAGAATCTTGTTGTAGATCTCGTCGCAGAGACTCGGCTTCTTGACGCCGAACTTCCCTATGAATTCGCGTGTTCCTTTGTCTGAAAGCAGTCCCTTATTGACCGTGGTGTAGCCCGCAATGTCGTCGTCAGGCAGGAAGAGAATGGGTTGCCCCTGCCCATCGAAAGCTGGAACCGCATTCCCATCTTGATCAAGAAAGATAGGTTTTTCCTTCACGATCTGTTGGTACGAAGCTCGCTCGGAGAGATAGCTGTAGAACCTGTGCAGCCATGTTTTCGGCTGCGCAGCGACAAAGTCGGAGGTGATCTTCTTGAGGACGGCCTCGGGGTCGAGGCTTGAGATGATGAGATTGGATTCCTTGCGCATCCACTCGCGAGCATCGCCGCCGTCGATGAATTCGGTCAGCGCCTTGTTGACGTTCTGCACTTCCTTCTTACCTCGACTACGGAAGACCCAGTGCGCGTTCGTTGTGCCCGTCAGTTGTGCAAGTTGCCGATCACTGAATAACTCAACCAGTTCGGTGTCAGACGCCCAATAGGCATGACCTCTCGAGCAGCACGTTCCGTTTGCAGCCGGCAACAGAGCGTCGGTCTGCAGTTTGCGCTTGATGGCGCCGTAAAAAGGCCCAAAGGAAATCTTTCTCCGGTCATCCAGTGCGCTGAATCGTGACTCGTCGTAGGGAATGATGTTGAGAAGACCGTCGTCTATTAGCCCTTCATCCCGAAGAATAGGCAAACTGTCTGCTGCGAGTTGCGACAACTGTTGAATCAACTCATGGTTATGCTTTTCTCCGGCCTTGATACCTTCGCGGCTGTCTGTCAAAAGAAACGGTGCGTGAAGGATGAAGTTCAGATTTGTGGCTTCCTTGGTCGGAAAGAAACAGAACGCCGGTCGGTCTATTGGGGCCAGTTTTCCTTTCCTTCCCAGAGCGTACCCAATGGAGTACGGCAACCCGTTGCTTGCTTTTCTCGCGAAGGTCAGGAGGCGCTGGGTGGTCTTGCTGCCGCCCAGGTCGAATGTAAGCGCAACCCGCTGAAGTTCTATGTCTCCTAGCTGGCGTACCTCCTTGATTCTCTTGGCGTAACTCCCGCTGATGTCATACGCTTCGAATACAACAGCCTTGAGGTGCGAGAGAAACAATATGGGCAGGTCAAGCGACTTTAACTTCTCCAGAACGTCCTCAAAACTATCCTCACGCGTCTTGACTTTGTGGTCGAACGGAAACCAGAAAGCTGTCTCCGAAGGTTCTCGCCTATCCAGATCCGCATCCAGCAAGTGCGGAACGATGAAGCGTTCGATCTTGAACCGGAACTTCGGGTCGTAAATGTGCGGCGTCTGTGTGTACTGAAAAACCGCCTTGAAACCGACGCCGAACTTGCCGATCGACGCCTCTGTCTTGTTGGAATTGGCAATGGAGGTGATGGAATTGATGTGGCCCAGAACACCGCTGTTCTTGTCAGCATCTTCCCTCTCCGGATCGGACACTGTAAAGTGGATCGAGCCATTGTGGATGAAATGGAGTCCGTCCTTCTGGAGACGGAAGCGGGCTGATGTCGCCCCGACATCATCTGCGTTTTGCAGCAACTCGTAGATGAAGTGCGCCTGATCGGAGTACTTATCCACGACACTACGCTGAACGCCGCGCATGGATGGCTTCTCCAGCGTATTCGCACTCTCCATGCGATCCTTCGTCAGAGCGTCAAACCAATGCTGTTCTTGCTCATTCATGGATACAATCTCGTATACGCATAGGTGTGGAGTTCCATTTATCCATTTCGATCATAGTCGCGTTGAGGTTGTTGCATTTCTGGCGGTGCTCCCTTGTGGTCAATGCGGGCCAACCTTTTCATGAGGATCAAAAATAGCAAACCGAAAAATCGCAAGGCTTTCGCTGCTATAGATCAAGTCTCTGACTGGAAATCAACGGGTTACTGCTTGCCGGTGAGTCTTTTCGTATGCAATAGGGAGCAGTGCTAAGGATCACGAAAATTACCTGCGGCCGGGCGCAACAACGTTTTCATCTTTCAAGCGATAGAATATGCAGGAACACTGTCGATGTCAATGATGTGTTGATCCCGCGTCTTAAATAGGAGGCGCGGATATGGCATTAACGGTTTATACGACGAAGAGCAACCAGTGGCGCGAGTACATGAACCCGCTGCGCGGGGTCACGCTGGAGGGGATCGTCGCCAAGGTCGAACAGGGCGAGCGCGGTGCGTTCGCGGATCTCCAGTGGTTCTATCAGGCGATGGAGCGGTCGGACGCGCTGATCGCCACGGTGGTCGCGCGGCGGCGGGCGGCCCTGCTGTCGTGCCAGTGGGACGTGCAGCCCGAGGAGACGCCGACGGACGCCGTGCTGGCCGGTGAACAGGCCGCATATCTGCGGGACGCGTACGATGCGGTCGGGAACCTGAAGGAGGCAGTGGCGTTCCTCGCCACCAGCGCGTTTCGAGGGTTCGCGCACGTCGAGAAGCATATCGGCGAGGGCGGTGGCGTGGTCCGGCTTGAGCCGGTGGAACAGTGGTTCTGGTGCCGCGAGGGGATGTTCGGCGAGTGGACGTACAACCGCGACGCCAAGTCGGGTGTTGAGAAGGGGGAAGGGATCGAGCGCGGGAACTTCGTGATCTGCGAGGCCCCAATGGCGCTGGACCGTATCCTTTCGGTGCAGTATTTGTGTCGCAACATGGCGCTGCGGGACTGGTCGAGCTATCTGGACGTCTACGGGATACCCTCGACGTTCATCGTGGGACCGCAAGGCCTGTCGGCTGAGAAAGAGGATGAGTACTTAGAGATTGCGGAGAGCCTTATGAAGGATGGGCGCGGGTATCTGCCCAACGGATCGGACATCAAGTACGTGACCGGCGGCGGCACAGGCAAGCCGCCGTTCCGCGACCATCTGGACTATCTGGACCGTCAGATCACGCTGCTCGGCACGGGCGGTCTGCTGACCATGCTGACCGAGAGCGGCAGCGGGACTCTGGCCGGATCGGCGCATCAGGAGGCGTTCCGGCAGGTGGCGAAGGCTGACGCGGTGATGGTGTCTGAGTCGTTGCAGCGGGACTTCGACAAGCCGCTGCTGGAGGCGGTGTTTCCGGGTTGGCCGGTGGAGGCGGGTTTTGAGTTGAGGATGGAGGAGGGATTGGCCGAGGTAGCCGGGGTGGCGAGTGTGGCGGGATAGTCGCGATTAGCTAGACGTATCCGCTTCTGGCGGCATGGACCGGCTGGGCCTGTACTCGTCCTTCGGGATACCGCCGCCTCCGCTCAGTGTTCGGGCGTCTCGTCGTCCGCGCCCTTACCTGTGCCCGCCAACGGGGAGCCACACTTTCACCTTGAAAAAACGATGATCGGAATTAGTAGGTGCCACCCAAACAGCATCCGTGAGATGGGTCTTACCTTCAACGTCATACGCCCTTCCAGAACTTTTCGGCCACCAATCAATGTACGGCGTTCCCATGTCCTCGCGGTTCAGGATATACGTCAAAAACCGCGACAGCGGGTCGGTCGGATCAGTCTCGGCGACATATTCTTCCGCCGCGCTCATGCCGTCGCCGTCTGCATCCGCCATTGCCGCCGCATCGAAAGCCGAGGCGGACGCGCCCGATGCGACCAGTCCGTATTTCATCAACCAACTGTATGGGACGCTCGGTTCCGTCTCCGTCCATCGTTCGGCGGGGTGCCATTCGAGCGCATCCACCCACCCGCAATCTTCGCCCGCGCGGACACTGCCGTCCTTGCGGTATTCCCAGCGCAACACATGTTCACCTTCTCCATCCACCGTCACCCGGATATGCCTCCATTCCGTGACGCCGTCCAACCGCAACTGTTCTTCACCGTCCACCAGAAAGACCAGATAATCCCAGTCGTCGGCGTAGTCATCGTCCTCGCAGGAGGTTTTCCACCAGAACGTAACCTCTCCCGCGCCAATCACCGTACACCGCATGGCGGAAACTTGAAAATCCCCGATGTCCCCGCTCCTCGCACTCTGTCCTCCGTCGTGAAAAACCTCGTCGTCGACCGTGAACGGGACATCACCCGCGCCGTCCACAATCCATGCCGGCACATCCAGCGCCTCGGCGAGCGACCACACGCTTGTCAGTTCCAGTGTCGCAACCGAACTTGTCAGGAAGCCCTGACGGAAGGCCCGCGCCTTGATGACCGCAGAACTGTTAAAAACCAACGGCTCCATATAAAGCAGACTGTCCGCGTTCGGGTCACTCCCGTCAAGCGTGTACCGGATCAACGATTCTCCGCCCGGACCGGCCATGCTGACGGTGCATCCAGATGAACCGTAGAAGACCGGTCCGGGTTCGGCGGTCAGCACCGGTGCCTGCATCGGCACCTGAAACAACCGGACGGTACTCACCGCGCTGTCATTCATGCCGACATGGAACGCCCTTGCCTTCACCGTGACATCGGAAGGAACGGTGAATGGTCCCACGTACAAAAAACCATTCGTCTGCGACGGAACACTCCCGTCGAGGGTAATCCAGACATCCGCACCGGCATCCGCACAGGCCACCGCCACAACCTGTGTAAGAGAGGAAAATTCCGTTCCGTCTGGAGGCGTGATCATCGGTGCGGCGAGTTCCTTGTACAACCACGTTGTTGCCACATCACCCGCATCGTATTGGGTATGGAACGCACGCGCTCGGACAACCGTGTTGCTGCTTACGGTCAAAGCCCCCGAATAGATGGGACTGTCCGTGGTTGGTTCACTTCCGTCGAGTGTATAGCGCAATGTCACGCCGGACTCGCTTCCCGGATAAGTCAACACCACCTGCTGAACCGGATGCGTGAAAACCGTCCCGTCTGCGGGATCGACCACCGGACGCGCCAATACCGGGCGCGAGATGACACTTGCGGAAACCTGGCTCACCACGCCGTTCGACACAGCGACCGCCTTGACCGTCCCCGATCCATGCAGGTTGAAAGCCGCCCCGTAAAGGATACCGTTCGTTACGGACGGCTCGCTTCTGTCCAATGTGTAGTAAATGGATGCCCCCGCCGTCGCACACGTCATGCTCACCTTCTTGACCACACCCGTGTACAGGCACACACCCTCCGGATCGATGAAAGGTGGAGCCACGTCTCCGTACAACCAACCGCAAGGATGCAACCACGCGAAAAGCGAATCTCCCGCAGGAGCGCCGTCCGCATCCAAGAAGTCCAATTTAAGAACGGGCTCCCTGTAGTGAACAAGCCCAGCCGGATACCACATCGCTTCGCCTGTACCCTCGACGGTTGCAAGCGGCAGGAACGAGCCGTGCGGATCTGGATCTAAGAGTTCCCGCATCATGATTTTCATGCGGGCAGCCGGCGGGGAAACCCAGTCCGCGCTGTAAACCAACCCCGTCGTCCCGTAAATATTGATGGGGTGCCATTTTCCGTCCACACGGGCATCCGCCGCGAACGGCGGGCTGTTTGTGCAGGATGCATACGACACCAGCAGGTTCGTCGCGGGCAGCATCACACGGAAGCCGTAACTGTGGCCACCGGCCAACGGCCATTCGTAATCGCGGGCTGCGGAACGGCATTCGTTCGCCTCCGACGCCCAACTGCCGCCCCGGAGCACGCGCTGCGTCCCCGATCCGGGCCCCGCAGGATTGGTGAAGGATCCCTGCCCACCGTAATCTGCCGCATACCAGTCGGCCGTCCACTCCTGAACGTTCCCGTGCATGTCATACAGCCCCCAGGCATTCGCCTCATAAGACCCGACCGCCGCCGTCCCGTGGTCTGTCGTGCAGGAGGCAACAGACAGATATCGCCCTCCGTTTTCGCCATAGCGGCCCAGCCGATCCAAGACCGGATCCGGGTAATACACCGTAAGTAGCACCACTTCGCGCGACGAACCGAGGGCACCGCGAGACGCGGGCGTGCCGTCCGGGACATCTTCGGAGAGAACGTCGCCCAGCATCATTTCGTCATCCCATAAATTGAAGCGGTCTTCCGTCCCCGCCCGGCAGGCGTATTCCCACTGCGCTTCTGTCGGCAGCCCGAAGACCAATCCCGTTTTCGCCGCGAGCCGGGCGAGAAATCCATTTGTCGGAGCCTTGATTCCGTTCCACGAGAGACTCTCAAACGGGCGCGTGTCGCGGTAGAGGGCGTTGGTGAAATAGCTTGGCCATGCCCCCATCACCCGCTCGTACTGTTTCTGCGTCACCTCGAACACGCCGATGAAAAAATCATCTGTGAGTGTCACAGGATGCTGAACTTCTCGTCCGTCGTAGGCACGCCCTTGCTCGTTGGTCGGACTCCCCATGACAAACGAGCCGCGTGGAATACGCCGCAGCACCAGATTCGTGGTCTTGTACGCATCCGTCCATGCCGCAGGCGTTTCAGTGGCAGAGAGGCGGGAGACCGGATAATTCAGCGCGTCCGGGCCACCAGACAAATCCACAAGGAGGCACTCCGCTGGAGTAATCGCGACCGAAACCGACAAGGCGTCTGTGACGAGATCCGGTATGTCAGCGGCCATATCCCAAACAAACTTGTTTACTCCCTGTCTAACCGTATCATCCGAGACGATTGAGCTGACAGGATAAACCTGACCTGTGTTTCCGTCCGTCGCGATGGCGCTGAAAAAAAGCGCGGCGTTCGTGTCCGCCCCGGCAGAACCCACATGATAGGATACGTCCACCAACCCGTTCCACGGGAACCGTTGCCTCGCCGTCACGTTGTCGACGGATACCCCTGCCGCAAATTGACCACATAAACACATAGCTAGCGTCATGCAGAAACACACGAAATTACGCCGTGCGTCGTCGCACCGCGCCACCCGTTCGCCTGCTATCCGCTGGTTCTCCGCGATAGACTGATCTTCGGTGGAGGAAGTGTTGATGTGCTTCACTTCTTTGTGGTTGTTGTTGGTGGTGGCAGATTTTGCCCCAACGGCGCACACCGCCCCGGCTTTGTTTTTTCTGAACATGACAACGGGTCCCTGTGTGGCTTGCGCAAGCCTTTGCCGACCTCTAGAGATGCTTTTTCGTCTGTCGCTCTTACGAAGTAGTGGTTTTCGCAGTGACAGCAGCCGAAGCTACGCGAAAGTTATGTATGGTTCGATTTAAGACGGTGTGAGCCTGGTTGGGTTATCGTTGCGGCGTGGGCCTCCGCCGGCTTCTTCGTCAGGAATCCGTCCCGTCCCCGAGCCACGGGTTGACACAGCATCAAAATAACACATGTGCCGAGTGGCTACAATGCGTTTAGTCAAACCACAGGGCGTAAATATGCACCGTGCATATCCGGCCCTCCGTGGTTCTCCGGGCAGGCACACCCGCGCCTGTCCGCCCGTCCGGTTTTCCCTCTCCGACCGAAATACGGTCGAATCATACGTCTTCTGACGCCCGCCGTGAACGCTTCCGCCCGCAAAAAATGCATCGCGGTTGTGCCGCACCCAAGGACGACATCGGGACATAAACTATAATACGGCCGCACGGGAAACCGAGCGGTCTTTCTGTTATTTGGTGATAGATAAAGTTGATTTCGCGCCCTTTTGTGGAGGGTTCGAACGATGGGCGACAAAGATTTCGTAATGGCCGGAGACGGCTGGGTGCAGGTGACCCCTTGCGGGGAGTTTCCGCATGCAGGGGCGGGTGTCACGCAGGTCATCGACCGCGAGGCGTGCGACAGGATCGCGGCGGATTTCAACCGTCGCAAGTCTGACGCAAATTTTCCCGGTGTCCTGGTGGACTTCGATCACTTCTCGCTGGATACGGAGAAGTCGAGCGAGGCTGCCGGCTGGATTTCCGATCTTGAATCGCGAGATACGGGGCTCTGGGCTCGCGTGCGATGGTCGGATGCCGGTCTGGCGGCTGTGCAGGGCGGCCGGTTCCGGCTTATGAGCCCTGTATTCCCCCCGCCCTCGCAGTGTGAGGAGTTGGGCGGCGGCAAGATCCGGCCGGTGAAGATGGTGAGCGTCGCGCTGACGAATGAGCCGAATATCAAAGGGGGGAAGCCCATTGCGAACAGGGAGCCTGTGGTCGGAGGGCTGAGGGCTGAGGACGGAAGGGATGGGATTGGGAGAGATGCCGCGAACCGGTGGTCGGATGTGGCGCGGGCGGCGTCGCTGGCCGTGAGGCGGGCAAAGGCGGAGGTCAGAAAAAAGGATGAAGGCGAAAGGATGAAGGATGAATCGGTGACGGGAGACAGTA
>JADHEF010001060.1_pt1 | contig 19811 bp, 19 predicted proteins | sample 8952391 | NCBI WGS metagenome assembly JADHEF01 (sample SAMN16124439, study PRJNA663245) | bioreactor sludge metagenome | isolation source: sludge (nitrite) | place: India:Bengaluru | collected 2019-02-28
CTTTAACGTAAAATGTCATTATTGTTCAAACTTCGAACATTATATCATCTTTTTGTTTTTTGACAATATATTTGTTGTAACATGTTTTTATAGCAGATCCTAAAAATAACGAAAATCTGTTTTTTTTTATAAAAATTTGTCTTGCTTGTTTTAATTTTATCTTCCGGTATATTATAATCAGAAAAACATCTTGTTATATAAGGAAATAATTTTGTGAGAACATCTGTATACGGTATTGGAAACCCTCTTATTGACATTCTTGCGCAGATTACAGAAGAGGATATTGAAAAGCTTGGCATGGATAAGGGGATAATGACGCTCATTACACTCGAAGAAAGAAAAAAAATAACAGAATATCTTGAAAAAAAAGGAACAGCAATCCCTGTCGAATATGGGTGCGGTGGTTCCTGCCCCAACACAATGATAACATTGTCGGCTTTGGGAGTAAAAACTGCACTTGGCGGAAAAACAGGCCGGGATGAATTCGGGAAAATTTATAAAGAAAGGCTTGAAAAGCATCCTGATATCACTTCAGCCCTTGTTACGGGAGATGCGCCGACAGGATCAAGCATAATACTTATCACGCCAGACTCAGAAAGAACAATGAACACCTTCCTTGGCGCCAACAGGGATTTTTCGGAAAAAGATGTGAATGAAGGGATCCTGGCAGAAACAGATTTTTTTTACTTTACAGGATACATGTGGGATACGGAAAACCAGAAAGGGGCAGTAGAAAAGTGCCTTGATATCTGCCGTAAAAAAAGAATTCGTGTAGCATTTGATGTTGCTGATCCATTTGCAGTAGGACGTTATAAAAATGATTTTCTCAGGATCATTGAAAAAAATGCTGATTACGTTTTCGCAAACAATGAGGAAGCCTCTATTTTATTTGATGGAGCTGATCCAGAAAAAGCAGTTGTGCTGATCGCTGAAATGGGAAAGACAGGCGCTGTCAAATGGGGAAAACACGGTTCAGTAATAAAACATGCGGGTGAAGACATTTTCAGGATACCAATAGTCGGAGACAATGGGAGAATCGATACTACAGGCGCCGGTGATACCTATGCGGCAGGTTTTCTCTACGGACTTTGCAAGGGAAAATCGCTTGAAAGTTCAGGAATGTGTGCTTCTTTTCTTGCATCCGCCATTGTTGCTAAAATTGGCGCCCAGTTTACAAATGAAGAAATCACCGGTTTAAATTTAAAGAAAAATATTTCTGTTTTTTAAATAAACTGATTTTTTTATAAAAAGGGCTGCCTTCGCATCCATCCCCGTCCGGCAGCCCATATAATCTCATACTTACAGAAATTTTTATACTAGTTTCTTGAGAGCAGCCACTTTATCTGTCTTTTCCCAGGAAAAGTCTGCCCGGCCAAAATGCCCGTAAGAAGCTGTTTTCTGATAAACAGGTTTTTTAAGGTCAAGTGTTTTTATGATTCCGGCTGGAGTAAGGTCAAAGACCTCTTTTACCGCTTTCTCAATCTTGTTCTCATCTGCTTTTGCCGTGCCAAAAGTCTCAACCATTACGGAAACAGGGAAAGGAACCCCGATCGCGTATGCAAGCTGAACCTCGCACCTTTCGCACAGTCCTGCAGCGACTATGTTTTTGGCGACATACCTGGCCATGTAGGCCGCGGACCTGTCAACCTTGCTCGGGTCTTTTCCGGAAAAAGCACCGCCCCCGTGCCTTCCCATCCCGCCGTAGGTATCTACAATTATTTTCCGCCCTGTAAGCCCTGAATCACCGTGCGGCCCGCCTATTACAAAACGCCCTGTCGGATTGATATAATACTTTGTGTCCTTGTCTATAAGCCCTGTCGGTTCAAGAACAGGCTTCACAATCCTTGAGATAATTTCATTTTTAAGCTGATTATACGAAACATTGTCATCATGCTGATGTGAAACAACAACTGTATCAATCCTCTTCGGTACATGGCCTTCGTATTCAATTGTCACCTGGCTTTTTGAATCAGGTCTGAGCCATGTTATTTCACCTGTTTTTCTCATCTCTGTTGCTTTCAGAAGAAGCTTGTGCGCAAGCATGATCGGCGCAGGCATAAGCTCATCTGTCTCGGTGCAGGCAAACCCGAACATCATTCCCTGGTCTCCGGCCCCCTGCTCTCCTTCAAAAAGACCTGTTCCGGAAACTCCCTGAGAGATATCGGGAGACTGTGAATGGATTGTGTTTAAAACAGCCATTGACTCATAATCAAGCCCGTATTCTGCCTTATCATAACCTATTTTTTTTGCGACCCCGCGGGCAATTTCCTGGATATCCACATATGTGTTTGTAGTAATCTCACCGCCGACAAGGACCATACCCGTAGTCGTGAATGTTTCACAGGCGACTCTTGAATTCGGGTCCTCCTTAAGACACGCGTCAAGCACTGCATCCGAAATCTGGTCGCAGATTTTATCAGGATGTCCCTCGCTTACCGATTCTGATGTAAAAAGATAGTTTTTTCCGCTCATTATACACTCATCTCCTAATATCTGTAGTGCTCACTTTTAAATGGGCCTTCTACCGGCACACCGATATACTCAGCCTGTTCTTTTGTAAGCCTTGTAAGTTTTACCCCTATTTTTTCAAGATGAAGCCTTGCTACCTCTTCATCAAGCTTTTTTGAAAGCCTGTAAACGCCAGGCTTATAAGTTGTCCGGTTTTTCCAGAGGTCTATCTGCGCAAGTACCTGGTTGGAAAATGAATTTGACATTACAAAGGAAGGATGGCCCGTCGCGCAGCCAAGGTTTACAAGCCTTCCCTCTGCAAGAAGATAGATGGCATGTCCTTCCGGCCTTTCCCTGGTCGGAGGAAAGATATACTTGTCAACCTGCGGCTTGATGTTCACCCTTTTTATTCCAGGATAAGTTTCAAGCTCATGAACCTGTATCTCGTGGTCAAAATGACCAATGTTGCATACAATTGCCTGGTCTTTCATTTTCGCCATGTGTTCTATCGTTATGACATCCCTGTTTCCTGTCGTTGTCACATAGATATCGCCTTCGCCGAGTGTGTCCTCAACTGTTTTCACTTCATACCCTTCCATCGCTGCCTGAAGGGCGCAGATTGGATCAATCTCCGTGATGATGACACGGGAACCCATTCCGCGAAGTGACTGCGCTGATCCCTTTCCAACATCACCATATCCGCATATGACAGCTGCTTTACCGGCCGTCATTACGTCTGTTGCCCTTTTTATTCCGTCAACAAGAGATTCCCTGCAGCCATAGAGGTTGTCAAATTTGCTTTTTGTTACTGAATCATTCACGTTAATGGCAGGAACAAGAAGTTCTCCATTTTCAGCCATTTTATAAAGCCTGTGAACGCCTGTTGTTGTTTCTTCGGAAACTCCTTTCCAGTCAGAAGCGATTCTTCCCCATTTATTGCTGTCTGCAGAAAAGGTTGCTTTCAGCTCCTCAAGAAGCGCTTTTTCATCCCCGCTTTCAGCTTTCCTTTCAAAAACTCTTTTGTCCTTTTCGCCCGCGCAGCCGAGATGTATCATCAGGGTGGCATCTCCCCCGTCATCAACAACAAGCTCAGGCCCTTTTCCGTCCGGAAATGAAAGAGAAAGGTTAAGAAGGTGCCAGTATTCTTTCAGGCTTTCACCTTTCCAGGCGAAAACAGGAATACCTTTCGGGTTTTCCGGCGTTCCGTTTTTCCCGACAACGATTGCCGCGGCTGCGTGGTCCTGGGTTGAAAAAATATTGCAGCTTGACCATCTTACATCAGCCCCAAGCTCTGTAAGCGTTTCTATCAGGACAGCTGTCTGGATTGTCATATGAAGGGAGCCTGTGATCCGGACACCCTTAAGCGGCTTCTCCTTTCCATATTCTTCCCTTACAGACATAAGCCCCGGCATTTCCTTCTCCGCTATTTCAATCTCTTTTCTTCCCCACTCATATAGTGAGATATCCTTTATTTTATATTCCACTTTAAAACTCCATAAAATTATTTATACAAAAAGTATTTATTATTTGATGCTTAAATGATAAATTAAAAAACTGATATGGGCAATCTTTTGGTATTATTATTTATCGCATTTTCCTCTCTGATAATAAATACAGTATTGACACCTTTTTCAATACGGATATCTCACAAAAAAGGGTGGTACGACGTAACAAATGCCAGAAAAATACACTCAGGCAACATCCCGAGAATAGGCGGGCTGGGTATTTTTATATCCTTTATCATTTCTGTCTTCCTTTTTATAATAATATGCAAATTCGCTGATGTAAAACTGAACACAGTGTCAAAATACCGCCACCTCTCACTTGCTGTAGGCTTCCTTATTATCACCCTTATGGGGATTGCGGATGATTTTCTCAGCATGCGGGCATGGCATAAGTTTCTTATACAGATAACTGCCGCGCTGATAGTAACAACGGGAGGGTTCAATTTCCAGGTTTTCTATATGCCTTTCACTGGATATACTTTTACATTCGGGATTTTTTCCCATGCCATAACAATTTTCTGGATAATCAGCTTCTGCAACGCTGTTAATCTGGTTGACGGAATGGACGGGCTTGCCGGTGGTATAGCTTTCATTGCCTCCCTTTTTTACGGAATCATCTTTTACATTACAGGCAACTACACAGCAGCAGGCCTTTCTTTCGCGCTTCTTGGTGCTGTAACAGGTTTCATGTTTTTTAACTTCCCGCCTGCAAAAATCTTTATGGGAGATTCGGGAAGCCTTTTTCTGGGATTCAGCCTTTCTGTGATTCCCCTGGTCAACAACAGCGGCCCTGTTTCATCACAGGTTTTTTTCATGCCGCTTATTATACTTGTCATCCCCGCGCTTGATATGATTGCTGCCATACTAAGGAGAAAACGGAGAGGGCTCCCTATTTCATCACCTGACAGGGAACATATCCACCATAAACTGATTGACTTCGGCCTTTCACAAAAAAATCGCCGTCGCTTTTTGTCGCAATGTCTTCCATGCCGTTCAGTGTAGTATGAACAACCCTTCTTTCAAACGGGTTCATTGGCTCAAGAAGCTTTGATCTCCTGCTCTTGCGTACCTGCTCGGCGGATCTGATAGCAAGCCTGACAAGGCTTTCCTCTCTCCTCACCCGGTAGCTTTCGGTATCAATTATAATCCTGGGGGAACCGGGAAACCTTCCCGCGAAAACATTTACAAGAAGCTGAATAGCATCAAGGTTCTTTCCCTTTTTTCCTATAAGTATACCGGAATATTCCGAATCTATTCCCAGCCCAATCTTGTTCTCCTCACGAAAGGTTATAGACACTTTTCCGGGATAACCCATTTTTCCCAGCAGCTCCTCAAGATATATTTTTGTCTCTTTTTCACAGTCGCTTTCAGGCTCAAAACTCTTTTCCTTTTCCGTGTACATATTGCTGCTGTTAAGATGAACTTTTATTTTTACATTTCCTTTTTTGAAAAAAAGCCCTTTTTTCGCTGCTTCAACAATTTCAACGTCAAACTCATCCCTTCCAAGACCGAGCTCTGAGATAGCCTTGTCTATGGCTTCTTTTTCCGTTTTTCCTTCAAATTCCATTATCATGTCATATCTCCTTGCATGAAAATCATGCAGCTTTATTCTTTAAAAACTTGTTGACAAAAAACTGCTGAACAATAGTCAGAACATTGGTCACTGTCCAGTAAATAAGCAACCCTGACGGAGCATCATAGAGTATAAAAAGGAACATGATCGGCATCATATAGGTCATCATTTTCATTTGGGCATTATTTGCCGTATCCGGAGTCTGCATCATCTTGCTCGAATATATCTGGGTAAGAATCATCAGAATGGGAAGAAGGCGTATATCACTCCCGATTACGGGAATTGAAGCCGGCGCAAAATTCCAGATCGAGTCGGGAATTGAAAGGTCTGTTATCCAGGGCGTTATGAAACCCGCGCCCCTCAGCTCAAAATGGCTGCTTAAAAGTCCGTAAAGAGCTATAAAAATCGGCATCTGAAGAAGAAGGGGCAGGCAGCCGCCAAGCGGATTAACACCCGCTTTTTTATACATATCAGCGATTTCCTGATTCATTTTTTGCGGATTGTTTTTATACTTTTCCTTGAGTTCAGCTATTTTGGGAGAAAGCCCTGACATCTTGCTTGTCGACTCATAGCTTTTATGGGTAAGGGGAAACATTACAATTTTTACAAAAATTGTAAGAAGAAGAATCGCGACTCCATAATTGGGAATTATCCCGTAAAAAAAATTCAAAAGAACTTTTAAAAGTTCCTGAAGCCAGCCAAGCATCGCACCTGAATCAAGCACAAGGTCAAGATCAAGCCCTCTTATGCTGAATCCGTTTTTGTCTGCATCATTATAGGCCTTAAGAACATTTCCTCTTTTAGGTCCGATATAAAACCTGAAGGTATCTATGCTGTTTGAACTCTTTATGACAGGCCTTGAAAAAAAGAGCTGTGACCCTTCATCAAAACCGTCCGCAGGGCTGTTTGAGAAAACAGTCTGGTAAAGCGTAGCATCGGGAATACCTATTATCGTGAAATATTTTCCTGAAATGCCTGCCCAGGTAAGCCGTTCAATGATTTCAACAGGCCCTTTCTGTTTGGGCATTTTTACAATCTTCTTTTTCCCATCAGCAACTGTTATATATTTTCTGAATTCTTTCTTATTATCAATTTTCTCGAACTTAGGCCCAATCTGCGGCCCAAAGCTTAAAGTATAAGCAAAACCGTTGTTGTCCAGCTGGATAACAGCGTTGTTTCTGTTTATCAGCTGTACCTGCAACTCCACCATATATTCGTTTTGCTTGAATATGTATTTTTTTATAACAGAAAGAGGAACTATTTCGCCTGTTTTACCGGGGATGTCAAGGTCCTTGGTAAATTCAACAATGATGTTGTCGTTCTGGCTGTATTTCCTCATGTCAAAATAAACATTTAAAGTATCTGCTTTAAAATCTCCCATATGAAGATTAAACGCAGTTAGTGATTCTGTGTTTTTATTGATCATTTCGAGAGGCACATTTCCGTCAAGGTGTTTTTTCAGTTTTATTGACTTGACTGTACCGCCTCTGTTCGCAAAAGTTATATCAAAAACATTACTGACAGGATTATCGCATAAATAGTGTTTTTTTCCATTTTAACTCCTAAAAATCATGGAACAGGATCATACCCTCCCTTTCTGAAAGGATGACATCTTAGAATTCGTTTTAAGGCAAGAAAGCTTCCCTTTAACGGGCCGTATTTTCGGAGAGCTTCCAGAGCATACGCAGAACAGCTCGGGTAATAAATACAGGATGGAGGAATCAGCGGAGATACAAGTTTTCTATATAAAATAACCAATGTTATAAGTATACTGTTAAACAATTTTCCCGGAAACATCCATGAATCCTGCCTGTTTTAAGAGAGAAACAATTATTGAATCAGCAGTCCTGTAATCAGTTACCTTTCCGGTCAGAAAAAATATTAAATCGTATCCTTCCGGTAAACTGTTTTTATTTTCACGATATATTTCTTTAACTATTCTTTTAGCCCTGTTTCTCTCTACCGAATTACCGTATCCCTTTCTCAATACAACAGCAATCCTGTTCCAGGTAATTCCGTTCCTGCAGTACAGAAGCCTGATGCAGGAACATTTTATACTGTCTGATAATTCAAATACCTTTGAAATATCACTTTTTCCGATTCTTTCCTTCTTAGTAAGGTTTTTTCTCATCAGCTACAGTTAGTTTTTTTCTGCCTTTCTGCCTTCTTCTCATCAGGACAAGTCTTCCGCCGACTGTTTTCATTCTGGCTCTAAATCCAAATTTTCTGTTTCTTTTTACCTTGCTTGGTTGATAAGTCCTTTTCATTTAAGAAACTCCTTATATTGTTTCTAACCCTGGTTAGATTTTTATCATTATTTACAGAGATTTTACTATAATTTATAATATTCCCGGTGTCAACTCATCAGGAGTTTTTGGTTTTCCTGAGAACAATCCTGATTTCCTCGATCTCTCTTTCAGGATACTTTTCACAAAGCCGTTCCAGTATCTGTTTCTTTTTGAGATTGATTATCTGAATCCATCCTGGATGATCTGCCTCGATTGTCAAAACACCTTTTTTTAAATCTTTTATGCGGGAATGCCCGGCAATGTCATTGCCTGCTATTTTTTCCCAGCTTGTAAAAATTGTCTCTTCTTCTTTTCCTTTTATTTTAATGTTATCAAAAAATTCTTTAAGTAAATCACCTGCTTTTTTCATTTTTCTCTGATAACTCCATCTTTTACAGAATAGAACAGCCCTTCCCTGCTGTTCATCAAATTCTCCTCTCCAGGCAAAAAAGTAAAAAAAGCCTGTTCATATTCAGGGAATGAGTCAATAAACCTCATTTTTCTTGTTTTATCAAGTTCAAGAAGAACATCATCGAGAAGAACGAGCGGTTTTTTCCCGGTTTTTTCCCGATAAAACTCGGCCTGTGCAGTTCTCAGAGAAAGGGAAATGAGGCGCATCTGCCCTGTTGATGCGATTTTTGTAAAATCCTTCCGGTCCATATAAAAAAAGAACCTGTCCCGATGAGGACCGGAAAGAGTCGTTCCTGCCATGATCTCTGCTTCCCTTTTCCCTGCAAGGTTTTTCACAATTTCTTCCCGGTCTGACTCAGGTATCCAGGCAGGCCTGTAAATTATCCTGATAACAGAATCAAGACCGGATACCTTTGAAAAAACAGAACTAAAGGTATTGTTAAATTCAGAAATTACCTTTCTTCTTGTTTTTATTATCTCAAGTCCTTCTTCCGCAAGCTGACTGTCAAGGATATCCAGTATTTCTGTTTTTGTTTCCTTGAGAACCGCATTCCTGCTCTTTAGTATCTTTTCGTACCGCCTGAGATTTTCAAGATAGCAGCAGTCGAAAAGGCTGATTGTCTGGTTAAAAAATATCGGAAATTATATGTTGATACTGAAATAAAACCCAAATAAAACCCTTTTGATTACCCAGTTACCGAAAAAGAGACATTACACCTGCATCGGCATTACAATATGAAAATAATCTCTTTCAGGAACAGCATTGATTGTTATTGCTTTTGAAGGATCAGTAAACCTGAAAGCAACATCCTCTTCTTCCATGACTTTTACAGGCTCGAGCAGATACATGTAGTTAATTACAAGAGTAAATTCAGTTCCGCTGTATTCACAGGAAAGCGTTTCCCTTGCTGTTCCGATTTCTGTTTCTTCGGTATATATATCCATGCTGTCATTTGATATCTTAATGAAAACCCGCTTTGATTTTTGCTCAGCAAGGACAGAAACCCTTTTTAAGGCTGATAAAAGATCGTTTTTTCCTACTATCGCTATCTGGTCCTGCTTTTCAGGGATAACCCTCTGATAATTGGGAAACTGTCCCTCAATAAGGTTGGAATATACCTTGTTACTGTCAAATTTTATAAAAAGCGTTTTTTCCGAAACAGAAAAAAGGAATTCTCCCTCTCCCGATGCAAGCTTTTTTATTAATCCAAGAATTTTGACAGGAATTATTATGCTTTCAAATTTTTCAACAGACACAGCAAATTCCTTTTTTATAAGCGATAATCTTCTTCCGTCTGTCGCAACCATTATTATATTGCCTTCCTTGATTTCAAAAAAAACTCCATTCATGAAATACCTGGTTTCATCATCAGAAACAGCAAAACTTGTTTGGTTGATCATTTCAATAAAATCTTTTTGCGGAATTGAAAAATAACTGTCGTCTGAAACATTTTTAAGGGCAGGAAATTTTTCTGCCTCGATAATTTTAAGCTGAAAATTAATATTGTTATCCGAAGAATGTATATCAAGCTTCTGATTTTCCACAGAAAAGATTATGTCACCCTCTGGCATTGCCCTCAGTATTCCAAGGAATTTATCGCAGTAAACAGTAGTGCTTCCAGGATTTTCAACCAATACCGGAATTCTTGTTTCAAAACCTACCTTCAGGTCAGTAGCTTTTATTGATAATGAATTATTATCTGCCTCGATAAGAACATTGGAAAGAATAGATAATGCATTTCTTGAAGAAATAATATCCTGGGCAATTGATATCTCATCAAGAATAGCGCTTTTATTGCATGTAAATTTCATTTTTTTCTCCAGAAATAAAATATCTTTATTATTAATACTAATTAATAAATTCTAATAATCATAATAATAAGCACAGCTGTAATGTGCATAACAGCTTTAACTCATTATTCTTAAAGAAATTGAACATGTTAATAAAACCAGCAGGTTATCAACATTTGTGCACATCCATCAACAACACCATCATATCTTATCATGTTTATCCAGAATTTATAAACAGGTTATTATGTTTTTGAACTCTGTTCTTTTATTGACCTTATTATATTGTTTATTACAGGTTCCATTGTAGGATCGGATTTCATGCTTCCTTCGATTTTCTGTATTGCGTGCATTACTGTTGTGTGATCCCTTCCTCCAAAATCCGAACCTATTTCCGTTGTGGAATATTCTGTAAGTTCTCTGGCAATATACATTGCTATTTGTCTTGGAAAAGCAACAGCTTTTGTCCTTTTTCTTCCCCTGAGATCTATATGGGACAGATTAAAATACTCAGCAACCTTTTTCTGTATTGTATCTATTGTGAAATTACTCTGTTTAGATGTTGTAAAGACATCTACAAGCTGCTGCTGCGCAATTTCCTTTGTTATTTTTTTGTTTACCAGTTCTGCATAGGCAATCAGCTTTATTAAGGCAGACTCAATATCCCTGACATTAGATGTAATATTCTGAGCGATAAGCTCAAGGATATCGTCAGAGATGGTTATTCCAAGAGATTCTACCTTGTTTTTAAGAATGGCAAAACGGGTTTCAAAATTGGGCGGATTAAGCTCCACGTTAAGACCCATTTCAAACCTGCTTTTCATTCTGTCTGTTATGTTTTTCAGTTCTGAAACAGGCCTGTCGCAGGTAAAAACCATCTGTTTTTTTGATCCGTAAAGGGCATTGAATGTATGAAAAAGCTCTTCCTGCAGTCCTTCCTTGTTCTGGAAGAAATGAATATCATCTACCAGAAGAAGATCCACTGTCCTGTATTTATTTTTGAAAAGGTGGGGTTTGTTTTTCTGCAGGGAGTTTACAAACTCGTTTGTAAAACTTTCAGCAGTTACAAAAACTATCTTTTTTTTGGCTTCTGACTTTTCGTAAATTGCGTGGCCAATTGCCTGAAGAAGATGTGTTTTACCAAGTCCGACGCCTCCGTATATCAGAAAAGGATTATAGGCTTTCCCCGGGTTATTTGATATCGCAAGGGCAGCGTTTGCCGCAAAAGAGTTATTTTCCCCAATTACAAAATTTTCAAATGAATAGTCTTCCCTTAAATCTGGATGTTTTTTGGGAAATTCTTCTTCTGTTTTTAAGCTGTTTTGGCGGGTTTTTTTTTCAGCAGACAAAGAGTCTTTTTTTTCAGAGCTGTTTTTTTTGACAGTAAAAGAAACAGTAATCCTGTTGCCGGACAGCTCTTCCATTGTGTCTGTGATAAAGGTAAGATACCGCTGTTTGATTTGGTCCATGAAAAAATTTGAAGGAACAGAAAGAACAATCATGTTTTCAGAAGAGGAACAATAGAGGATATTGTTAAACCACATTGTAAACTCTTCTTTAGAGATGGAATTTTTAATCTGACTAACTGCCTCTTTCCAGAAAACTTCATAATTCCAGGATTCCATTTAATTCTCCATGAGTTATCAACAGCTTATCCACAAGAATCTTAATAAATGATAATTGAAAACTTGTAAATATGTTTAACGAAAAAACAGGCAAAAAGGACCTTAAAGGGAGTAAGTACTTATAATAAAAGAACTTGCTTCCAATAAGATACCATTATACCTTGAAAATTCCAAATAATATAAAATATTTCCAAAAACTCCACAGTTGTTCAATATTTATCCACAGGTTATTAAACAAATTGAGTTGTTCAGCTCTGGAACAGACTCGTGCTTTCTCTGCTGCCTGAATTAATATATGAATATTATAACAGAATAAACCTGATATCCCGCATGTCTTAAAATGATTTTTTATTTTATAACAAGTTTATCAAAAATAAAAGCCTCTTTTCCGTGTTTTAGGGCAAAGCCAAAGTTTATTGTGAAAGAGTTGCTATTTGCATGATAAAAATATATACTTTTGCAGTATTAACAATAATTCAATAATATCAGGTAAAAGAAAAAATGGATGACAAATACTCTGCTCAAAATATACAGGTCCTGAAAGGGCTTGAGGCAGTACGTAAACGGCCCGGAATGTATATCGGTTCAACAGGCCCTGACGGCTTGCATCACCTTGTGTATGAAATAGTAGACAACAGTGTTGATGAAGCACTTGCTGGATACTGCGACAGGATTGATGTTGAGATCGAAAAGGGAAATGTAATAAAGGTAACTGATAACGGGCGGGGTATTCCTGTAGACCTTCATCCTGCTGAAAAGGTAAGTGCACTTGAGGTTGTAATGACCAGGCTTCACGCAGGTGGAAAGTTTGAGAAAAACAGCTACAAGGTCTCAGGCGGGCTTCATGGTGTCGGCGCGTCTGTTGTAAATGCCCTTTGTGAATGGATGTCAGTTGAGGTTCACAAGGAAGGAAAAGTATATTTTCAAAGCTATAAAATTGGTGTCCCAGATAAAAGCGTTGAAGTAATAGGCGATACAGACAAAAGGGGAACAATTGTCAGATTTTCCCCTGACATGAGCATTTTTGAAACTAACCTTTTCAGTTTCGACATACTATCAAACAGAATCAGGGAACTTGCTTTTCTTAACAAGTCAATAAGGATTACAATAAAAGATTTACGGCTTCCTACCATCAAGGAACACGACTTTCATTTTGAGGGAGGGGTCAAATCTTTTGTAAGCTATCTTAACAAGAACAAGGTAACAATTGACAAGGAGCCGATTTATATCTCGGCAACCCGTGAAAACACCGAAGTAGAGCTTGCCCTCGAATACAATGACGGGTATGTGGAAAACATTTTTTCATTTGTGAATAATATAAACACAAGGGAGGGCGGAACACACCTTGCCGGACTCAAATCAGCCCTTACCAGGGTATTCAATGATTTTATAAAAAAATCAAAATTTGCCAAAAAACTGGAAGAGCCTTTATCCGGTGAAGATGTAAGGGAAGGAATTACCGCTGTAATTTCAATTAAGATACCTGAGCCCCAGTTTGAAGGGCAGACAAAGGCAAAGCTTGGTAATTCTGATGTAAAAGGGATTGTGGAGTCTCTTGTTAACGAGACTTTGACTGCATACTTTGAAGAAAATCCCGCTACTCTGGATAAAATACTTGATAAAATCATAAACGCGGCCAGGGCAAGAATTGCTGCCAGGAAGGCAAAAGAACTTACAAGACGGAAAAGCTTTCTTGAAAGTACCGGAATGCCGGGAAAACTTGCCGACTGCAGCGAAAAAGATCCTAAGAAATGCGAGATTTATATTGTCGAGGGAGATTCTGCGGGAGGCAGCGCAAAACAGGGAAGGGACAGGCGTTTTCAGGCAATACTACCTCTCTGGGGAAAAATGCTGAATGTTGAAAAAACAAGAATAGACAAGGTTATTTCAAACGATAAACTTCTTCCTGTTATTAACTCACTTGGAACAAGCGTGGGCGTGGAATTTGATTTAAGCAAACTGAGATATGACAGGGTTATAATAATGGCTGATGCCGATGTAGACGGATCGCACATCAGGACTCTTCTTCTTACTTTCTTTTTCCGGTATATGAAGGATCTTGTTGAAAAAGGTCATGTGTATATTGCAATGCCGCCTCTTTTTAAAATCAGCTACGGAAAGGTCATTAAATATGCATATAACGACGAGGAAAAGAACAAGTTTCTTAAGGAAATACGGGAAGAATTAAAGGTTTCAGAAGATAAAATAAATATACAGAGATATAAAGGTCTTGGAGAAATGAACCCTGAACAGCTGTGGGAAACAACAATGAATCCTGAAACACGTTCCATAATGCAGATAAGCCTTGAGGATTTTGTTGAAGCAGATGCGATTTTCACGACTCTTATGGGAGAACAGGTTGAGCCAAGAAGAAAATTCATCGAAGAAAACGCACTGTATGTTACAAATCTTGATGTTTAATTCAATCAGAATATAATTTAAAAAATATATAGTTCAAAGACAATATAAAGATTGCGGGAGAATATTTTGGGTGACTTAATAGGACATGTAATACCGGTTTCGGTTGAAGATGAAGTAAAAGGATCATATTTAACATACGCGATGAGCGTTATTGTGAGCAGGGCATTGCCAGACGCGCGGGACGGATTAAAACCGGTTCACAGAAGAATACTCTTTGCAATGAATGAAATGGGTCTCCATTATGACAGGGACAACAAAAAATGCGCCAGGATTGTCGGAGATGTTCTTGGTAAATATCATCCGCATGGTGACCAGTCTGTTTATGACGCACTTGTAAGGCTTGCCCAGGATTTCTCCATGAGGTATACGCTTGTCCGCGGGCAGGGAAACTTCGGCTCTGTTGACGGTGATCCGCCGGCAGCAATGCGTTATACCGAAGCAAAAATGGAAAAAATAACAGAAGAAATTCTGCGGGATATAAAGAAAGAAACAGTTGATTTCGGGCCGAACTATGATGATTCCATGAAGGAACCGCTTGTTCTCCCTACCGCTCTTCCAAATCTTTTGATAAACGGAACAAGCGGCATCGCTGTCGGCATGGCCACAAATATGGCACCCCACAACCTTGTCGAGGTGTGCAATGCCATTGTTGCCATAATTGAAAATCCCGGGATAGAAATAAAAGAGCTGATGAAGCATGTTACAGGGCCTGATTTCCCAACCGGGGGAATAATATTTGGAAGAAAAGGAATAAAAGATGCATACAGGACCGGGAAAGGGCGTGTTACTGTAAGATCAAAGTTTACACTTGAAACAACCGCATCCGGAAAAGACAGGGTAATTGTTACAGAAATACCATATATGGTTAATAAAAGCACCCTTATAATCAGGATTGCGGATCTCGTGAAGGAAAAAAAGATAGACGGGATTTCAGATCTCCGGCCCATATACTTGAAGGTCTGAAAATCGCGCTTGAGAATATTGATGAGGTTATAAAAATAATCAAGGAATCTCAAAATGTAGAAAAAGCAAGAGATGCCCTGATGGCGAATTTCAGTCTTTCAGAGCTTCAGGCCCAGGCAATCCTTGACATGAAGCTGCAGAAAATTACGTCTCTTGAAACAAGAAAGATTATCGAAGAGCTCGAAGAAGTGATGGCTTTAATAAAATACCTTAAAGAGCTTCTTGCAGACAGAAACAAGGTTCTTGCCCTTATTTCCCAGGAGACAAAGGAAATATCTGAAAAATACGGCGACAAGAGAAAAACAGAGATTGTATCCGACGAAGTAGAAGAAATAAATATCGAAGACATGATTCAGAAGGAAGACATGGTTGTTCTGATTTCCAATAAAGGTTTTATAAAAAGGATACCTGTCTCTGCATACAAAAACCAGGCAAGGGGAGGAAAAGGGATTTCCTCTGCCAAGCTTAAAAACGAGGATTTTGTAGAGCATCTTTTTGTTGCATCCACGCATGATTATGTTCTTTTCATAACAAGTGAAGGAAAAGCTTTCTGGCTCAAGGTTCACGAGATACCTGAGGCAGCAAAAACATCAAGGGGAACACTTATAAGGACACTGTTTGCTGTTTCTCCGAATGAAGATATCAGTGCAGTGGTTTCAATAAAAGAATTTTCTGATGAAAGCTTTATATTTATGGGAACAAGAATGGGCATTGTCAAAAAGGTCACAACATCCTCCTTTTCAAATGCGAAAACAAGAGGAATAAGGGCCATTGACCTTAAACCCGGAGACAGTCTGATAAACGCGATACTGACAAACGGGGAGAAGGATATTGTTCTCATGACACGGTGCGGGAACGCACTCAGATACAGCGAGAAAAATATCCGGCCCTCAGGAAGGACCTCAAAAGGTGTAACAGGGATGAAACTTAAGCCGGGAGACGAGGTTACAGGGTTTCTTTCCATAGACGAGAATGAGAAGATCCTTATTATCACTGAATATGGATACGGAAAAAGAATTGACTACAACCTCTTCCAGCACCACGGAACAAGAACAAGAGGACAGATTGCCTATAAAACTACAGACAAAACAGGGGAAATCATCGCTGTTCTTTCTGTAAGTGAAAATGATGAGCTTGTATGCACTTCTTCACAGGGAACAACAATTAGGATAAAGGTGGAAGAGATATCTATTCAGGGTAAAGCGGCAAGCGGCGTAAAGGTTGTCAATATTGTGAAGCCGGACTTTCTTATAGGAATGGCCAAGATACACAAAGAGGAAGAAGAATAAAATGTTTCACGTGAAACATTTTATTCTGTCCTGTTTTCTGTGATTCTGCCTGGCAATACTGCTAAACTTAATTTGTGACAAAGAAAAATTGATAAAAAAGAATTAAAAAATCAAAGAAGGGATTCGCATTTTTTCCAGAGTTCATTTTTTCTTGAAGCCGGAAGAAAGGTGGCGAATATATTGTTTTTGATAAGCTTGATAATCTCTTCGCCTGTAAAAATCTTTTTTGTATAAAGCATCATATATTCTTCTATGAGGTTTACCGAGAACAAAGTCGGATCATCAGTGTTGATTGTAACGTTCATCTTTCTGTTAAAAAACTCCCTTACAGGATGTTCTTCCAGTTTTTTAACATATTTACGGGTAAAAAGATTGCTTGTTGGACAGATTTCAAGGGGAATCTGCGTGTTTTTCAGGTGCTCCATCAGTTTTTCATCCAGAACTGAGCTTATACCGTGCCCGATTCTTTCTGCTTTAAGAAGATTGATTGCATCCCATACAGACTCAGGACCCACATCTTCGCCTGCATGCGCAACGACATGAAAACCGTTGGAAATTGCTTTTTCAAAAACACTTACATATTCCCTGGCCGGTCCCTTGAGTTCAGACCCGCCGAGACCTATTCCAATAACTGATTTTGAAGGATTTTCTATTGCGAGGTCCAGGTTTTTCATGGCGTTATCAAGGCCGAAACCTCGTGAAACATCTATTATGTATTTTATTTCAATTCCGTGTTTTTCCAGTATTTTTTCAGCACCTTTATCAAGTATCTGAATCATTTTTTTGAAGTCAAAACCCATCGCGAGAAATTTTGATGGGGCAAAAAAGAGTTCAGAATAAACTACATTGTTTTTTTTCAGGTATTCTCCTGCATCATTAACAAGGTGTTCGATATCATTTTCACTGGAAAAACTGCTTTGTATTACATTAATAAAGAGATCAATAAATTCTTCCAGGGTTGTTATTTGAAATTTCTTTTTCAGGTCATCCTTGTTTGCTATTTCAGTATGGTTCAGGTTGTTTTTTTTCATTAATGACCAAATGGTTTCTACAGAAGCAGTACCTTCGAGATGGAGATGTATTTCAGTTTTCGGCAATTTGAGCAGCAGTTTTTTGAAATCTTTTTGCTCTGACGTTAAGCTCTCTTTTGTTACCATTTTATTCTCTATAGTTAATAATATTTAAACATGATATGTGTAAAAAGTAAATTTATCATTATTACTTTAACGGCATTTAAAGTTAAAACAATTAGTCAAACTATCTTTTTTGCCAATAAAAAAGGAGATTTATGCTCATGTGCTAAAATCTCCTTTAAATCACCAGACCAACTGCATTAATTTTTATGAAAATCTCTGTTTAAGTGTTAGCCGGAATAAGAAACTGATCACAATATCATAAAAATCCGGTAACATATATTCTGTTCAGCTGAGAAATAATTCAGTCTTATAAATTACACAGAGTCAACAGAAACGACAGTAGGAACTTTCCCTTTAATATATTTTTCCACACCCTGCTTCAGCGTAACCTGCGCCATCGGGCACCCGTGGCAGGCTCCTTTAAGCTTAACCTTTACTTTCCCATCTTCTCCTACACTTACAAGCTCAATATCTCCACCATCAGCTTTCAGGCTTGGTCTTATATCGTCTATGGCTTTTTTTACATCTTCTGTAAGCATATTTTCTCCTCCAAAAATATTTCTTTTTAAAAGATTGCAATAATAATAATAATAGTCAAGTTTATTTTAACTTAAAGACAAACTATTGCTTTTATTATATAATGGCCTGAAATGGGAAGTATTATTGTCTTCGCGAACCAGAAAGGCGGAGTTGGAAAAACAACGACTGCTGTAAATCTTGGCGCATATATTGCTGAAGCAGGTAAAAAAATTCTCCTTATTGACTTTGATCCCCAGGGAAACCTTTCTTCAAGCCTTGGAATTGATAAAAAGGGAGCCGGGATATATGAGGTTCTTTCAGGCAAGGTTGAAATAACAGACGTGATACAAAAAACTCCTATTGAAAATCTTTCAGCAGTGTCAGCCAATATTAACCTTACAGGCGCGAATATTGAGCTTGTGGACCAGGATGGAAAGGAATACTTTCTGAAAAAAGCGCTGGAAAGTGTGCGTGGACAATTTGATTATATCTTTATCGACAGCCCTCCCTCTCTTGGCATACTAACCCTTAATGGTCTTGTCGCTGCGGATCATGTTATTATTCCACTTCAGTGTGAATATTTCGCCCTGGAAGGACTGACCCTTCTTGTCCAGACTGTCGCAGGAATACAGAGGGAGCTTAATAAAAAGCTTTCAATCGGCGGAATAGTTTTTACAATGTATGATACCAGAACAAACCTTGCAAATGAAGTGGTAAAAAATGTTACCGGGTATTTCAGGGAAAAGGTTTTCAGGACTGTTATACCCCGGAACGTTGCCTTGTCGGAGGCCCCTTCACACGGCCTTCCCATCAGCAGGTACAGGGACGATTCAACCGGGGCAAGAAGCTATAAAAAACTGGCGGAAGAGGTGATGGCGCGTGTCTAAAAAAGCTCTTGGCAAAGGACTTGAAGCCTTGTTTCAATCCGCTTCTTCAGGCGAAAGCTACACAGAAATAAACAGAAGCACACAGGAACCTTTCGATGGAGGTTTTGGACATTTTGTCAGTATTGATAAAATTATCACAAACCCAGACCAGCCCAGGAAGGAATTCAATGATGAGCTGCTTAACGAGCTTGCGGAATCAGTAAAGGAAAAAGGGGTTTTGCAGCCCATTCTGGTGGAAAAAAGAGGCGACAGTTATGTGATAATTGCCGGCGAACGACGGTTCCGCGCTTCCTGCATTGCCGGTCTAAAACAGATACCTGTCATTGAAAAGAAATTCTCCGAAGAAGAAAAGCTTGAAATTGCACTTATTGAAAATATACAGAGGGAAGACCTTTCTCCCATTGAAGAGGCCAAGGCTTACCTGACACTGATAAACAACTACAACCTTGGGCAGGATGAACTTTCAAAGAAGATAGGAAAAAACCGCTCCACAATCGCCAATAGCCTCCGGCTTTTAAAGATGCCTCAGGACATGCAGGATGCCCTTTCGTCAGGCGGCATTACGCCCGGACATGCCAGGGCAATTCTTTCAGTTGTTAACCCGGCTGATCAGAGGATCCTTTTTAACCGGGTGATTTCAGGAGGCCTTTCCGTCAGGGAGTGTGAAACACAGGCTGCTGACCTTAACAAGGGAATAAGGGGCCTGTCCGGGCAGGGAGATAAAAAGGAGTTACTGCAAAAGAAAAAAAGCCCTGATGTGATGCTTATAGAGCAGAAATTCATTGATGCGCTGGGAACCAGGGTAAATCTTAACGGTAATCTTGCAAAAGGAAAAATTGAAATATCCTACTTTTCCCGTGATGACCTTGAAAGAATTTTCGACCTGATTACAGGATAAAAAAGAAAAGAGATTTTTAAAAAGACAACAAAGACTGTCCTTAAAGAACAGATTTAATTA
>JADHEF010001092.1_pt1 | contig 19811 bp, 13 predicted proteins | sample 8952391 | NCBI WGS metagenome assembly JADHEF01 (sample SAMN16124439, study PRJNA663245) | bioreactor sludge metagenome | isolation source: sludge (nitrite) | place: India:Bengaluru | collected 2019-02-28
CAACCGGCCGTGCGCCGGCGACGCTGCGGCGCAGGGATGCGGCTCAGTCCAGCGGCACCACGTCCACGGACTGGCTGGATTCCTGTGCGCCGCTGGTTTTCAGCACGCCGGCCAGCAGGCTGACGTCGCCGTAATCGCGGCCGTGGGCGAGGGTGATGTGCTCGTCGCCGGCGGGGATGGCGTTGGTCGGGTCCAGCTCCTGCCAGCCCATCTCGTTGCCGCACCACACCCGCACCCAAGCGTGGCTGGCATCGGCGCCTTCCAGCCGCACCTTGCCCGGCGGTGGCCGTGTGCGCAGGAAGCCGCTGACGTAGCCGGCCGGAATGCCCAGCCCGCGCAGGCCGGCGATCATGATGTGGCTGAAGTCCTGGCACACGCCGCTGCGCTGGGCGAAGGCCGTCTGCATCGGCGTGTCCACGTCGGTGGCTTCGGTGTCGTAGACGAAATCGGCATGGATGCGCCGGCACAGGTCGGTGGCACAGGCGTAGGTGGAGCGCCCGTCCTTGGCGCTGCGCGCGGCGTAGGCGGTGATGCGCGCATCCAGCGGGACATACGGGCTGGCGGCGGTGAAATGGTGCGGCGAATCCGGTGCCAGCGACCACGTGCGCGCCAGCTCGCCGGCCAGCCGTGCCGGCGGCGGCGACAGGTCCAGCGGCGGTGGCGTGCGGGCCACGCGCACGCGGGCATGCAGGCGGGCTTCGAGATGTTCGTGGGCCTGGGTGAAGGCCAGTCGCACCACGCGATTGCCGAAGAAATCGGTGAACTCGCCATGCCCGTCCGGCGCCGGGTCGAATTCCAGCTCGGCCGACAGCACCTCCTGCACGCCCGGCAGCGACACCGGCAGCATGCGCGCCAGATGCTGGCCGCCGGCCACCGGCGCGGCGTAGTCGTATTGCAGCAGCAGGCGGATGTCGTAGTCCATCGGGTCAGCTGAAATAGGCGGTGGCGAGGCGGTCGGACAGGCGCGCCAGTCCGTCGGCCACGTCGACCAGTACGGCGGCGTCGAGGTCGGCCGGCTCGCGGATCACCAGCTCGGTCTGCAGGCGCAGGATGTCCTTGTCGATGGCCGACAGGTGGCTGCCGTCGCCGATGTCGGGCAGTTGGGCCAGCTCGCGGCGCAGCACGTTCACCTGGAACAGCAATGAGCGCGGATTCTGCGGGTCCAGCGCGAGCAGGTCGAGCACGCCGAGCCGGCCGGTGCCGGCACCGTAGCGGCTGCGATGGGTGATCACGCTGTCGCCCACTTCGAGCAGGGCCTCGGGCGCGCCTTCGGCGGCGCCGTGCATGGCGAATTCGGACAGCAGCCAGGCCATCTGGATGCCGCGCTCGATGCGCCGGCCCACTTCGAGGAAGCGCCAGCCCGAGAAGCGGTACATGTTTTCGTGGACCAGACCGGTGAAGCCGGCCAGCTTGCGCAGGATCACGCTCATCGCGCGCACCGCGTCGTCGCCGGCGGTGACGGTGCGGCCGAGCCGGCGCGCGGTCTTGGCCAGGTCGCGCAACGCCATCCAGCCGTCGGGCGAGAAGCGGTCGCGAATGCGCCCGGCGCTGGTGACCGCGCTGTCGATCGCGCCGATCAGGCCGGCCGGGATCGGCTGGGCAGTGTCCACGCCGAGCGGTTCAAGATACTCGGTGAGGGCTTTCAGCAAGGGCAGGTCGGGGTCGGAGGTTTCGGCCAGCCGCGCATGCCAGGCACGCAGGATGCGCGTGTTGCCTTCCAGCCGTTCGATGTAGCGGCCCAGCCAGAACAGGTTTTCGGCCGAGCGGCTGGGCAGCGGCGCCGGCACGGCGCGGACGAAGCGGTCCTTCTCGCCCGGCAGCAACGTCTCGTGCTTGACCGGCATGTCGCTGACCACCCAGACGTCTGCGGTCTGGCCGCCGTGCTGCATGGTGATGGCGCGGGTGTCCAGGTTGAAGCCCACCCGGGCGAAGCCGCCGGGCATGATCTGCCAGCCGTCCGGCGTGCGCGCGGCATAGGCGCGCAGCACCAGCGGGCGCGGTTCCAGCCCGTTGCCGGGCACGTGCACCGGCGTGGTGGACAGGGTCACCGCCTCCTGCCCGACCAGTTGCGCGCCTTCGCGTTGCAGGCGCGCCAGCAGCGTGTTGCGGGCGATCCGGCTCAGGCGCGAGCCGAGCACGGTCTCGCCGCCGTCTTCGAACGGCAGGCGGGTGGACAGTGCCGGGCCGATCATCATCCGGTCCAGGTGCTCGACGACGTGCTTGCGTTCCTTCTCCTGCCCGCACCACCACGTGGCGATGTTGGGCAGCGCCAGCGGCGCGTCGTCCAGCGCCTCGGCGATGCCGGGCATGAAGGCCAGCAGCGCGCGGGTTTCCAGCAGCCCGGAACCGAGCGCGTTGGCCACCGTCACCGAGCGGTGGCGCAGGGCGTCGAGGAAGCCGGGCGTGCCGATGCGCGAATCCTGGCGCAGCTCCAGAGGGTCCATGAAGTCCGCGTCCAGGCGCCGCCACAGCATGCTGATCGGCTTGGGGCCCTCGACCGTGCGCACCATCAAGCGGCCGTCGCGGACGCTCAGGTCCTCGCCCTCCAGCAGCAGGATGCCGAGGTAGCGGGCGATGTAGGCGTGCTCGTAGTAGGTTTCGTTGTTCGGGCCCGGGGTGAGGATGGCCGTGCCGCCGCCGCTGGCCAGTTTCAGCAGCGCATCGCGGAAATGGCGGAAGAAGCCGGCCAGCCGGTGCACGTGCAGTTGCCCGACCACGTCGGCCAGCGCACGCGTCACCGCGACGCGGTTTTCCAGCGCGAAGCCGGCGCCGGACGGGGCCTGGGTGCGGTCGCCGAGCACCCACCACTGGCCGTCCGGGCCGCGCCCGAGTTCGAACGCGCAGAACTGCAGGTAATGCCCGCCGCGCGGCGGCACGCCCATCAGCGGGCGCAGGAATTCCGGGTTGGAGGCGATCAGCGTGGGCGGGATCAGGCCGCGCCGCACCAGCGTCTGCGGGCCGTGCAGGTCGGCGATCACGCGTTCGAGCAGATCCGCGCGCTGGGCCAACCCGGCGCTGATGGCCTTCCATTCGGCGTCGCGCAGCAGCACCGGCAGCGGCGCCAGCGGCCATTCGCGCTCCTGCACGCCGCTGTGGCCGTAATAGCGGTAATACACGCCGGCATCGCGCAGGTACTGGCTGGCGCGGGCGAAACGCTGGGTCAGCCCGTCCTCGCCGAGCCGGTCGAGCGCGCCGACCAGCGGCGCCCAGTCCGGGCGCAGCGTGCCGTCGGCCGCGACCATTTCGTCGTACACGCCCTCGATGGGGTGGTAGCGCGCGAGCAGGCCGGCTTGGCCGGGGGGGCGAGACGGTGGACATCGTGGGCAAGGACGGATCAGTGGCGGGGCGGTCGGCGGAGGTCGAGCGTATGCGGAAATTCGTCCGAGCGTCGCTCCCGCATCAGCGGGTACGCCCCCGGCGTGTGGCCGGACGCGATGAAGCGCGCCAGCCGGCGTGCCTCGGCCTCGTTGCCGTTGACCGGGAAGGTGTCGTAGTTGCGCCCGCCCGGATGGGCCACATGATACGTGCAGCCGCCGAGTGCGCGCCCGGTCCAGCGGTCGTACAGGTCCAGATGCAGCGGCGCGTTGACCGGCAGTACCGGGTGCAGGCCGCTGGCCGGTTGCCAGGCCTTGTAGCGCACGCCGGCCACGGCGGTGCCTGCGGCCGCGGTCATCGTCATCGGCACTTCGCGGCCGTTGCAGGCGATGGCGTGGTGCTCGGGGTTGAAGCCTTCGGCCTTGACTTGCAGGCGCTCTACCGAGGAATCCACGTAGCGCACCGTGCCGCCGATGGCGCCCTGCTCGCCGAGCACGTGCCACGGCTCCAGTGCCTGGCGCAGTTCCAGCTTCACGCCGGCGTACTCGACCTGCCCGCAGAACGGGAAGCGGAATTCCAGCTGCGCGGCAAACCACTCCGGCCGCAGCGAGAAGCCGTGCCGGGCCAGGTCGTCGAGTACGTCGAGGAAATCGGCCCACACGTGGTGCGGCAGCATGAAGCGGTCGTGCAGCTGCGTGCCCCAGCGCACGAAGCCGCCGTCCAGCGGCTCGTTCCAGTAGCGCGCGATCAGCGCGCGCACCAGCAGCTGCTGGGCCAGGCTCATGCGCGCGTTGGGCGGCATCTCGAAGCCGCGGAACTCCACCAGCCCAAGCCGCCCGGTCGGCCCGTCCGGCGAGAACAGCTTGTCGATGCAGATTTCGCTGCGGTGGGTGTTGCCGGTCACGTCCACCATCAGGTTGCGGAACAATCGGTCCACCAGCCAAGGCAACGGCGGCGGAAATTCGCCACGCGAAGGCACCTGCGCCAGCGCGATTTCCAACTCGTACAGGCTGTCGTGGCGGGCCTCGTCGATGCGCGGCGCTTGCGAGGTGGGGCCGATGAACAGCCCGGAGAACAGGTAGGACATCGACGGGTGGCGCTGCCAATGCAGCACCAGCGATTTCAGCAGGTCCGGCCGGCGCAGGAACGGGCTGTCATCGGGCACCGCGCCGCCGACCACCACGTGGTTGCCGCCGCCGGTGCCGGTGTGGCGGCCGTCGATCATGAACTTGTCGGTGCCCAGCCGGGTTTGTCGTGCTTCCTCGTAGATGGTTTCGGTGGTGGCCACGCACTGGCGCCAGTTGCCGGCCGGGTGGATGTTGACCTCGATCACGCCCGGATCCGGGGCAACGCGGATCACCTCGATGCGCGGGTCGGCGGGCGGCGCGTAGCCTTCGATCTGCACCGGCAGGCCGAGTCGGCGCGCGGCGTCTTCGGCGGCGGCGATCAGTTCGAGGTAATCCTCCAGCGTGTGCACCGGCGGCAGGAACACGCACAGGTGGCCGTCGCGCGGTTCCACGCTGATGGCGGTGCGCACGTGGCCCTCGATTTCCGGCACCTGCTGGCTGCCCTGATGCGGGTTGCCGGCGGGCTGGAACGAGGCCACCGGTTGCAGCTGGATCGGCCGTGCGCCGCGCGAGGCCAGCAGTGCATCGTGGTCGGGCAGCGGCGGGCGCGCTTCGGCCGGGTCCTGCGGCACCACGTAGGGGTAATCGCTCGGCGGCACATACAGCAGCGAGGCCAGCGGCAGGCGGTAGCCCACCGGCGAGTCGCCCGGCACGAGGAACAGTTTGCCGCGGCGGGTGGCCCAGCGCTCGCTGGTCCAGCGCGCCCACGGCCGGGCCTGGCTGTTCCAGCGCTGCACCGGCAGCACGTAGCCGGTGGGTTCGGTCAGGCCGCGCTCGAACACCTTGGCCAGCCGCGCGCGTTCCTCCGGGTCCTTGAGCCTGGAGTTGGCCGGGTCGACGTTGGCCGGCAGGCTGGCTTCCTTGAGCAGCCATTCGGCCGGGTCTTCGTAGGCGGGGACGGCCATGTCCGCCTCGATGCCCAGGTTGCGCGCCATGCTGCCGAGCAGGTGCTCGGCCTCGGCCGGGCCGACCTTGGCATGCGCGCCTTCGCTGGCGATCAGCGAGGCATCGGCCCATATCGGCTGGCCGTCCTTGCGCCAGTACAGCGAAAACGTCCAGCGCGGCAGAGATTCGCCCGGATACCACTTGCCCTGCCCGTAATGCAGGAAGCCGCCAGGCGCGAAGCGTTCGCGCAGCCGGCGGATCAGCGCGTCGGCCAGCACGCGCTTGGTCGGGCCGACCGCGGCGGTGTTCCATTCGGGCGATTCGAAATCGTCGATGCTGACGAAGGTCGGCTCGCCGCCCATCGTCAGGCGCACGTCGCCGGCGGCCAGCGCGGCATCGACCTGTTCGCCCAGCGCGTCCAGCGCCTGCCAGCTTTCCTCGGAGAAGGGCTTGGTGATGCGCGGGTGCTCGGCCACGCGGGTGACGCGCATGTCGAAGGCGAAGTCGGTCTCGAACTCGCCCTCGCAACTCAGCCCGCCGCTGATCGGCGCGGCGTTGCGGTAGTGCGGCGTGGCCGCCAGCGGGATGTGGCTTTCGCCGGTCAGCAGGCCGGAGGTGGCGTCCAGCCCGATCCAGCCGGCGCCGGGCAGGTAGACCTCGGCCCAGGCATGCAGGTCGGTGAAGTCGTGGTCGGTGCCGGCCGGGCCGTCCAGCGACACCAGATCGGGCTTGAGCTGGATCAGATAGCCGGACACGAAGCGCGCGGCCAGCCCGAGATGGCGCAGCGCCTGTACCAGCAGCCAGGCCGAGTCGCGGCACGAACCGCGCGCCAGTTCGAGCGTCTGTTCGGGCGTCTGCACGCCCGGCTCCATCCGGATCACGTACTGCACGTGGTGCTGGATGCAGGCATTGAGCGCCACCACGAAATCCACGGTGTTGCGCGGCGTGCGGTCCAGTGCATCGAGGAAGGCGCGCAGACGCGGGCCGGCGGGCTCGGCTTCGAGGTAGATCGACAGGTCCGGTGCGATCTCGGCCGGATAGGCGAAGGGCCATTGCTCGGCCACTTCCTCGACGAAGAAGTCGAAGGGGTTGTAGACCGTCATGTCGGCCACAAGGTCGACCTCGATCTTCAGCTCGGTGACCGGTTCGGGGAACACGTAGCGGGCAAGGAAGTTGCCATACGGGTCTTGTTGCACGTTGACGAAGTGCTTGTCCGGCGATACCCGCAGCGCATGGCCGAGCACCTTGGTGCGCGAGTGCGGTGCCGGATGCAGGCGGATGATCTGCGGCCCGAGTTGCACCGGGCGGCTGTAGCGGTAGTGGGTCAGGTGGTACAGCGCAGCATGGATGGCCATCGGGCACGCGACCGGCAACGGAGGGGCGCCACATACGCCGGGCATGCTGCGATGCGGCGAACCGCAGTGTACGGGCGGCATCGGCCGGGCCGCCAGCCTCGGGGGCGCGGATTCGCCCGCGCATCGCGATGCGTTCATGGCCCGGGCATGGGCATGCCGCAAACGCAAGACCCGGCCGGAGCCGGGTCTTGGAGGCAAGGAGGGCGAGTGGCGATCAGCCCTTTTTCATCGTGCCGGTTTCCAGCCAGCGCTCGTGCCAGGACAGCGCCTCGGGCAGGATGTGCGGGGTGTGCTTGCCGTAGCTCTCGTGGCATGCGCGGTCGAAGTAGTCCTGCAACTGGTCGCGGTAGTCCGGGTGCACGCAGTGGGCCAGCAAGGCCTTGGCGCGCTGTTTGGGCGACAGGCCGCGCAGGTCGGCCAGGCCCTGCTCGGTGACGATCACCGACACGTCGTGCTCGGTGTGGTCCACGTGGCTGACCATCGGCACGATGGACGAGATGCTGCCGTTCTTGGCCGTGCTCGGGCTCAGGAACACCGACAGGTAGCCGTTGCGGGCGAAATCGCCCGAACCGCCGATGCCGTTCATGATCCGCGTGCCCATCACGTGGGTGGAGTTGACGTTGCCGTACAGGTCCGCCTCGATCATGCCGTTCATGCCGATGCAGCCGAGGCGGCGCACCAGCTCGGGATGGTTGGAGATCTCCTGCGTGCGCATCACGATGTGCTCGCGGTAGAAATCGATGTTGCGCTTGAACTCGTCGTTGGCGCCGGGGCTGAGCGCGAAGCCGGTGCACGAGGCGCTGCGCAGCACGCCGGACTTCAGCAGGTCCAGCATGCCGTCCTGGATGACCTCGGTGAAGGCGGTCAGGTCGGTGAAGCCGCTGGTGGCCAGCCCGGCCAGCACCGCGTTGGGGATGTTGCCCACGCCGGACTGCAGCGGCAGCAGGTTCTTCGGCAGGTAGCCCTTGGCGACTTGGTGCTTGAGGAACTCGATCAGGTGGCCGGCGATCAGCGTGCTGTTCTCGTCGGCGGGGCTGAACGGGCTGTTGCGGTCCGGGCCGTTGGTCAGCACCACCGCGACCACCTTGTCCGGATCGCAGTGCAGGTAGGGCTCGCCGATGCGGTCTTCCGGGTGCACCAGCGGGATCGGCTTGCGGTCCGGCGGCAGCGCGGTGCCGTAGTAGACATCGTGCATGCCGTCCACGCCTTCGGGCTGCCACAGGTTGACCTCGATGATCACCTTCTTGGCCAGGTCCAGCCAGGTCTTGTTGTTGCCCACCGAGGTGGACGGCACCAGCCGGCCGTCCTCGCGGATGGCGGACACCTCGACAATGGCGGTGTCCAGGTCGCCGTAGATGCCGAACCAGGTCTGCTGGGCGACATGGCTCAGGTGCATGTCGATGTAGTCCATCTTGCCGTCGTTGATCTTCTGGCGGGCAATCGGATCGGTCTGGAAGGGCAGGCGCAGCGCCATGCCGTCCACCTTGGCCAGTGCGCCGTCCAACTCGGGCGCGGTCGAGGCCCCGGTCAGCACCTTCACCTGGAACGGCTGGCCGGCGGCATGGGCCTGCTCGATGCGCGCGGCCAGTGCCAGCGGCACCGCCTTGGGGTAGCCAGAGCCGGTGAAGCCGCTCATCGCGACGGTTTCGCCGGGCTGGATCAGGGCCGCAGCCTGTTCGGCCGAAGCCAGCTTCGCCAGCAGGCCGGCATGGTGGATGCGTTCGTGGGACATGGCGTGGGGCGGTGGCACGTGGGATCGCGATTATTGCGCAGTGCAGCATGGTCGGTGACTCGACCAAGGTGGAATGTCGCACCGGCCGGTTTCGGCGCATGAGCGTATACCCGATCGGCACGCGCCGGGCCTGGATACGGGCCGGTTCGGCCATTTGCCTGTCCGCGCGGGGATTTTCCCGCTTGCGGGGCGCGCAATGCCGGCACGAGGCAATTGACGGGGTACGTCGGCGGCGGCCATCCATTGGCGGCCTTGATCCATCGGGGCGCCCGTCGCCGTGCCGGCACGGCGACGTCGCCTGCCGGCGATGCAGGCAGCCACACCCGCCCGCTGACTCGGTGCCGCCGCTGCGCGGCATCCGGATGGCGCGTGCCTTCCGCCGTATACGTGCCGGCTGCGCATCGGCCTCGGTTTTCCCGATGAAAACCGCGCGCGGCAGGCCGTGGCGGAGATTCTCGGCCCTGTCCGAAGCCGGGCACTGCGGCAATGCGTGGCCTGTGCGGGGCGCTCGCCGAAACCGATATTGCGGTGCAGCGTGCAAGTCGGCGTGGCGGAATGCACAGTGGCCCCGCATCCCGACGTGGGGGAGGGAGCAGGCCCGCTGGCAGCGCAAGTTGCAAGCGGGCTTTTTTGTGGGCGCATGTCCGCTTGCCGCTGTCCGTTTGCCGCGGTGGCATCGCCGTGCGGTGCGGAGCCGATGCCACAATGCCGGCATGACTTCCGCAGATCCCCGCGATTCCGGCATCCCCGCGCCGCTGCAGCCGGCCATCGCGCGCGCCTTGGACATGCTGGGGGGCGTGCTGGCCGAGGCCGGCCTGCCGCCCATCGATGCAGCCGGCGCCTCGCGGCTGGTGCAGGTCGCACTGGCCAGCGACTTCGCGGTGGACGTGTTTCGCCGCCAGCCGGCCCTGCTGGCGCGCTTGCTGGCCGGCGACACCGGGCCCTCGCCGCTGCCCGTGCTCGCTCCCGAACAGCCTGATGCGTGGCCGGCCCTGCTGCGCCGCTACCGCAGCGCCGAGTCGGCGCGGCTGACGTGGCGCGACGCGGCCGGGCCGGACGAGGTGGACGCCACGCTCGCCGCCTGCACCCGTCTGGCAGAGGACTGCCTGCGGCTGGCGCTGGATGCGCTGGAGGGCGAGTTCGCCGCGCGTCACGGGGTCGTGCGCGATGCCGACGGCAGGCCGCAGCGGCTGGTGGTGTTCGGCCTCGGCAAGCTCGGCGGCGGCGAGCTCAATTTTTCCTCCGACATCGACATCGTCTACGCCTATCGGCAGGCCGGCCAGTCCGACGGCCCGCGCCCGCTGGCGGCCGAGGACTACTTCGCCCGGCTCGGCCAACGCCTGGCGCGCCTGCTCGACGACACCACGGCCGATGGTTTCTGCCACCGCGTGGACTTGCGCCTGCGCCCGTTCGGCAGCGCCGGACGGGTGGCGCTGTCGTTCGCGGCGATGGACCAGTATTTCCAGCGCGAAGGCCGCGACTGGGAGCGCTATGCGTGGTTGAAGGCGCGTGCGGTGGCTGGCGACGTCGCGGCCGGCGAGATGTGGCTGAAGACCCTGCGGCCCTTCGTGTACCGCCGCTACCTCGACTTCACCGCGCTCGACGGCCTGCGCGGGATGAAGGCGAGCATCGTCGCCGAAGTGGCCCGCCGCGACCGCAGCGACGACATCAAGCGCGGGCCGGGCGGCATCCGCGAGATCGAGTTCCTCGTGCAGTCCTTGCAGTTGATCCGCGGCGGGCGCGAGCCGGCCTTGTGCGAGCGCGGCCTGCTGGCGGCGCTGCATGCGCTGCTGGCGGCCGGGCACATCGGTCAGGCGGAGGGCGCGGCGCTGGCGCGTGCCTATCGCTTCCTGCGCCATCTGGAAAACCGCGTGCAGATGCTGCGCGACGCGCAGACCCACGCCTTGCCGCTGGACGCAGGCGACCGCCTGCGTCTGGCTGCCGGCCTGGGGTTTGCCGACTGGTCCGCGTTGATGCATGTGCTGGATGCGCATCGCGCCCGCGTGTCGGCCGAATTCGACGCGCTGCTGGTGCCGCGCCGGCGGCATCCGGTGCCCGACGCGCTGGCCGCCGGCTGGCACGCGTTGTCGGCAGGCGACGATCAGGCACATCCGCTGGCCGGCGCCGGCTTCGCCGATGCCGAAGGCGCCGAGGCCGCGCTGCGCGGTTTTGCCCATTCGTCCGGCGTGCGCGGGCTGTCCGATGCGGCGCGCACGCGGCTGGACCGGGTGATGCCGGCCCTGCTCGATGCGGTGGCCCATTCGGTGCAGCCGGACAAGGCGCTGGCCCGCATGCTCGATCTGCTGCAGGCCATCCTGCGCCGCACCAGCTATCTGGCCCTGCTCGACGAACAGCCCGCCGCGCTGGCGCGCTTGGCCGACGTGCTCGCGCGCAGCGCGCTGCTGGCCGAGCGCCTGGCCATGCACCCGCTGCTGCTGGACGAGTTGCTCGACACCCGCGTCGGCGGGCCGCTGCCCGACCGCGAGCGCCTGCATGCCGCCATCGCCGCGGTCGGGCAGGGCGAGGATGTCGAGGCCACGCTGCGCACGCTCAACGAAACGCGCATGGCGCTGAGCTTCCGCATCGGGCTGGCCACGCTCGACCACCGCCAGTCCGGCGAAGACAGCGCCCGGCAACTGGCGTGGCTGGCCGGCGACGTGCTGCGCACGACGCTGCGGCTGGCCGAGAACGACATGGCCGCCGCGCACGGCCGCGTGCCGGGCGGGCGGTTTGCCGCCGTCGGCTACGGCAGCCTGGGTGGCGGCGAGCTGGGTTTCGGCTCGGACCTGGACCTGGTGTTCCTGTACGACGTGCCGCCGGGCGAACCGCCGATGTCCGACGGTGCGCGCCCGCTGGAAGCCTCGCGCTGGTTCCTGCGGCTGGCGCAGAAACTGGTGGCGCTGCTGGCCACGCCTACCGGCGGTGGGCGCTTGTACGACGTGGACATGCGCCTGCGCCCGGACGGTGGCAAGGCGCTGCTGGTGTCCTCGCTGGCCGGCTTTGCCGATTACCAGCGCCAGCGCGCATGGACCTGGGAGCACCAGGCGCTGGTACGCGCGCGCGGCATGGCCGGCGACGTGTCGCTGCTGGCCGATTTCGAGGCCATCCGCCGCGACACGCTGACCCGGCCGCGTGCGCCCGAGGCCGTGCGTGACGAGGTGCTGGCGATGCGCCGGCGCATGCGTGCCGAGCTGGACCGCAGCGATGCGGCGCGCTTCGACCTCAAGCAGGGTGCCGGCGGGCTGGTGGATCTGGAGTTCCTGCTGCAATGCGCGGTGCTGTCCGCATCGGCCGGATGCCCTGCGTTGGCCGGGGTCACCGACACATCGGGCTTGATCGACGCCGCGGCCGCCTGCGGCTGGCTGGCGCCGGGCGAGCGCGAGCCCCTGCACGAAGCGCATGCCGCGTTGCTCGCCGCCGGGCTGGCCTGCACGCTGGACCGGCGCCCGCGCCTGACCGTGCAAACGCCGGCGATCGCCGCCGCATGCGCGGCCATCCGCGCGGCGTGCATCGCCCATGGATTGGATTTCGATGCGCCGGCGTCGGCCGGTTGAACGCGCCGGTGCCGAAGCCGGCGGTCAGCGCCGGTCCGCCGCCTGCCGTCCCAGCAGCGGGTCGTCGGTAAAGAAGCCGTCGATGCCGGCGTTGAGGTAGGTGAGCATCTCGGCGACGGTGCCTTCGTCGCTGCGCGCGTCCGGGCTGGCGCTCTGGCGGAATTCGGCGGCCAGATAGCGGTTTTCGGGGCGGAAGGTGTAAGGCATCACCAGCAGCCCGGCGGCGTGCGCATCGCGTACCAGCATCGTCGGTTCGGCCAGCCGGTTGTCCGCGTCCCACGGGATCACCCAGCGCAGTTCCGGGCCGAGGATGTCGGCATAGCCGGCCACCCCGCGCAGGCCGTCGGGCGTGGCCATGTCGCGGTAGCGCAGCGTGCCGCCGGCCGCGAGCACGTCGCCGGGGCGTTCGTCCGGCGCGCCGATCAACTGCATCAGGCGGATGTTGCCGTCGCGGCCGATCCGCGTGCGCAGCTCGCGCAGGTTGCCGATCTCGAAAGACTGGATCACCACCGGTGCGCTGCGGGTATAGGCATGGGCCTGCAGCGCAGCCAGCGTCCTGGCTTCCAGCGGCAGGCCGATCGAGCGGAAGTAGGTGCCGTGCTTGATCTCCGGGATCAGCCCGATCACGCGCCCGTGCCGGGCCGATTCGGCGGCGACGAAATCGATGATCTCATCCAGCGTGGCGATCCGGAATTGGCCGTCCCAGCGGGTGCCGCGCAACTGCGGCAGGCGTTCGCGCGCGTGCAGCGTCTTCAGTTCGGCTAGGGTGAAATCCTCGGTGAACCAGCCTTCGGTGCGCTGGCCGTCGATGGTCTTGACGGTCTTGCGCGCGGCGAATTCCGGATGCGCGGCCACGTCGGTGGTGCCGCCGATCTCGTTTTCGTGCCTTGCCACCAGCACGCCGTCCTTGGTGGACACCAGATCCGGTTCGACGTAATCGGCGCCCTGTTCGATGGCCAGCCCGTAGGCGGCCAGCGTGTGCTCGGGGCGATACGCGCTGGCGCCGCGATGGGCGAGCACGAGGATGCGCGAAGCCAGCGGCGGTTCGGCCATGGCGGGGCTCGGCAGAAGGGAAAAGGCGGCAAGCAGGGCCAGCAGGATGGGCAGCGCGGAGCGGGGCATCGTCGACGGGAAGGGCGGGGAGGCTGCCCATTGAATGGCATGGCGATGACGTGGCGGTGACGCGCTCATCGGACGGTTTCCAGCCATGCCGCGAGCCGTGCGGCGATGCGTGCGGTTTCGCGCAGCGGCTTGACGGTGCTGTCCGCTTCGTCGGGCGCGGCGATGCGGCGCAGGGCCCGCAGTTGCCCGACGAAGGCCCGCGGCTGGCGGTCGATGCGGTCGGCCGCGATGAGCTCGACCGGCGCACGGGTGGCGCAGGCTTCGGACAGCAGGTTGATCGAGTCGGGCGTGCAGGCCAGCCGGTCGGCCCAGCCGAGCAGGCCGGCATAGGGGTTGGGGCCATCGCTCCCATCGATCCAGACGAAGCCGGGGATTCCGGCAAAGGCCATGCGCAGTATGGCGGCGACGTCGGCCGGAGTGCGCCGCGATGCGGTGGCCAGCACGCTGCCGCCGCTCGCGCGGGCTTGCGCGGCGATGCGCGCGAAGGCGCTTCGGGCGTCGTCCGTGGTCCACGACGCATGCCGGGTGGGGCCGCCGACCAGCACGCCGATGCGCGGCGCGGGCAGAGAGCCGAATTGCGGGAAGGCCGCGCGTCCGGCGGCCAGCCAGGTCTCGTCCACCGGATTGAGGCTGCCGGTCAGGACAAGCACGTTGTCGCCGTGCAGCGCGTCGTGCGCTGGCACCACCACCCTGTCCCAATGCCGTGACGGCAGGCGCGGGTCGAGGATCTGCACCGTTTTCCATCCGCGCGCGCGCAAAACGCGGGTGGCCAGTGCCGCCTGCCGGCCGCAGCCGATGGCGATGCCGGGGGCTTGTCGCAGCAGCGCGCCGAACGCCGGGCCGAAAGCATGGCCGTCCAACGGCAGCCGGTGCGGCGCCAGCCAGCGCCACGGCGCCTTGGACATCAGCACGCATTCGCCCGCGTCGGAGTTCAAGGCCGTCGCCAGCGCGAGCGCCTGCCGGCGATTGCCTGCGCGCCCGTCATGCACGGCGACGATGGCGGCCGCACCGGCCCGGGGCACGGACAGGGGCATGCCCGCATCCGCCGATGATTGTTCCTGATTCGGCACCAATTCGTTCCGTTCCGGCGGGGTGCTGCATTGCGGGGGACTGCCTACACTGCACGGCAACTGCACCGCTTGCGGTGTCTTTCACGTTCCCGGAGATCATACGGATGCCCGCCAGCCTCGACGATGCCGCGCTCGACCGGCTGTTTCGCACCGCACGCACCGCCAATGCCTTCCGCGCCGAGCCGGTGCCCGAGGCGACGCTGCGCGCGCTGTACGAACTGCTGAAATGGGGCCCGACCGCGGCCAACGCCGCGCCGGCGCGCTTCGTGTTCGTCACCTCGCCGGCGGCCAGGGAAAAGCTGCGGCCTGCCTTGTCGGAGGGCAATGCCGCCAAGACCATGGCCGCGCCGGTGACGGTGATCGTCGGCTTCGACGAGGACTTCCATGAGAAGCTGCCGTTCCTGTTCCCGCATGGCGATGCCAAGAGTTGGTTCGACGGCCCGCGCGAAGGCCGCCACGAAGCTGCCTTGCGCAACGGCAGCCTGCAGGGCGCCTACCTGATCCTGGCTGCGCGCGCGCTGGGCCTGGATGCCGGGCCGATGTCCGGTTTCGACAACGCGGCGGTGGATGCGGCCTTCTTCGCCGGCACTGCCGTCAAGTCCAACTTCCTCGTCAATCTCGGCTTTGCCGACCCGGCCGGCACCTTCCCGCGCCTGCCCCGGCTGGCTTTCGACGAGGTCGCCCGGATCGAATGAACCGGGCCACCGCCTTGCCTTCACCCTTCACCCTTCACCACGTAACGTCGCGTTCCGGCAATCCGCCAGCGCATCCACCACCCACGGAGATTTCCATGAAGACCACCCACAAGCTGCTGCTCGCCCTGTCCATTTCGCTGGCCGTGGCCGCCTGCTCCAAGCCGGCCGAAGCTCCGGCCGATGCCGCCGCCCCGGCCGCCACCGAAGCGCCGGCCGCCGCCCCGGCCGAACCGGCCGTCGAAGCCATCAAGGGCCAGTCCGGCACCTACGCCCTCGACCCGACCCACACCGACGTGCTGGTCGAGTGGACCCACTTCGGCTTCTCCAAGCCCAGCGCCCACTTCGGCATCACCGAGGGCAAGCTGGTTTACGACGCCGATGACGTGAGCAAGTCCAGCGTCGAGGTCACCATCCCGGTCACCGCCATCGACACCTTCGTGCCGAAGCTGGACGAGCACCTGAAGGGCGCCGACTTCTTCGATGCCGGCAAGTTCCCGACCGCCACCTTCAAGAGCACCAGCGTCGCCGCCGCCGGCACCAACAAGCTCACCGTCACCGGCGACCTGACCGTCAAGGGCATCACCAAGCCGGTCACCCTGGACGTCACCCTGAACGGCGCCGGCGAGCACCCTATGGCCAAGAAGCAGGCCATCGGCTTCAGCGCCACCGGCACCCTCAAGCGCACCGACTTCGGCGTGGGCGCCTATGCCCCGAACGTCAGCGACGACGTGCAGCTGCGCATCACCACCGAAGGCACGCTGGCCGATGCCCCGGCCGCCGACGCCCCGGCCGCCGACGCCGACAAGAAGTAATCCGAACCTGCTCCCGTCGTGAGCCTTCGACGCCGGCCCCGTGCCGGCGTCGTCGTGTCCGGGGCTCGGCATGCGCGGCATCCGCGTGCAGCGCATGCACGTCTCGGCCGATGCCGCGCATGCCGGCATGCAGGGCGCCAGGTCTTGCGCGAATCGGTGGGCATGCTTCCACCCGCCTGATGGCAGCATCCGCCATCGGGACGGATGCACGCTTCGGCCATGCCGGTGCTTGCAAGGGCAGGCAAGGCAATCCCGGCCCGGGCATCCTGCGTGCATCCACCGCTTCGTGCCGGCGCCGGCCTGCCTCGCGGCTGCTAGAATTCGACCGTCCACCTGATCGGCACCATCATCGCCATGAGCCAGACCGCCACCGCGCCAGCCAATGCCCAGAAGCATTACACCGTGCATGCCAGCGACCTGCCGTTGAGCTGCCCGACGCCGGAGATGGCGCTGTGGAACTCGCACCCGCGCGTCTACCTGCCGATCCAGGACGAGCCCGACCACGAAGCGGCCTGCCCGTACTGCGGCGCCGTGTTCAAGCTGGTCGACTGATTCTTCTCCCGCCGGTTTCCCCGCGTCTTCCACGATGCGCCGGTTGACCGTGGTGCAACTGCTGCCGGCGTTGCAGGCCGGTGGCGTCGAGCGTTCCACGCTGGAAATCGCCGCCGCGCTGGTCGAGGCCGGGCATCGCGCCATCGTCGTGTCCGCTGGCGGTCGGCTGGTGCCTGAGTTGCAACGCACGGGGGCCGAGCATGTCGAGCTCGACATCGGCCGCAAATCGCCGCTCACCTTGCTGAGGGTGCCTGCATTGCGCGGGCTGTTGCTGCGCGAACGGGCCGACATCGTGCATGCGCGTTCGCGCCTGCCGGCGTGGATGGCGCGGCTTGCCCTGCGCACTTTGCCGGAGGCCGGGCGCCCGCACTTCGTCACCACCGTGCACGGGCTCAACACTCCCGGCCGCTACAGCGAGGTGATGACCACCGGCGAACGGGTGATCTGCGTGTCCGATACCGTGCGCGAGCATGTGCTGGCGCATTACCCGCGGGTCGATCCGGGCGTGTTGCGGGTGATTCCGCGCGGCATCGACCCCATGCGCTTCCCGCGCCGGCCGTGGCCGGATGCGGCCGCGCGTGCTGTCGTCGCGCAACGCTGGCCGGCGTTGGGCGGCGGCGGTCCGCTGCTGCTGCTGCCCGGTCGCGGCACGCGCCTGAAAGGCCATGCCGACGCGCTGCGCCTGCTGGCGGCGTTGCGTGCGTCCGGCCTCGATGCACGGTTGTGGCTGCTCGGTGCCGATCAAGCCGGACGCGCGGACTATCTGGCCGAACTGCGTGCAGAAGCCGCCGGCCTCGGCGTGGAGGCCGCGCTGGCGATCAGCCCGCCGACTTCGGACATGGTGGCCGCGTATGCCGCCAGCGATCTGGTGCTGCAGCTGTCGCGCAAACCTGAGGCGTTCGGTCGCACGGTCGTCGAAGCCTCGGGCGTCGGTCGGCCGGTGCTTGGCTGGGCGCATGGCGGCGTGGGCGAATTGCTGGCCGCGCTGCAGCCTGCCGGCGCGGTGCCTGTCTTCGACGAAACCCGGCTCGCGCAGGTTGCGCGGGCCTGTCTGGCGCAGCCGCCGGCCTTGCCGGCGTCCCTCCCGTACACGCTGCAGGCCATGCAGCGGGCCACCTTGGCGGTTTATGAAGAACTCGTTGCCTGACGCCGGCGCCGGCTGGCGCGCCGCGCCGGTCTGGGTGTTGGCCTACGTTGCCCTGTGGCCGGCACCGGGCTATGCCGAAGCCGTGCTCGCACTCGGCGGACTGGCCGCGCTGGCGGTGCTGGGCATCGCCCGGATACGCGGCCGGCCGGCACCGCTGGGCAGGCCGGCGTTGATGCTGGCCGCGCTCGTGTTTGTCGCGTACTGGCTGCCGCAGCTGGTTTCGTCGCTGGACGTGCCGGAGGCGCGCGGCAAGGCGCTGGCGGCGCTGCGCTATCTGCCGTTCCTGTGGTTGTGCGGCCTGGCGACGGCCACCGACAAGGCGCGGCGCGTCACCTTCGGCGGCTTGGCGGTCATCGTCGGCGCGTGGACGGTGGATGCGCTGGTGCAGGCGGTGGCGGGGACCAGCCCGCTGTTCTGGTCGGTGGACCAGCTCAAGCAGCTGATCAGCGGCCACCCGATGTGCACCGCCGCGCAGACGGCGGCGATCGACCGGCTGGACGGTTTCCTTGGCCCGTGCAACATCAAGCTGGGGCAGGTGGTGGCGACGATGTCGCCGTTCGCGCTGGTCGCGGCGGCGCGGCGTTGGCGCGCGCCGGGTTGGCTGGTGACTGCGACGGCCGTCGGCATCGTCGTGCTGCTGGCCGGTTCGCGCGCATCGTGGATCACCTGCGCGCTGGTGGTGCTGGCCACTGGCTGGCCGCTGCTCGGCGCACGTCGCATCGCATGGCTGGGCTTGTGCGGCGTGCTGGTCGCGGCGGTGCTGATGGCGGTGTCGCCGCAATTGCGCGAACGCGGCCACCGCAGCCTGCAGGCATTCAGCGGGCAGGCCGGAGGCGTGGACGAGGCGCTGTCCGGGCGCGGCCGGATATGGGAAGCGGCCGCTTGCATGATCCGCGAGCATCCCGTCAACGGTGTCGGCGTGCGCCGTTTCCGCGAGGCCTTCCCCGCTTGCGACCCCCTGCACGGGCAAGGCGCGGCCTGGGGCGAAGGGGGCGCCTTGCATGCGCACCAATGGGTACTCGAAGTGCTCAGCGAGACCGGCGTCATCGGCCTGTTGTGCTGGCTGGCCGGCATCGTCATGGTTTGGCGCGTCTGGAAGGCCGCATCGGACCATGCGCGCGCGCAGGCACGCCCGGCGACGCTGGCGCTGGCGGTCACGCTGTTCCCCTTCAACACGCATCTGGCGTTTCATTCGGCGTTTTGGGGCGGGGTGCTGATGCTGCTGGCCGGGCTGTGCATCGGTGCGCTGAGGGCCCGCGATGGCCCGCGTCACGCGAGCGGCCCGCAGTGAGCCCGGCCCAATGGTTGCTGGCAACCGCCATGCGCGTGGCCGGTGCCGTGCTGGCCCGTTTGCCGCCGTCGACCGATATGCGCCTCGGCGCCTGGCTGGCCCGGCGCGGCGGCACGGTGCGCAAGCGCCGGCGAGTCGTGGAGCGCAATCTGGCCCTGTGCTTCCCGGAACTGTCGGCGAGGGAGCGGGCCATGCTGGCCGATGCCGCGCTGGCCTCCAACCTGGCCGGTTTGTTCGACACCTTGCGCGCCGCCACCGCGCCGGACCGCTGCCTGCGCGGGCAGGCCGAAGTGCGCGGGCTGGAGCACCTGCATGCCGCGCTGGCACAGGGACGGGGCGTGGTGTTGCTGGGGGCGCACTATGACTGCCTGGATCTGGCGTTCCGCCATCTTCGATTGGCGGCAGGCGTGCCGTTGGGCTTGGTCGGGCGCGGCTTCAATCTGGAAGGTGCCGACCGGGTGATCCAGGGCGGTCGCGACCGCCACCTCGGCCACCTGTTCCGCAAGAAGAAGATCGGCGATTTCTGCCGATGGGTGCAGGCCGGGCATCCGGCGATCTATCTGGCCGACCTCAACGTCAGCGAGCGGGTGGTGTTCGCGCCGTTTTTCGGCGTGCCGGCAGCCACGCTCGATGCCATCGGCGGCGTGCTGGGGCGTGCCGGTGGCGTGGTGCTGCCGCTGTGGGCATGGCGTGGCGATGACGGGCGGCTGGTGATCGAGGTGCAGCCGGCATGGCCGGAGGATTTCGCCGTCGCGCCGCCGCAGCAACTGGCAAGCAGCTACATGGGCTGGGTGGAGGCGCAGGTGCGCCGTCATCCGGCGCAATACCTGTGGACGCATCGTCGCTTCAAGACGCGGCCGCAGGGTGGGGCCCCTCTTTATCCGTAGGCCGCTGCGCTCACTCGTACAGCTTGCCGCGCCCGTCGGGCTGGCGCTTGAAACGCTTGTGGATCCACAGGTACTGCCCGGGCGCCTTGCGCACCATGGCCTCGATCGCGCCGATCACGCGGGCGGTGTCGGCGCTGGCGTCGGCCGAAGGGAAATCGGCGAACGGCGGCGACAGCCGCAGCGTGTAGCCGCCGTCGGCACGCCGGACGTGCGAAAACGCGATGACCGCCGCGCCGCTCAGTTTGGCCAGCTGGTGGGTCGAGGTCA
>JADHEF010001090.1_pt1 | contig 19752 bp, 11 predicted proteins | sample 8952391 | NCBI WGS metagenome assembly JADHEF01 (sample SAMN16124439, study PRJNA663245) | bioreactor sludge metagenome | isolation source: sludge (nitrite) | place: India:Bengaluru | collected 2019-02-28
TTAAGGGCTCGTGACCCGGTAGAAAGCATGGGGAAAGTGAGCGGCGGAATCGGTGTAAACGTTTGTGGGCGGTGTGGCGATGACGTTACTGGCGATGCAGAAACCGGAACTTGTGGTTAAATCGGTTGCGCGATAGATGGAGTACGTGCGGTTGGTCCAACTGTTCCATGTCACCATACGTTCGGCGGGTGTGGCGCGCAAACGCAGGGAGAGCGGTACGCGGACCGCAGATTGGGGGTCTCCAAAGAGGTTGATTCCAAACAGGCACCAGCGGTACGGCATGCTGCTGCCGGAGGTCTCGACGCTCCCGAGCAGGTCCTGTTTGGCGAGGTGGTGCGCGACGCCGACGGGTGTTTTCTCAGTGGCCAGCAAATGTTCAAAAAAGTGTCGTTGAAACTCGCCGCTGTATCGCGCTTCGTTTGAACTGTCGTACCAGCCCTCGCGAGAATTGGCCAGTACGGCGAATGCGCCGTGCAAGGTGCGCTTGGTCAGTTCTTCGGCGAAGCAGTCGTCGCTCCAGGGGTCGTTGTCGAACGCGCCGGTGTTACATGCGGTGCTGTAGAACAGGAAGGGGGCTGCGTTGGTGAGTGCGTCAAGGTCCGGTCCGGTGAGGCGCATGGCCGTGGTGTCGTACGCGGAGTCGCTGCCGTGGCCGAAATGTGCCACCAGCAGGGGCGAGCGGTTCAGCGCGAACAGCGCGTCAGATGCGGTCCACACCGCGGATAACTGCGGTCGGTCGTCGAGCCACGCGACAGGGCAGAAGCTGTTGTTGAAAGCTGGCAGCAGCGTGTCGAGCGCGTCGCCGCCTTGCGCGTTGGCATTAAACAGACATTCTCCGGCGAAGCAGGCCCGGAACAGCGAAGAGGGCAACTCTTCCGCGGCGAGGCATCTCGCCACGAAGTTCGAGACTTCTGCCGCTGTCTCAACGGGTGCCCGTCCGACGCAGACTTCCGGCAGCAGATCCACATCGCCGCCGGTCTCGCCGTCTGTGGCCTCGCCCCACAGCGAGTCTCCGTCATGGTTCCACGAGCCGTCCAGGCAGGCGAAGTAGAGATCCGAGGGCATGAGGTTCCAAATGACCCCGGAACAGCGGGCATACACGCCGCGATAGGGAACGACGTTGATGTCGCCGCCCAGCAAGACGTGCTGGATACCCCAGTTGGTGTAGGCGTAGCGGATGTAGGAGCGAAGGCGTTCGGCTGCGTCGCGACCCGTGTAGCTGTTGGTGATCGCCTCCAGGGTTCCGGTGAAGACGGTCATCCCAGTCGCCTGTTTCTGCGCGATCAACGGCTGGAAGGAGGGCAGGAGCGCGGCGCGGGTGACCAGCAGATAGTTGGTGGACGGATCGCCGATGGCGTTTGGGAGAATCCGGGTGGAGGCGGAGAAGCTATCGGGGTTGTCGACAGCGGACAAAACGCGTTGCTGCTCATCGACGCGTGATGACGGCGCAACGGTGTCGCATGTCTCGGATGCCGTTAAGGAAACATCGACGGTGATCTCAGGGCTGAAATCGAGATGCCCTGAGCCAGGTGTGTACTGGAGGGGGAAGACGCGGATAACCGCGATGTCGTATCCGGCCATTCTCTGGATCGACACAAGCTCTGCGAATACGGCGGGATAGGGGGATGAAATGGGCGGGCATGCGGGATCGGGCTGGAGGGCGACGGCGGGCGCGAAGGCCGAGGGTTCGCGTCCGAGTTCGATCTGCCACGCGCCGGACAGGGTGACTCGCGGAACGCTGCTGCGTGCCACGCAGCCGGTTGCCGTGTAGCCCGTAGGAAGCAGGAGTCGCAGGGTGCGGAACGGCAGGACCGGCAAACCGGTGCATACCCGTTGCGAACACTCCGTGACGGTGACGCGTGTGATCCCCTGTGCGTCTGTCCGGAGCTCGGGGGTGTCGAAGCGGCAGGTGGCGGTCAGTGGACGGAAAATACCCGCGCCAGCACCCGAAGCCGGGTGGACACCCAGCGCGGCCGCAACGCAGAGCGTGAAAACTGTCAGGAATGTGTGCAGACACCCTCCTGCTATTGAACGGTAAGGTTCTCGGCTTTGAACTCGCCGATCGTCACCGTTACCCGGCTGCCGGTCTTGACCGGCATGCCGGTGTTGGCAAAAAGCATGAAGTAGATGCGGCCTTTTTCCATTTTTGCGGCGGTCTGCCGCATCGAACCGGTTTTTGGAAAACTGGGAACACGCAATACGGCTCCCGTGGCGAGGTCCGTCAGTGTTGGCTTGACTGTACGGTCGCCTAGCAGGGCGGCTTTGTCCGGGTCGAGTACGCGATATCGGAAATCAACCATGCGCCCCTTGGCCGACAGGTGCAGGCTGGTTACTTCGATGCCCCAGCGCCCGCGCAGTTCGGCGCGCGCGGCATGCGGTACGGGATTGGCTTGACTCGGCGGGTTGCCTGACGTGGCGCATCCGCCCGCCCAGAGGGCCAGAGCGAGTGCTCCGATAAGAAGCGTTCCTGTCTTCACGTGGCGCTGAAAGGTGGTTGATGTGTGTGTGGGGGTCATTTCAGTACCCTATTTTAAATTGCGAACGCTCAACATTCAACTCTCATTATCCGGCAAAAGCCGTCTTTGAAAGTCAAACGTTGGGCGTTGAAGGCCTTGTTTCCGTCACGTTGGCTTTATGGGCAGGCGAGCTTGATGCGGTAGAAGCGCGCGGGAACCAGCGGACGCGTATCGGTGAGCCACATGACGCCAGGGAAACCGGCTACGTTGGTATGGACCGTGTCCCAGCCGCCGGCCACCAGATTCGTGCAGCTCTCCACGTTGTAGAGCCGTCCGGCCGCAGTATCGCCGAAGGTAATGACAGTGCCCGCCAAGGGGTCGGGCGGCGAAAGCGCGGTGATGCGGAGGTACGACAAGGAGTCATTGGGCCTCGTGCCTGAAATGTATTCGTCCAGGTTGCTGACGCCGTCGCCGTCCGGGTCGTCCTGCGGCCCTGTGGTGTTGGGCGGATAAACGGGGCCCGGTCCGAAGAAGGAGGCGATCCAATCGGCAGGGACGTCGACAGGGCAGGACGGGGTGTTGACGTCCAGATGCGTCAGCATGCCGCCCGTGCCCGGCGCGGTCGCGTTGACGAGGCCGAGACGGCGGTCGTAGAGCGCGAAAGTCTGAGGGCCGTCGGAGGGCGAGACGGTGAAGAGCGCGTCCATGGTCTTCAGGGGGGGGAGCAGTGTCGTGTAGGTCTCCCGCGGATAAGGCAGGGCATTGCCGTCCTCGGCGACCAGTTTGAAATAGCCGCCGTTCAGAGTGGGTGCCCGGTAGTCGAGGCTTGCGCTGAGCAGACGCAGGAGAATGCGGTCGCCCGGGCGTCCCACAAATACCGGCAACAGGCCGTTTGTATAGGAGGTCCCGTTAATAAGGAAATACTGCGGCGAATACTCCAGCGTGCTGCTCACCGTCTTGTCCGGGCCGTAATCGTTTGCGGCAACGGCATCGTGCAGGACCGGGTCAACCTCGCCCAGCAGCAACGTGAGTTCACGTTCGAATCGCACGCCGGGGTAGGCTTCGCCGAAATTGGACAGCCGGGTCACGGCCCCGTAGAGGCCCATCTGAACCTGAAGCGCGGGGTGCGAACCGCTGTGGTAGAGGTAGGTCCCGGGCTGAATGTTCGGCCAATTGTAGTCGGCCGTGCCGCCTGGAGGGGCCTCGTGTGTGAAGGAGCGCGCCCGTCCGTCCAAATTGCGTTCCGGATCTCCTTGGGGGGCCATTTGGCCGGGTATCACGACCGACACCGGCTCGGATAACATGTTTTTGAGATGGATGACTAGGCTTTGCGCGTCAGGTCCAAGGACGATGGACGGCCCTGGGACTGTGATCGTACCGTCCTGAACGGATGGGCCCGAGTCCTTTGCAAAACCCCACATCACGACCGGGCGTCCGTCCGCCATGGTCAGTGTGGTTGTGCCGGCACGCAGGTAGATGTCCACCTGGGCACAGTTGGCGTGGCCGACTGTCAACAGGCCGGTAATCAGAGCCAGTCTGTTGAGTGTTGTCTTAACGAGGTTTATTTTCATGGTGGTCTCCAGTTCTTAGATGAAAAAAACGTTTAGGGAGCTTGCACGTTCATCGGCATGTTGGTGTTCGTGAAAGGAATAACCATCGCCATGGTCATCATGCCGCCTGGGAAGAGATCGTCATTGCAAATCTCCTTTTCGTTGTGGGAGTGCCACATATACGAGTAGCCTCCCATAGGGTCTAGCCCGACTTGGCTGGGAGGTAGTTGGCCGGTGCTTCCCAGGAACGGGCTGCCGCTGTAGTGCTGGCCGAAAGTCAGTTGGGCATTCAAAGGCAACGTGACCGGGAAAGGCTTTCCATGGTCGGGCGCGTATTCGTTCGGTTCCATCGCGTCTCCAGGTTTATGACCGTAGATATCCCAGCCCAGTTTTGCGCCGGTCCAGGTGAAGATGGCATCGGCGGTTTCGCCCGGCACAGATTGGATGGTGAACGCGGATTCGCCCAAGTCTGGGCCGCCGGCAGGAACGCTTGCGAGCACGCGGCCGTTACGGGCGATGATGGTGCTGTTGTTCCCGTGGTGGTGCAGCGGATGGATGTCACGTCCGCCGCCGATCACGCGCATCAGGACGCGCTCTCCGGGATGGAACATGGGCATGCAGTCGTAAGGTTGTGAAGGTAACCAAGGGACATCAGGCTCTATCATCGTGTCCGGGCCTGTGCGGCCGTTCATGAACCAATAGACCGGCCACCGCTTCGTCGTGTCTACCTCGGAAACGCGGCCCTGCTCCATCAGGACATGGAGCTTGTAATCCATTTCCGTGAGCAGGAATAGAAACTCTTGGTCGAAGGCCGTGTCGGGGTGGGCGTAGGCCTGCATGGGCTTGACCTCGCCACCGACGACGGGCCGCACGATCAGCCCCCCGACGATGCCCATTTCGACTTGCAGGTCCGGGCGCGTGCCGCTGTGATACGTGTAGGTGCCTGGCTGGCTGGCCGTGAAGCTGTAAGTCACGGAGCCACCGGCCGCGGCCTCCCGCGTGATGGCGCCTTGGGCGCCCCCCGTGGCGGTTACGCCGGTCTGTCCGGGAAACACCAGCGACACCGGCGTGCTCAACTGATTTTGAAGGGTGATCTGCATGAGTGCGCCCTGCGGAACGATGATCGTCGGGGCCGGATACTGCGGTAAGCCGCCGCCGTCGGTCAGGCCCCAGAAGTAAACACTGTTACCGTCAGCCGTGCTGATATGGCCGGCTTTGGCCGTCAGGGTGATGACCGTGTTGGTGTTCCCTTCGATCATGTGCATGCCTGTCGGCATGGCTTGGGCGTGGGCGCTTGCGGCGGATAACACCGCAAGCGTTGCCAGCGCCATGACCTGTGACCTGACCTTTCTTGATGTGAGTGTTGCCTTCGTTGTGCTCGTTGTAATCTTTTTCATGATCAAACTCCCTTCCGTTTTCAATGGGTGCGGGTCACTTACGGGGCGGTGATGTGAATCTCAGTCATCATTCCGCCGAAATCTTCCTTGTCATTGCTCAGGTTGTTCAGGCGGGTGTCGTAAACGAAGTAGGTGCCGGGCGCGATCCCGGTGGTATCGAGGATGACATCGGCTGATTCGCCGCCGCCGAGCGTCACCGAGGTGGTCTTGCGATAGAGATTCACGCCACCGGTGCTGCGCAACAGCCGGGCGTCCTTACCTACGAGCAGCATGGGAATGCCCATAACCGTCAGCGAGTGGAAGTCCGAGACCGAGAGGTTGGAGAGCCGCAGCAGGATTCTCTGTCCGCTCTTCGCCGTGATCAGAGAGGTCACCTTCTGGGATGTGTTGTCAGCCGACGCGTTGTAGATGGGATTGGGATTGGCCGTGTCCGGATAGCCGCGTCCGTTGAGCGTCGGATAGCTCTCGTGCAGGTCTGCGAACGGCAGGGGCTGCACACGGATGTGCAACTCATGGAAGTTACGGTCCATGGCACCCATCTGGAGCGGCATCTCGACATCGTAGCGCGTCGTGCCGTCGCCGTCGTTGTAGACGTACTTGTCGCCGGTCTGATGCAGGTGCGACCCGAGCATCGTGCCGTTGGGCAGGTTGTTTTGTTTGGGCAGCACATAGAGGTTTCCGAGCATGCCCATTTCCATATGTTCGGTCGCCTCGTTGTGGCAGTGATACATGAAGGTGCCGGGTTCCACGATCTCGTAATAATAACGCAGCCTTGCCCCCATATTCACCGCGATGGAGCCCATGGGTTCGCCGTCGAAGATCGGCGCGGCTTGCGGGAAGCCGTGGAAATGGACCGTGTGCGGGTCGAACAGGTCGGGCCGCATCATCATGCCCACGTTGCTGAGGTCGAGGTAAACGCGCTGCCCTTCCTTAAACACCATGGTCGGAGCGGAGCTCTCCGCCTTCAGCATGCCGGCCATGATCACCATCGGGTTGGCGCTGTGGCCGTGGGACATGCCCGCGTGCGTCAAGGCCACCAGCGTCTGATCGGAGAAGCCGAAGCAGTACAGCTCGTTGCCGTCGGCCATCTTCACGAAGCCGTCGCCGGCTGCCAGATGGACGTACGCCACGTCGTTGCTGACGTTGCCGTCGCCGTCCGTGTCGATCCCGTCGGTGTCTTGCGGATAGCCCGAGGCCTGCAAGAGGGTGCCTGCCACATAGTCTCCCACGGCGTACCCGGTCGCGAGTCCCTGTTCGTTGCCGGAGCTGAAGTGCAGGCCGCCCCATACGCGCTCGACGCCCGCCTCGTTGGCCGCCTCGCTGAAGCGGGTGTAGTAGCGAACATTCGTCGGATTCATGTATTCGTTGACGGGGAATACCAGCGTGTTGGTGCCGAAGACGTTCTCCAGAACACCGGCCGCCGCCGCGCTGAACGTGCTGTGCGCGGAGACATACTCCGGGAAGGCGGGAGTCATGACCAGCGGCGTCCAGGTTGGATCAACGTCGGTCGCAGGGTTGCCGTCGGTGTCCGCTTCGCGGATCGCCGCGATGGGGCGCCACCGGTTGAAGGTATACTTCGCGTTCCACGATGCGATGCCTGCGTCGGCCAAGCTGATGTTCAGCAGGGCGAACAGGCGCGCATTCTCCACGAGCGAGTTTGTTTGCAGCGAGGCTGTGTAGCGGGCGATCTGGTTCCAGCGGCCCGCGGTGGTGACCGTGCCGGGCATGTCGGTCCAGAACATCACCGTCTGCGTTTGCGCGGGCGTGCGGGTTGTGCTGGTGGCCGAGCCGATGGCTTTGACCTCGTTGACGGCCGCCGCATAGTCGGCGCTGGTCAGCTCGGGCGGAGCCGGCGGGCTGAACTGCATCGCGTCAGTCAGGCTGAAATGTGGAGCCATGCCCCAATGCGGCATCATCGGCGGCAGATAGCCGGGAGGAGTGGGCCTCCAGTCGCCTGGATTCGTTCCCGCCGTATAGTTGGTCATCATCATGAGCATCATGTCGGCGGCGCGCCAAGCCAGCATTCCCTGAGCGATCGATGTTCCCAGAGCGACTCCGTTCGTTTTTGCCAAACCGTTCGCCACCAGCGCGAGCGAGTTGGATAAGGCTTGGTTGAGATACGCGGTCTGTCCGGTATAGACGCCGGACAGAACGGTATACGCCGCCGCTGCCGCACCGGCCTCCATCGAACAGGCGTAGCCGGGACGGACCGTTTCGCGATACGGGCTGTAAGTGCCGTCGATCGAATTGACGGTGTCGTACATGGCTCCATGCATCATGGCCAGGGTGCGCGAGGCTACCGGCGCCATCTGCGCGTTGGTCTTGACCATCTCCAGCGCGATCAGGTTCCACACGGTCACCACATCCTGTGCCACCAGTGTGCCGTTGGTTACAGCCGCTCGGATCGAAGGCGGAATGACCGCAGGTTGCACGACCTTGTAGAGGTGTGTGAGCTGGTTGTTGTTTTCTAACCCTTCCGTCGTGCCATTGAGAGAGTCCGCGAACGCGCGGAATGTCGGCTCGTACACGGTTGAGCCGCCTGGAGGAATGGGCGGTGCATACAGAGCGTTGAAGACCAGTGTGGTCGAGGCGCCGCTGGCTAACGTGGCGAAGGTGGTAAAGGCGTTGCCGGGTGTTCCGGCCGGAACATCGGCTCCCGGCTGATCGGTCCAGACGGAGAGGCGTCCGACGGTGCCGGTTGCTGATCCTTGATTCATAACCTTCACGTAGGCTGTGAACGTTCCCCCGTTGACGATGACTTCGGGAATCAGGCTGACGGATTCAATCACAAAGTCCGGTGAGGGTGGATTAACCGTGAGGGTTACCTCTGCCAGCGCGCTGTCGGCCTGGCCGTCGTTGGCCGTGTAGTAGAAGGCGTCGTTGCCTATGAACCCGGTGTCCGGCGTATACAGGAACGAACCATCCGGGTTAAGGGTCAGTAGTCCGTTGTCAGGCCCGGCGAAGAGGACGGCGGTGAGCGCGTCGTTGTCAGCGTCGGTGTCGTTGGCCAGCACCCCCGAGGCTGCCGGTACGGTTAGCGTGGAGTCGCCGGTCACCATGTAAGTGTCGTTGAACGCGACAGGCGCGTCATTGACCGCCCTCACCACGAGGGTGACCTGCGCCGTGCGGCTGCGCTCCGTGCCGGACCGCATCCGGTAGGTGAAGCTGTCCACGCCGGTGAAACTCGCGTTCGGCGTGTAATTGATGCGGCCGTTGCTGAACAGCGGGGCCGCGGTTCCGTGCTGTGGCCCGCTGACCAGTTCGGCGGTGACCAGAAGCCCGGTCGGACGATCGTTCGCGAGCACGCCGCTGCCCAAAACGGTGAGCGTCGTGTCCTCGTTCACGAAGTAGATGTCATTGGTTGCGAACAGCGTGGCGACCGAATATTCGTCAGCCCCGATGTCGGGAGCGCTGCCGTAAGGCCGGTACTCGTTGTCGAAGTCGGTATTCAGCGCCGTAAATTGGGTCAGGAAGGTGGATTCGGCGACGTTGATGGCCGGCGAGTTGCTCGGAAGATGGTAGTTGCCCTGGGCGCCGGTTGGCTCAAACCGCACATTGATGTTGTTGCCGGCCTCGTCGATCACCGCGGCAGCCGTCAGCGCATTCGTGTAGCTCACAATGAACAACGGATTTGTCGCGAGGTTCGAGGAGTGATAGCCGGTGACGCTGGTGAGGATGCAATTCCTTGGATCGAGCAAGGGCTGCCCCGTCGGTGTTTTGAGATCGCTGTAGGGACTGCCGGGAGCCGGGAACAACGATTGGGTGACCCGGCTGTAATAGTACGAGTGGTTGTGCCAGACGATCGAGTCATAAAGCGTCGGGTTTGAGATCGTCTGCCCCGATGCGGCCGCGAACAGGCTGGTGTGCAGGAAGGAAACGATGCCCGCGCCTTGCGGCGTCGAGTTGGTCGCGCCGACCGCGAAGGCCGACTGCGCCGTGGCTGCGCTGTCGTTGTTGGCTACGGTGTTGTGGATGATCCGAACCCGTGCGGCGTCGGTCATGGCGATGCCGCCGCCGGCATACCCCGCCACATTGTTGACGATGATGTTGTCGAACAGGTTGATCGCGTACCAGTCGGCCTGATTCGCGCTGGCCGCGACATCCTCGCCGTTGACCCCGTAGAGGCAGATCCCGCCGCCGTTGCCGGAGCCGGCCAGATTGCCCTGGATCAGGTTGCCCTCGATCGTCACGTTGCCGGAGCCGCTGCTCAGTGTGGCGCCTGCCCCGGCCGCGACCGCTTCGCCGCCGATGAAGATGCCGCCGCCGTCGCCGCCCACTGCGGTTCCGTAGAAGACCTCGTTGTTGCGGATGATGTTGCGGGCGATCACGCCGCCATCGCTGACGCCCTCATGGCTGATGCCGCCGCCGTTGCCGCGGCAGAAGTTCCCCAGGATCAGATTGTCGCGGATGCGGTATGAGGTCGCGCCCGGGTAAACCGCAATGCCGCCCGCGCCGTTCACGCCGCCGTTCTTCAGGATCTGGTTGCTTTGTATCACGACGTTCGAGTTGTCGAAGATCGTCCCCGCAACATCCCATTGTCCGAGCGAAATGCCGCCGCAGTTGGAGCCCTGGTTGCCGTCGATGCGGTTGTTGCTGATGCGCAGGTTGTGGGCGGAGTCATAGACCTGAATGCCGCCGCCTGCAACCGAGCCACGCACGGTGAAGCCGTCGATGCGGGCACTCTTGAGCCTGAAGTCGACGCTGTTGGTGCCGAAGACCGTAAAGCCGGCGTTTTCGCTGCCAGCAAACGGATTGGTTCCCAGAATGCTGAGGATTTTGTCCTGCCAGACCGCCAGCCGTGTGGCCGGGGTCGGGTTCGCGTAAATCATGGTGCCCTTGCCTGCGCCCTGCACGCGCACCGGCTTATAAATGATCGGATTTTCTTCGTAGATGCCCGGCTCCACCAGAATCAGGTCGCCGGGGGCTGCCGCGTCGATCGCCTCTTGGATCGGGTCCGGCAGGGGGTCGCCGAGGGTTGGTGCGCGCACCGCGACTTGGTGAACGGCGCCTGACCCGCCATAGGTCAAGGTCACGCCGATCGGTGTGGTCAGTCCGTTGTCGCCGCGGGTCACCATCAACTGGCCTTCAGCTCCGGTCAAGAAAGTGGGCGGTAGCTTGACTTGAATGGAGGTGCTGTTCCAGGACACGATGAGCAACGGGACGCCTTCGAAAGTCACCTTGCCGGGAGTTGTTCCGAAGCCGAAATCGCGTACGATCATGGACGAGCTTCCGAACGGTGCCGCCGGATTGGGGACAGACGTCAAGCCTTGGCTGGTGACGACAAGGACTTGTGATGTTGCTGTTACATAGGGTCCGGCGACTCCGGTGGTGGCGTTGGTGACGGCCCAGATGACGGGCGTGTGATCCGGCGGCTCCACATCCAGTTGCTTGTTCGGATAGCCGACGAAGCCTGCGATCGGCACGATGGGCGTGTCGGAATACAGGACGCTGCCGGGATAGAAATGCAAGGTCCACGGCGTGGTGCTGAACTCCGGGTTGTAGAAGGGATCAGGTATCCGGCGACGCCCCGTAGGATCAGTCGGATCGGCCATGGTCGGGTCGTTCAGGAGGATCGTCAGCATGTTGGGGGCGACGCCGCTCGGTGCCGGGATGCTGACCGTGTAGGTGGAGGGGACCAGCGCTTCATAGCTGCCGAACTCGTCGGAGTACACATGCGCGACCTCGTGTCCGGCCCAGTCGCGGATGGAGATCGGTAGCCACCCCGGCGAGCCTTTTTCGCCGAAGATCGGACTGAAGGCGTTGAATTCGGCGGTGAGGTCGTTGAGCACAAAGCCGACGACGCGCGTGGCCTTGGGCACCTCGGTATACAGATGGAAGTCGGCGGCCGCATTCCGGCCGCTGGATACGGTCACCCATTTCATGGTCGCCAGCGGACGTACCTGCCCGGCGTACGGTGCGGGAATCTGCTGGTCGGGGAAGAGGGAAAGATACTCAGGCACGATATGTAGCGGCATCGCGTTGTTGGTCGTGCCGACAACTTCTGCGGGGATCCACAGTTTGCTGGGCTGGTAGGCGTCGCCGATGACCACATTGTAACTCTCTTCGGTCTGGATCAGGTATCCCGGAGGGGGAACGGTCTGGACAATGTAGTTTCCTGGAGGCAGGCCATCGACTTCGGTCGCGTTGTTGGCCATGCCGCCCGGGTAGTGGCTCCAGAAAGCATACCCGCCGTCGAACACGCCCGGCACGGTCTGGTTCCAGGTGCTGTAGTTGTCGCTGCCGATGATCGGCTTGCCGAGAACGATTGGCGGGTTGGTCTGGATGCTGCCCTTCGGCGGCGCGTCATCCCAACTGTCGGTCCACACGATATTGAGGGCATCGCCCGGATCGAAAGTGCCGTTGTTGTTGTGGTCAACATCTTCGGGCCCTTTTGTGCCGCCGTCGGCCCATCCCAGCGGATAGTTGTCGGCATCGGCCAATGTGACGCCACCGTCTCCATCGAGATCGTCGATGATCTTGTCATTGTTTGCGTCCGCGTATAGAACCATTTCGACACGTGGAATGCCCGGTTCCCAAGGATCGCCCACGGCCAGCCGGGGATCTTCCTCGGCGCGGGTGGTGCTGTAGAACGCGATGCCGGTGATGCCGCCGTTCTCATTGGTCGGATAATTGATTTTACCCCAGTCGATGCGGTTGTTCTGGTTCAGATATAACATCTGCGCTTCCAGCAAGACGGGGCCGATTTCCGTTCGCGAAAGGTTGTTGCCGGTGTTGGGGTTGATGCTCGGGATGGGGATGCCCAGCGCGTTCGTCAGGACAACGCCGGTCACGGGGTCGGTCTCGTATTGCGCCTGTGGGTTGCGCACGCCCTCGGAGGGCATGGCCCAGCCGTTGTCGGGAGGGATGAACCCGCCGTCGTCGGTGACGGCCGTCATGCCGGTCGCCTTATACCTTCCGAAGTCCACTTCGGCCACCAACCATTTGAAGAAGGGGAAGACCTCGGACAGGATGTAATCGCCTGCCGTGTCGGTTGTTGTGGATTGATAGACCGTACCGTCACGGAAGCGTAGATTGACAACGGCCCCGGGAATGCCGCCTTCGCCCGGATCACGGAACCCGTTTTCATCGGCATCGTAGAAGACGCTGCCTTGGAAGGTTCCGAACCAGCGGTAGGATAGCACGTTGCCCAAGTTATGGTACCCTGTGGCCGAATTGGTGACGGTGATCGTGTTAAAGCCGAACAGGGCGTCCAACGGGAAATCCCAAGTGACCAGCTCATACGTGCCGGGCGGGACATTGGTGATTGCGAACGAACCGTCCGGATTGCAGGGCGCCGCGTACAGTCCGCGGCCAGTCACGTTGAGGGTGCCGACCTCGTTCAGTCCGATCCAGGCTTGGTCGACGCGCGGCCCTGGCGCGAACATCTGGTTGTTTGGCGGTTTCCCGAAGTGATTGAAGATGTTGGTCCCGGTGATCGTCACGTTACCGGCTTGCACGGGCGGCGGATTCGCGCCCCACACGGTCTGCTTCGGATCGACGAAGCCGAAAAAGGCGTGGTAAAAGCCGGGGCCGAAACCTTCCATGAAGATCGGCGGCTCATTCGGTCCCACCCACGTGTCGATCGTCGGGGTGCCTTCGATGGTGGCGGTCTGGTACCAGTCGCCGTTCCCATGGTTCGCGACGTGCCCGCCGGTCCACGAACTCCCGTCAGGAGGGATGGCTCTTACGCCGAATTTCCCCATGGGAAGATACTTGATTAAGGCTTCGCCGTTGGCATCGGTGAGGATGAAGCCGTCGCCCATCTGGTCAACCACGTACGCTCCCTCTTCATCCGTGACAAAGTCGCCCACGGAGTTGGTGACATAGGTGGTGCCGAGCGGGTTGCCGAACACGTCCATCATGATGGGGCCGCCCAATACATCTGCCAGCACGATCTGGAAACCTTCCAAACCTTCTTCGGTCGCGTCGGGGACATTGTTGATCGAGTTGTTGTCATTGAAAACGAGGACGGAGATCTGAGCGGTCGGCAACGGGTGTTTGTTCAGGGTCACGGTGACGATGCTTTGTCCCGCCGCCACGGTCTGGCCGCCCGAGGAGTAGCCGCTGGCCAGGACGGACATGATATAAGGTTGGTTGACATCGGGCACGGTGATGTCCACTGGGCTTACCGCGCTGTTTCCTGTCGCCACCACAGGCGCATGGCTCTTGTGGATCACGAGGCCGGGGCTAACGTTCGTCGCAACGCCCGGCAGGGTCGGCGTGGTCGTGTCCTCTTCGAGCATCCAACGGAATCCATTGGTGATTGCGTTGCCGTCGCCGTCAACGACCCGCAGCGTGAGGGCCTGCGCGATGTTGCATGAAGCGAGCACGGCGGCGGCGATCAGCCCACCCGTTAGCTGTCCGTATTTCGCCAAGAACATGTTCCTGCGCGGTGGGGTTCCGTTGTTCTCAGACTTCAGAATGGCTGCGTGGTCCGTATGTGTGTGCCTATTCATAATGCCCTCCTGCCTCGTGCTGGCTGATGACGCTTTAAAAAGATGTTTCAATTATTCTGGAAAGTCCTCGTAAAGGGAATGGGGAGTATTCCCTATTTTGAACCGTATAAAACCAGGCTCTCAGACGTGGATAACACTGTTCAGGGAACCGTGTTGGTTCGATACCCAGTGCGGGCATTTGGCATCCAGATGCCAAACGCCGTCTACGACAAACTTGTACTCGTGTGTCCCCGCCGGCAGATGCAGGGTCGCGCGAAACACGCCCTCTTCGGGATAGTGGGTCAGCGGATGCGAGGTCGGGTCCCAGTTGTTGAAGGTGCCTGCGATATAGACCTTGCTGCCTTGCTCTGCGGAGATCTCGAACCGGATCGCCTTCCCGGTCTCGTGAGTCGTCAGGCGCATCAAGCTGTCGAGCTTCACAGGTTCTTCGCGCGGTTTTTTTGTCGACGTGCGCGGTGATCTGATTTTCAATTTCTTAACGGATTGAGTGGCGTTCATTGGGATTCCTCTCGTAATGGGTGAATGAAGCTTAGGTTGATGAAGGAGCGTGATACTTGTTGGCATAAAAACGTGGCGTCGGGCAAGCGCACGACTAAGCGTGAATGACGCTGTTGCGGTCGCCAAACTCGTTCGGAACGGATTCCGCACATGCGGGGTCCACACACCAGACGCCGTCGACGATGAACTTATACTCGTGAAGGCCAGGCAGAAGCTGAACGTCCGCTTTGTAGTCTTGGGAGCGCGGGTCGTAATGAAGCGGGGTTGCCGTAGGGTTCCAATTGTTGAACGTTCCTGCGACAAACACGTGGCGTCCCATTTCCGCGCTCAGCTTGAAACGCTTTTTCTTAAAAGTCATGCTAAACGACGCTTTCATGACGGACTCCCCTCGCCCCGGACGGCCGGTCGCGGGTGTCAGACCCGCAGCACGCTGTTCAGCCCGCCGGGAGCGCTCGGCACGCAGCACGGGCAACGCTCATCCGTTTTCCAGTCGCCGTTCACGACGAGCTTGTACTCGTATGTCCCTGGGGGAAGCAGAAGGGCCGCCCGGAATACGCCGTCCTCCGGGTGGTGGTAGAGCGGATGCGTGTTCGGGTTCCATCCGTTGAACGTCCCGGCCACATAGACCTTGCTGCCGGGGTCCACGGCAATCTCGAACTGGACCGTCTTGCCGGTCTCGAGGGCCATCAGTCGCCGCAGATAGGTGAGATAGGGGGACTGTTGATGAGCGCCCGTTCTGGGTGAGAGTGTTCAGCGAATTCAATTCCGCGAAAAGGATAACGCGGTTTGACGGAAACACGCTATGGGGACAAATCCTACGTTGTGAATAACCAGGGACAAGGAAGGTCCTCCATCCCCCGGAAAGACGCCTATTCGCCGCGCCGGTAGCGTTCGAGCCGGTTCTTTTCAGCCCGCTTTAGCCACGCCGAGCGGTCCGTGAGGTGGGCTTAACTCTCTCTCCCGTCCCCACCGGTCCCTGCCGTCAGCCGTGTCCCTCCGCCCTTCGCCCTCCGTCTTCGCCCTCAACCCTGGCAGCCGCACGGTATTGCCCCATCGTGGTGTTGAAGCGCTTGCGGAAGATCCGGCCGAGATGGGTCTCGCAGGCAAACCCGCAGCGCTGGGCGATGTCCCCGATATTCAGGTCGCTTTCCACCAGCATGGCGCGGACGCTTTCCAGCCGGACGAATTCGATTTCCTCGCGAACCGTTCTTCCTGTGGCGTTTCTGAAGCGGATCTCGGTGGCCCGGCGCGAGAGCCCGCAAATCCTGGACACGTCTGTGACGCGCAGACTCGGGGCCGAGGCGACTTCGCGGATGTACGTCAGTGCCCGGGCCATCTGCTGGTCTTCAATAGCCATCCAGTCGGTCGATTGGCGCGTGACCACTCGGATCGGCGCGACGAGAAATTCACGTTTCTTCAACTTCGCGCCGCGCATCAGCCGGTCCAGATACTCGGCGATGCGGTACCCCGCCGGCTTGGGGTCGCACTGGATGCTGGAGAGCATCGGCACGGAGGCCTCGCAGATCCACTCGTCGTTGTCCACGCCGAGCACCGCCACCTCGTCTGGCACGGCGATGCCCGCGTCCATACACGCGTCCAACACCTGCTTGCCGCGCCGGTCGTTAGGGGCGAACAGGGCGATGGGTTTTGGCAGTGCCTTCAGCCAGGTTCCCATTCTGGGGCGCTCGGCGGCCCAGTCGCGTTGCTCAGCGTCCGAGCAGGGCCCGTACACGTGGCAGGTGCGGTGACCCGCCTTGCGGAGAGCTTGGAGGTAGCTTTGTTCGCGTTCAAGGGACCAGTAGGTCTCGCTGTGCGTGTCGCCGACGAAGGCGAAGCGCGTGTAGTGGCGTTCCAGAAAATAGTCGGCGGCCATGCGTCCAATGGCGATGGAATTCCAGAGCACGCAGGGGTAAGGATACAGGGGATGCGAGGGTTGACGCATGGGGTGCGGCTGGAGCAGGACAACCACCGGGATGCCCAGCTCGACGATTTGGCGCGCCTCTTCGGCGGAGTGATGATCCGCCGCGATGATGCCGGTGCACCCCCACTCCTTCAGATCCTGTAACGGATACATCCAGCGCCTCCGCTCCTGCTGGTAGATGCGCCACGGCCCGCGCTCTTGGGCGTATCGCAGGACCCCCTGAAGCATTTCCTGCAATCCCTTCGGGATGGTTGAGGTCAGAATGACGACCTGCGGAAGCATGTTCTTTTGTGACGCCGAAGCCATGGTGCCAGTGTACGCTCGGCGGGCCTTCTGCCGCAAGAACCGACTGCGCGAAAAATCGAAAAAGGATACGCAAAAAGATAGATCGACAAGTGCGTGAATGCGCGTCGACGCTGAACACGAAACGTGGGCCTACACCTTCGCGGCCGACTGCCGCGCGGTCGGCGTGAAGAAGCTGCCGCAGGCCGGACGCTACGCGGGAAAACGTTCTTCGCTCTCGACGTTCTTCGAGGTTTTGTTTCGGGATTAGGGTGCACAGTTGCGAAAACGACACTCACCTGCGGGGTTGGCGAAGGGCCTCGGCGAAGAGATTGATGCCGCGGATGTTGAATGCGGTGTTCGCGTCGTCGTCCGTGGAGGCCCATGGTGCCATCAGGAAGCCCAGCAGGCGTTCGGGCGCCACGACCTGTCGGCCGAGGTTCACGAGCTTCCCGATCACATCCTCCGCGCCGGCATTGACCTGCTTGCGTTTCCAGCCGACCCAGTTCGTGCCGCACGGGATCTGGTCGTAGCCTGCCTTTTCAAGGTCCCAGAAGTTGATCAGGCGCTTGTGGTCGGCCGTCTTGTTCGTGGCCGGGTCGAACCCGCCGTAGCTCTCGTCGTAATACCAGTTGGAAAGGACGACGCTCTTGGAGCACCGCTGCATGAACTCGGGATGGCTCCACCCGTAATCGCTCCACGCCCACGGACGGGCGCCGAGTTTCTCAACTGTCCGCACGATGTGCTCGAAGTCGTGCATCCAGAATTCGCCGACTCGGACAGAGATATAATACGAGCGGCCGCTCCCTTCCTGGTGTTGGGCCGTCTCTTCGTCGCACCCGATGTGGATGAACCGAGGGCGGTCGAAAATCTCGTAGGCGTCGCGCAGCACGTCCTCGCACACCTTGTAGTAGACGGGCGTGGAAAGCATGCGGCGGTAGTGCTTTAGCCACCCGTTGTGCGTGGTGGAGAAGTTCAGCTTCGGGATCGGCTCAAGGCCCAGGCCCCGCAAGCGGTCAAGCTCCGCGCGAAGTTTGTCCACGCTCCAGGACCCGGCGATGGCAAGCTCGGAGTGGCTCGGGTAGACGACGCCCTCTCCGAGGTCGATGACGACCATGTTCATCCCCTTCGCGGCCGCATGATCCGTGACTTTACGCCACAGGTCGTCCTTGCACCGGAGCGTCGTGTCCGGCAACCCCTTCTCGAACTTGGACAGGTCGATGTCCGGCGGGAACCAATCGCACCACATGTTGTGCCCGAGGTGCAACAAGATCGCCTTGATGGCCTCGGGAGCCGGAGCCTGACCGGCTCCCATCGCGACACCGCCCACGCCAACTGCCGCGGCCGAAAAAGCCGCCGCTTTCACAAATTCTCTTCTGGTCATTGGAGCGCCCCCTTCGTTGGACTATTTCGGATTACCGTACGATCACGCGGTTCCCGCCGCCACGCGTGTTCACATAGGACTCGGCCTTGTCGTCCAGCGGCACGTAAGTCGGCCGCGCCGCGTCCGAGGACAACTGTTCCACCGCTCCCAAGCGGGTCGCGGATGTTCCCGTGAAGACGTTTCCGTCCATGCGCGGCATCGACGCGCTGCCGTCGGGATTCGTCAGATCCGCGCAAATCTCGACCAGTTGCGTGTGCGCGCCCGCGAAGAGGTTGTTGCGGATCACGTAACCTGTCGCGCGGTTGGAGGCGACCCAGCTCTTGATGTGGGCATCCTGGTTGCGGTCCGGACGCTGCTCGCAAAGCCCTGTCCCCGCGTCCCACATCAAGTTGTCGGCGATCACATAATCCTCCATGCGGCTGGGGTTGCTCGGGGGACAGCGCGAGAGGAAATACTCGATCGAGTAATTGCATTTCTCGAACACGTTCCCCACATAACGGATGCCCTTCTGATAAAGGACCTTTTCCTTGCCGTCGAAACGCGACACGGCGTCGGCTTGGTGCGTGACGCCCGCGTCGTAAATCTGGGTCACATAGCAGTTCGTGACCGTGTAACCGTCGCATCCGCCCACTTCCACCGCGTTGCCGTAGCGCACGCCCCACGCGCGGCCGAAGAGGCCCTCGCCTTGGATGCCGCCGCCGATCCAGCCGAACTCGCAGTTTTTGACGAGGAGGTTCTTGGAGCCGCCCTGATGGATGCCGTGCGCCCCACCGACCATGAGGCACAGGTTGTCGAAGGTCGTCCCCTCCTGGCCATGCGCCGTGATGATGTTGTGGCGCAGGCCGAATTCGATCGATTTGAACCGCTTGCCGGGATTTTCCTTTGAATAGAGATAGAGCAGGCCCGTCCCGCGGCCGATGCCGTTGGTGGAGTAATCGTGGTAGAAGTGCAAATCTGTATCGAGGCCGCGGTAATCCGTGAACGGCCGTCCCGTATACTGCGCCGTCGTGTGGCCGTCCTTGTGATAGACGGGAAGAATCTTGATCGCGTGCGCCGCGCCTTCGTCGAAGACGACCAACCCGACGTCCGTACGTCCCAGCGGACAGGACCAAACACTCGGTGCGTCCGTCGTTCGCCAGCGGGCCGGGTCCGCGCCGTTGAACGGCGAGGCAATCAATCGCGGTTTCGGGCCAGCGCCGTACGCGGAATAGGTGACGCCCTTGAGCCCTTTGAGCCCGCCCGCGTATCCGACGAACGGCTTGTCGGCGGGATGGCCCGGCAAATCGAGCGACGTGCGCCAGGTCCCGCCACGCTCAAAGAGCACGAAGGAGCCGGGCCGGATATCGGTCGCGCGGTTCAGACGCCCAACCGTCCGCCACGCCGTCGCGGGCGTGCGGCCGTCTTTGGCGTCGTCGCCGTCTTTCGACAGATAGTAGACGTCGCATCCCGCGGGCACCTTCAGGTTCGGCGTCGCGCGGATCTCGGCGATGCGCGCGTCCGTCAACTCGCGGAAGCGCTTCACCGTCGCCGCTGGATCAGGCCCCACCATCGCCGTGAGTCTCTCCTCCGCCGACGCGGACAAGCAGGCCCACGCGGCGAAGCCAGCCGCCACGCCTCTAACTACTATCGATTTCTTCATTCCGTCTCCGGTTTGTTTATGCGCTATCCCGGGCGATACCCCGCATCCTTTGTGCAGGCGCACCCGCGTACGCAGCGCCCGAGTGTCGCCTCCCCGACCCTGGAAACGCCGCCATCCTACGTCTTTCGGCACCCGCCGTCAACGCCGGGACTGTGCTTCATGCGGTGAA
>JADHEF010001096.1_pt1 | contig 19708 bp, 22 predicted proteins | sample 8952391 | NCBI WGS metagenome assembly JADHEF01 (sample SAMN16124439, study PRJNA663245) | bioreactor sludge metagenome | isolation source: sludge (nitrite) | place: India:Bengaluru | collected 2019-02-28
AACCAGTAAAAATCCACACAAGTTGTTCTTCATAATCTCTTAATGATCTTCTTAAAACCTCGCCAGTTTCAAGCTCCAACCCAATCACTTAACGTTTCGTTTCATGCATTGCGTTGGTGTGCTGCGTATTCTATACAGTTTCAAAACGAGCGCAAGGGCTTTTCTTAAAAATATTCAAAAAAACCAATCATGCGTTTATTTTTTAATCTAAAAGGCTATTTTTAACACTTTTTTTGCGTTTTTCTAGCTAATTCCGCATGAAAAGTTTAAGCAAATGTTAATTTTCTAGCCTTCATCTCATAAAAAAAGATCACCTCAATGGTGATCTTTTTGATTCTTCATCAAAATATTTTAATTTGTCTGCTCAGCGAGCCAAGTCATAAATTTTTGACGTTCAGCTTTAGAAGCTTTCTGCCATAATTGAATCAGCTGCTGATCATTCTGTTCTACTGACTGAGTATATATAGCTGCCGGTTGATGAACTGGTGTCGCGGCTTGAGTTGTCATATCTACTTTTTTAGTCAATACGCGATTTCCAAACCATGGTTTCGCTGAATCTTTAGCGCCCGTCTGCTGGACTAAGAGCTGATTTTTCGCATCATATAGGCCAATAATGGGCTGATCTTTATATTTTTGCGCTGCATCAAAATCTTTAGGCGCCTGAATAAGTGCTAAACGGTAAGTTTCACCATCTTTAAGGCTTGGTGTTTTTACCGTAACCACACCTGACTTTAAAATGTCATGTGAATTGTCTGAATGCTGGAAAAATTCGTTATAGCGTACGCTGATCGCATTTACACCTGCATCCAAGCTATAAGTCTGATTAGAACGTAATAGACCCGAGTTCACCTCTTGATCATTTACGGCAACAATTTTTATTTCTTCAGGTACTGTGACGGTCACTGCCGAAAAAACTGGTGTGCTAAACAGAAACACTGCTGCAGTTGCCGCAATACGTAAACCCATATCCTATACTCATTTTTGGTTGTTTATTAAAAATTAGCTGCACTATGCCGCGTCTAAATGACAATCTTATGACAAAAGCTGGAGCGATACAGCCTGTGTTCTTAGCATTTATTTGGCTAGACATATTACATCACATCTAAATACAACTCGAAGACATAAAAAAGAAGCATCAACGTGCTTCTTTTAAATCTACTTTTTAATCTAAAATTATTTATGCAAAGGTCTTAAAGCGCTCTGCATCATCCATAAAGGTTTTTTCACCTGCAGGAGCTTCAATCGAACCAAATACCAGTTGAGCGCGAAGTTTCCAGTGAGATGGAATCTCGAAAGTTTGTGCGACTTCTTCATCAATAATTGGATTGTAGTGCTGTAATGAAGCACCAATATTTCTTTCTGCCAAAGCGGTCCAGGTTGCAAACTGTGCAATAGCAGAAGAATGCTCAGACCAGACCGGGAAGTTATCGGCATAAAGTGCAAACTGCTCCTGCATCGACTTCACCACGTTCTGGTCTTCATAAAACAGTGCGGTACCATAACCTGCAGCAAAAGCATTGATCTTGCTATTGGTTGATTCAAATGCATCTGCTGAAACCAGATCACGTAAAGTTTCACGTACAATATGCCAGAAAGTATCATGTGATTGACCAAATAAAATCACCACACGCGAGGTTTGCGAGTTAAAAGATGACGGACTGTGCTTCACCGCATCTTTAATGATTTTCTCAATTTCTGCTTGATCCAGCTCTACATTTTTTCCAATTGAATAAATGCTACGGCGTTGTTTGATTTGATCTAAAAATGCCATGAATTCACCTCTATATATTTTGATTATTAAAAAATCGATAAAGTCATACTACGTGCTTTAAGCACCCAAGACAGGTGCATTTCGATAACAATGTGTTTTATTTATAGAACAATCAGATTTAGATCTGGGTAGCGTATTTGTATCTGATTTTATCCGCAGCTTCCATGCTGTCACATATAAAGTTCTCTATAAACTTTTAATTAAATACTTTGAAACGGTGCTGATCCGGCTTTTGTAATTTTTCTTCTACTGCTTGTTCAATTGATCCAAAGCAAAGTTGGGCTCGCAACAACCAGTTCTTTTCAATTTCAAAATGCTCAGCGACCCTTTCATCAATCAGTGGATTGTAGTGCTGTAAGGATGCCCCTAAGCCAGAATCTGCCAGCGTCGTCCACACAGCAAATTGCGCCATACCGGAAGTTTGTTCCGACCATGCTGGAAAATCTTCACTATTTAATGGCATTTTCTTTTGTAATTGTTGAATCACGGCTTGATCTTCATAAAACAAAACCGTGCCATAGGCAGCAGCACATTGATTCAACTTGATTTCCATTCCTTCGTAAATAGATGCCGGCATATGCTGACGCTGTACCTGTTTCACAATTTCCCAGAATTGATGATGAGAATCTGCAAATAACACCACAATGCGCGTAGTTTGAGAATCATAAGCCGAAGGGCAACTGCGCACTGCTTCCTGAATGATTTCGCCAAGCTAAGTCTGACTATAATGTACCCGCTTACCGAGTTGATCGATACTACGGCGCTTTTTCAATTGATCGACAAAAGTCAGTTCTAAATCACCATTCAGTTTATTTTTTCTTGAAAATTTAAAATCCTTGGTTATATCGCTTGTTAATACCTGACCAATCTTATTTAGCAATGCCATTTTCTACCCCACAAAAAACAAGCCAAATCAGCTTAGAAAATCCCCTACAATTATAAGGCCTTTATCAAGATGGGCAGATTTAGTGGTGGTTTTACTGTCGGTTTTTACAACACTCAAACCAGCCAAAAACAACAAACTCCGCACTTGGCGGAGTTTATGTGAAGCATTGCACATTATTTATTTTTCAGTTTCAAATAATGCAGCAACAAAAGATTTGGCAGAGAATGGACGCAGGTCATCAATTTTTTCACCCACACCAATAAAGCGAATCGGCACATGAGTACGACTGGCGATATTAAACAGTACCCCACCTTTGGCAGTACCATCAAGTTTGGTAATAGTTAAGCCCGTCAAGCCTACCGCCTCATCAAACATCTCGACCTGATTAATAGCATTCTGACCAGTACCGGCATCGACCACCAACATCACTTCATGAGGTGCAGTGGCATCGATTTTCTGCATTACACGTTTTACTTTAGTCAATTCCTGCATCAAATGACCTTTGTTATGCAAACGGCCCGCTGTGTCTGCAATCAATACATCCACACCTTTGGCACGCGCACTTTCAAAAGCATCGAAAATCACTGAAGCTGAGTCAGCACCATGACCCTGAGCAACAACCGCAATATTATTACGCTCACCCCAGATCTGGAGCTGTTCAGTTGCAGCCGCACGGAAAGTATCGCCTGCTGCCAACATGACGGTCTTGCCTTCACCTTGCAGGCGCTTTGCCAACTTGCCAATGGTAGTCGTTTTACCGACACCATTCACACCAACTACCAGAATCACATAAGGCGATTTATTCGGATCAATATGCAGCGGTTTTACCCGTGGTGCCAATAAAGCCACCAGTTCTTCCTGAAGCGCTTTATAGAGTGAATGCGAATAGATCAAATCACCACGTGCCGTACGTTCAGTCAGGTTAGCGATAATGGTCTTGGTGGCTTCCACACCGATATCGGCCACCAGAAGCTGCTCTTCGACTTCTTCTAATAATTCATCATCAATTTCTTTACCACCGATCAGGATATTTACCATCCCATCGGCAAGGTTTTTACGGGTTTTGGTTAAACCCACTTTCATACGGCTAAAGAAGCCACCTTTCGCCGCAGAATCTTCATTTTCAGTTTCTGTTTCGACAGGTGCAGAAACTACAGCTGTTTCGCTTGGCGTTTCTACGATAGGCACATTGACCGCAGGTAAGCTCGGTAATGTGACATCATCATCTCCGATATCAGCATCAATCAAAAATTTGTTTTGCCCATTAGATTGCTGTTGCATGCCGAATCCTTGAAAAGCATTGCGTTAAAAACCCAGATTCTACCATAACTTGCCTGCTTTGCAGCTAGCAATGCAAATGCTGGACAAACATACCAAAAAGCTACAGCTCTCGGTTGCTTTCAAGCACGCATTTATTAAAAATAACTCTAAATACAAACGCCTATTTCAGGAGATCTAGTGTTCATCACCTTTTTGACTATCTCCTCTTTCTCGCAAATGATCAAACAGACGCTTTATCCACTCGGTGCAGCAGTCTTGCTTAGCCTGAGTTTTAACTCGGTTCAGGCACAAACCCGAAGCGAATTGTCACGGACTACTTTTGAAACCACGTTAAGTAACGGTTTAAAAGTCATTATTCGGGAAGACCATCGTGCGCCCATGGTAATGACACAAATTTGGTACAAAGTCGGCAGTAGTGATGAATCCGGAAATATTCTGGGGGTATCCCATGCACTTGAACATATGATGTTCAAAGGCACTCATAAAGTCCCAAATGATGAATTTACCCGTCTTAGCCGGATTTATGGCGGCAGTATCAATGCGGCCACCTTTACCAATTACACCAATTATTATCAGCTTTATCCTAAGGCCTATTTTCCTATGGCCCTGGAACTTGAATCTGACCGGATGAGTAATTTATTACTTCGACAGCAGGACTTCGAGCCAGAAATTAAAGTCGTCATGGAAGAACGGCGCCAGCGCACCGATGACAATCCGCGTGCGCAAGCCTTTGAACGGTTTAAATGGATCAGTTATCCGACCAGCCACTACCGTCAGCCGGTGATTGGACACATGAAAACTCTGAATAATATTCAGTTGAATGATGTCAAAAAATGGTATCGGGACTGGTACAGTCCGAATAATGCCATTCTGGTGATTGTTGGAAATGTAGAATCTGAAGCTGCTTTGGCTCAGGTACAAAAATATTTTGCTGACATTCCCGCACGTCCAACCCCAGCACGCAATGATGTACTGGAGTTTGAGCGTTTGGGTTATCGCCATATGGAGATCAATAGCAATGTTCAGGTGCCCAATCTGTACATGACCTGGAATGTAAAATCCCTTGGCACTGCCAAAAACCCCCAAGATGCTTATGCCTTGACCATTATTCGCAGTCTTTTGGACAGTGGCATTTCTTCGCGCCTGCAAGACCGATTGGTACGTGATCGTAAAATTCTGACCTCTGTCAGCGTTTCTTATGATCCCTATAATCGCGGCGACAGCCTGTTTGGTATTTCTGCCTTACCTGCGCCGGGCATCTCTTTGCAAGAAGCACAACAAGCAATTCAGGATGAAGTGGATTTACTTAAAACTACAGCGATGACCCAACAGGAAGTGGATCGTATCAGTACCCGCTTTATTTCCAATTTGATCTATAGCCAGGATGATATTGCCGGACAAGCCAAAATGATTGGAAATCTAGAGGTCAATGGCTTGAGTTATCGCCTGATGGATGAATTACCGAAACACTTTGAAAGTGTCAGCGTTCAGGATATCCAGCGTGTCGCAAACGCCTATTTTGTACGTGAAAATCTCAGCACGCTTTATCTCTCTCCTGAACAAAACACCCAGCAACGGGGATTATAATGCTTCAACTTCGTTCATTTTTGCTTATTTCAATTTTAAGTCTTAGCTCGGCTACCCATGCAGAAAACTATCTGGATCCCCAGCCTAACCAAAATGATAATCCGAGTCAGTTACAGTCTATCCCTTTGCTGCAAAGCTTAAAAAATATTAATCAGCAACGGGATTTTCAGGCGCCTTATATTCATGATCTAAATAATCGCTACAAAGTACGCACGCTGTTTGTTGAAACGCAAGATCTTCCCATGGTAGATATCCAGCTGACCTTTAATGCCGGTTCGGCCCGTGATCAGGAAATTGCCAAAGGCCTATATGGTCTATCCAATATGGCAGCCAAGTTGATGCGTGAAGGAACCGACAAATATAGCGCCAATCAGGTGGCGGAAGTTTTTGACCAAACCGGAGCACAATTCAGCGTACAAGCCTATCGGGATATGTTTGTGGTTCGTCTGCGTACGCTTTCAGACCCGGAAAAACTGGAACCCGCATTGGGCATGCTGATGGAGGTTCTCAAGAATGCATCATTTAAACCATCCAGCATTAATCTGGCTTTAAGCAATACCCAAGTGGGACAAAAACAGCTGCAGGAAAATCCAAGCCGACTCATGGATATCCGTTTTTATCGCGCTTTATATGGTCAGCACCCTTATGCAGAACCAATCAGCGGCACCCAAGGCAGCACCAAGAAAATTAATGCAGAATTATTGAAAAAATTTCGTGATCAGTTTTTGGTGGCGCAAAATATGAATATTGCCATTACTGGCAAACTCAGCCCGAAACAGGCACTCGAACTGTCTGAACGAATTGCCGGCAACTTACCTCAAGGGCAAAAAGCAGAAGCATTGCCACAGCCTGAAATTCAATCTGGTTTTGAAGTGGTACATCTACCCTATAACTCGTCTCAGGCGCATGTCACCTTTGGGCATTTAGGCCCAACCCGCTTTACTGAAGATAAACTGGCTTTAGAAGTCGCCAATCGCATGTTTGGCGGTAGCGGATTTAATGCAGTATTGATGCAGGAACTACGGGTGAAACGTGGTTTTACTTATGGCGCTTATAGTTCATTGAGCTTTAGTCAGGCACCCGGCGTATTCAGCTTTAAGTATTCCACGCGTCAGGATCAACTGCTAGACAGCATTCAGGTCGCACATCAAGCATTTATCCACTTTGTCAGCCAACCTATTGATACTCAGCGTCTGGAAGAAACCAAAGCAGGCATGTTACGTGCTTTTCCTAATAATTACAGCAGTAATGCCACCATTAATGCCCAGCTAGGCAATATGGGTTTTTATAGTGAGCAAACTGATTATTTATCCAGTTATCCAGAACGCTTGGCTAAAATCACAGCGGCAGATGTACAAAATGCAGTGCGCAAGCATTTTCATCCTGATCACTTAACCCTAGTCGTCGTCAACAAAGAACTGGATCAAAATGCCTTGAAAATGCGTTTGGAGCGAAATTTAATGGATGCCAATTATTACTTACCAACAAACCCTATGCCTAAGGCATCTCCACAGAGACCGGCGGAAGCTGACGTGCCCGTAACGACTCCTGCTGATAAGCCTGCATCAATTTAAGATATTGCCCACGACGGATATGCTGCTGCTCTAACAAGGCGAGTGCCATATCTTGGGTTTGGGGAAGGTTTTGCTGTTTAGACAGTTGTTGAATCTGGGTGACTTGGGAAAGGCTAAGCGGACGATATAAAGCAAATGCGGCTAAAAGTAGAATGACCGCAATAATAAAAATAACCACACTGTTATAAATCTGTTCCAGTTTGATTCTGCTGAAAAATTGGCTTAGTTTTTCTGTATCTATAGACATACACTACCTCAGGTTAGAGGTAGTGTATGGTCGCAGTTACATAAGTTCAAGTCAGCGCACTGAATATTCATAAGAGCTGAATCCTGCTATTTCGAGGACTAATTCATGATTCTGGTAATAATTGTTGAATACAGCACCAATGCAACAACAAGCAATACCAGTGCAATTGCAAATTTACTTAAACCCGCTTCTGCTTCAGGCGGATGCAGACGATCCTCATCTGCAATGCGGACCAGCTCACCATTATAAAGCTTATAAAACTGCTCACGCTGGTTTTCATCCAGCGCACGGGTAAATTCGTAGACTTCTTTACGTTGTGCCAGTCCATAATCACCCAGATGGGTATGTTTACTGAATATAGCTTGATCGAGTTTTTTACGATGCAAATCGGCAAGTTCCATAATTTGACCTGCAGTCGGAGGCATATCAAATTTCACACCATCTAAAGTTCTTGTCATCATGGCCTTCTCCTTATTGTTTGCTATCCATTTACAATGTAGCTTAATAATATTTATAGTTGTGTATAGTTTAATCAGTTAAACTATAACTTAAGTAAACAAATAAAATCGAATAGTTGACTTTTCCATTATTTTGTAATATTAGTTTAACAATACTAATTTATATTTGTATTTAGACTAAATAGTCTATCCTGTAATCATAATTAAAATTAAGGAGTTTTTATATGATACAACAACTCTCTCAACACGATCTGGAACATCTGTACGCAGATGCCGTGAATACCATTCAATCGCAAATGAACTTTGCTGATGCAGTAAAACAGCTTGAAGAAGCCGCTCGTGCTGGCCATGGTAAAGCAGCGCTTTTTTTAGCAGAACTTTATTATCAAGGTTTCCGTGTAGAACGAGATTCACTCAAAGCCCAGTACTGGCAGAACATGGCCACCATGCAAGCATAAAGAAACGTCACCTAGGTGGCGTTTTTTTATGCCCTTTTTTCAATAAGTAGCAATCAATACATATTTTCTTACGAATCCTTGCAAAGCTGAAACAGTAATTTCATATAAAGTTTCTAGAATAGACCCTGAACTCCAATAGCACTTTATTCTAATGAAACCACGAAAAATTATTCAATTTGATCCGATCTGCAAAAACTTTCTGTTAAAGATCACGATGCTTAAATCTTTGATGAATTGTGGCGAGCTATGGGGCGCATATCACCAAGGCTGGGCGATGATGCGTGACCAGGAAGACTGCATCTTCCCATTCTGGCTCAATCCGCTGGATGCTAAAAATTATGCCCAGCAGCATTGGCCGGATTACATCCCGCGTAAAATCAATTCTGAAGATTTTGAAAATGCATTATTGCCGACCCTGTCGCGACTGAATGTTACGCCAGCCCTGTTCAACACCAATGGAACCAAACTCAAACTGACTGCTGCACAGATGCGTCATCTGTTTTTTTCGCAACAAAGACTGCACATTGCTTAAATAACATGCTATTTATAAAGACTAAAACCTAAACACTTAGAGATGTTCAGGTTGAATACATACTCTAGGATTAATAATAAATTAACCAATAAGGATGATTAAGCATGACCAATGTGGCACAGGTGCTCAGTGAAAAAATGCATCAAGCTATTTATACCATCCGTCCAGATTCTACTGTTTTAGAAGCCATCACCTTGATGGCGGATAAAGGAATCGGGGCGCTTGTGGTAACCCATGAAGACAACGTGGTGGGGATTTTGTCAGAGCGGGATTACACTCGTAAAATCGCGCTGATGCAAAGAACCTCATTCGACACCACTGTTAATGAGATCATGACCTCTAAAGTGATTACCGTAAATACAGCTACTAGCGTAGAAGACTGTTTATCTCTGATGACTGAACGCCACCTACGCCACTTACCCGTGGTCGAACATGAAAAACTGATCGGTCTGATTTCAATTGGGGATTTGGTCAAGGCCGCCATGGATGACCAACGTAAATTGATTGAACAGTTACAGCAATATATCTCAGGTTAAAACATCATCTAGCTTTCTCTAAGGCATTTGAAGATCACTTAAGTGACACCAAGATAAAGTTTTATATCTGATGCATAAAAAATCCCGGTACGTGTATCGGGATTTTTTTATATGAACATTCTGAATAAAATCAGTTTAGACCTAATTTTTCTGCGACGTAATCTGAGTCTTTATCACCACGACCCGATAAGTTCACCACAATTTTGGTATCTTTTGACAATTTACCCGCTTCACGAATTGCCCAAGCCACCGCATGCGAACTTTCTAGTGCAGGCACAATCCCTTCTACACGGGACAAGGTCATAAATGCATCCAGACATTCCTGATCGGTTGCAGTCGTATACTCAACCCGACCCAAATCTTTAAGCAAGCTATGCTGCGGCCCCACACCCGGATAATCCAGACCAGAAGCAATTGAATGCACTGGCAATGGCTCGCCTTGTTCATCTTCAAGCACATAACAGGCCATCCCATGTAACTGGCTCGGTTTACCTAAAGTCAATGTTGCTGAGTGCTTGTCAGTATCCAGACCATGACCTGCCGGCTCAACGCCTACCAGTTTCACATCTGGTTCATTTAAAAATGCAGTGAATGCGCCCACTGCATTAGAACCGCCACCGACACAGGCAACGACATAATCAGGATTTGCACCAAAACGTTCATTGGCCTGAACTTTAATTTCATCACCAATAATCGACTGAAAATCACGAACCATCATCGGAAATGGATGCGGTCCAACCACCGAACCGATAGCATAGATGTAATTTTTCGGATCTTTCAAATATTCTTCAAAAGCACTGTCGACTGCATCTTTGAGTGTGGCTGTACCGCGAGTCACAGAAATCAGCTTGGCACCCAGAATTTTCATCTTGACGACGTTTGGATGCTCTTTTTCGATATCCACCTGCCCCATATGAATTTCACACGGAATACCCACCAAGGCACATGCAGTTGCCAAAGCAACACCATGCTGGCCGGCACCAGTTTCTGCGATGACTTTGGTCTTGCCCATATATTTGGCCAGTAGTGCTTCACCTAGGCAATGATTAATCTTGTGCGCGCCAGTATGGTTCAGATCTTCACGTTTCAGATAAATCTGCGCCCCGCCAAGCTGTTCAGAAAGACGTTTGGCATGAAATAAAGGACTTGGGCGACCGACATAATGGGCAAACAGATCTTTCAATTCATTCTGAAACTCTTCAGTCTGACGAATTTCCTGATAGGCCACATTAATATCATCCATGGCCTGTTTCAGATCGGGTGGAATAAACTGACCGCCATACTGACCAAAAAAACCCTCTTCATTCGGTAACGCAATACCATTAATTTGATGAGCCATAATCATGCCTGAAATTTTAAATAAGAGATAATGAGTGACTTTATACTAGAATAATTTTTTTTAAATCACTAATAACTCTAACTAAAGTCACTTATAGATAAATGGAATTAACGCGCCAGATATTTAGTCATGTCTTCAATGCCTTTCAGCGTCATTGGAAACATATGATTTTCAAATATTTGCTGGATCAGACCAATAGTATGGGTGTAATGCCAGTATTTTTCTTCTTCAGGATTCAGCCAAGCGGTTTTATCAAAATGCTGACGTAGACGCTGCAACCAGACTTGCCCAGCCTCATCATTCATATATTCAACCGAACCACCGACAGAATTCAGCTCATAGGGTGCCATGCTGGCATCACCGACTACAATCACGCGATAATCGCGCCCATAGGTATTGAACAAATCCCAGGTATTCATACGTGAACTGGAACGACGGACATTGTCTTTCCAGACATAGTCATACAGACAGTTATGGAAATAAAAATATTCCAGGGTTTTGAATTCGGTTTTCGCAGCACTGAACAACTTTTCACACTGGGCAATATGCGCATCCATCGAACCACCGACATCGAACAGCATTAAAACTTTGATGCGGTTACGACGCTCCGGCATCAGTTGTACATCCAGAATACCCTGCTTAGCCGTTTCACGAATCGTACCATCAATATCCAGTTCTTCGGCTGCACCCTGACGGGCAAACTTACGCAAACGGCGCAATGCCATCTGCATCTGGCGGCTACCCAAAATCTGCTCATCGTCCAGATTGCGGTATTGACGCTGCTCCCAGACTTTCACCGCAGAACGCTTACGCCCCGGCCCGCCAATACGCACGCCTTCAGGATGATCGCCATAAGCACCAAAGGGTGAAGTCCCACTGGTACCAATCATCTTGTTACCACCCTGATGTTTTTTATGCTGTTCGCGCAGACGCTCTTCTAGCATTTTCATCAGCTCTTCCAGCGATCCGGCTTTTTTCAGCTCTTCGCGCTGCTCTGGGGTCAAATGCTTTTCCAGCAACTCCAGATCAAACCAGTCTTTGGGCAGCTTATGCACCTGATTTAGCAGTTCATCCAGATCAAAGGTCGCGATACCATCAAAATAGTCTTTCATGGCGCGATCGAACTTATCGAAATAGCGCTCGTCCTTGACCATGACGGTTTTGGCCAGCTGATAGAATTCATCCTGATCGGCAAACACCAGACCTGCAGCAACCGCCTGATTCAGGTCAATCAGCTCACGAGTCGATACCGGCACGCCGTATTTGCGTAAGGTATAAAACAGTCGCACAAACATGCGTGTTTCTCCCTTAACGACGTGACATAAATGCTAGACGTTCGAGCAACTGCACATCTTGCTCATTCTTGATTAATGCACCGTACAAAGGTGGAATTGCTTTAGATTTATCAGTATTGCGCAGAATATCTTCCGGCATGTCGTCAGCCATGAGTAGACTGAGCCAGTCGATCAGTTCAGACGTTGAAGGTGGTTTTTTTAAACCCGGAATCTGGCGCAATTTAAAGAAAACCTGTAAGGCTTCATTCACCAGTGTGGTCGAGATATTGGCAAAATGCACATCAATGATTTCACGCATGGTGGCTTCATCTGGGAATTCGATGTAATGGAAGAAGCAACGACGCAGGAAAGCATCTGGCAATTCTTTTTCATTATTTGAGGTAATGATCACGATTGGGCGCTGAGTTGCGGTAATGGTCTCGCCTGTCTCGTACACATAGAACGACATTTTATCGAGTTCATGCAGCAAGTCATTTGGAAACTCGATGTCTGCCTTGTCAATTTCATCAATCAGCAGAACACAGCGTTCTTCACTGGTAAATGCTTCCCACAATTTGCCCGGCTTGATGTAGTTCTTGATGTCATAGACACGGTCATCACCCAACTGGCTATCGCGCAAGCGCGATACTGCATCATATTCATACAGACCTTGCTGTGCTTTGGTAGTAGACTTGATGTGCCAGGTGATCAGTTCCAAACCCAGACTTTCTGCAACTTGCTCGGCCAGTAAAGTCTTACCTGTACCCGGCTCCCCTTTGACCAGCAACGGTTTTTGCAAACTGCGTGCAGCTTTCACCGCAAGTTTTAAACTGTCAGTCGCGATGTACTGATCGGTACCTGAAAATTGTTGAATATCAGCAGACATGATTGAACCTTATTTTTTACTTACAGCGGTGAACTTTTCTCGTGAACACGAATATTGCTTTTGTTCGACACATAAGTCGACCAGCAATAGCCAATCACAGATCCGATCCCAATGACAAATAAAATAAGTGACGCATTAATCCAAACCAGGGATTGCTCTTTGGTCAACACCCCAAATAACAGACCGAAGATCGCAGGTGCAATAGAAGCATTCGCCCCCTCAGATACCGTCGGTGTCAACAGAATGGCAAAGGCCACAATCCACAAAAAACCGCCCATAGGTTTAGGTAGACGTTTGGTTACGCCATACCAGCACCATAAAGCAATCAGGCTGCCGAGCAAATAAACTGCTACGGCAATGCTCTGTTCAGGAATTGAGTCTAATACAGCCACATAACCATTCATTTCACAACTCCTGAATTAACATTAAGCACCGCGTAAACCTTCTGGTGCGACCGCATTTGGATCAATCAAGCCTTCTGGTGGCATTTGCAGGAAGAAACCGCGGGTTTCAATAGAATCCATGACATGCAAGACATTGGCACGTGCCAGTTTACGTGATTCGCTTAATTCAAGATGCATGACAAAAGTCGCACGTCCAAATGCTGCCTGTACTGCTTCAGTCAATACGCTTAAAGGTTCGAATGTTTCAGCTTCGCTTTCATTCGCAGGACGCGCCACATACAGATACATTTCACTTTTTTTACTGGATTTGTAGATAGACACTTGCATATTTCAAACGACTTTTCTGGAAAAACAACCGCAAGGATACATCAAAAAAAAGACAGAAACATTAGCCACGTCTCATGCATCAGTCGTGATTTTGTATAATTGCTTTTTCTTTAACCAATCCTGTAGCTAATCACTCGCTGACTTTCATCTGGGTAGACAGATAAGATTCGTCCTGATGCAATACCTGAATCAGTGGCCGAGTTAATAACTCATAGCGCCACCCAAGCAGATAATCCGGCAGATCCTGTTCATCCTTGTGAAAAACTACATGCTGATACAGTGCATTCAACCATTTCTTGCGCATCAGCACTTCTTTGGGAATCGAGGTTTCATTGACCACATGTTGAATAATTGAATCAATTTTTTCGCCAATATCTTTGGAAGAATGGCGAATTGGACGTGCCAGACGTAAAGGCCAATTTGCCGGCTCCGGCAGGAATTTCAATAAATCTAAAATGGTTTTGCCATGCTCACGAACCACATTCGAACGAATGTCTTTCACATGACTCAGCTGGAAATTATTGCGCGGGAACTTTTCCACCAGATCAATCATGCTGGCATTTTTTAAAATGAAACTGCGCGGTTGATTTAGTGCCTTGGCAATCTGATCACGCCAAACCATCAATTGCTGCAATTGCATCAGCTGACGGCGTGAATGCCGGTAATTGCCGACATCCTGATATAACAAGGCGGTTGGGGTATCTTCACCAATTTCCTGAGTCAGAAAACGACAATCTTGCAAGGCAAAATCCAGCAGATCTTTCGAATCCAGATCCTGTTTAATTTTCTCTGACAGTTGCACCAGATAATGCACATCATTGGCAGCATACAGCAACTGTTCGGAACTGAGTGGACGCGCCAGCCAGTCAGAACGGGTCTGGTCTTTTTGGATATCGACTTCCAACATCTGCTTCAGCGCATTTTGATAGCTGACTTGCAGACCATGCCCCAAAAATGACATGCCGACCTGGGTATCAAACACATTACTCAGCGATTTCTTCTGGGTATAGTGATAAATCAGATCGATATCTTCACTACAGGCATGAAAAATATTCTGCTGTGCGTTAAAAATTTTATTAAGGAACTCAGTCAGATCCAGCGTGGTTCCATCCAACAAATAGACCTTGTTGTCTACGTTAATCTGAAAAACACCCAGCTTAGGCCATAAGGTATCAACCTTGATAAACTCGGTATCCAGCCCATACACTGAATTCTGATCCATCAGCTTCAGTACATGAGTTAAGTCGTTTTGATGTTGAATAAATTGAAACATAGAACTGAGTCTAAGATTAGATTCTCGATAGATCCATATTAACTGATCTATAGAATTTTTGTATAAAAAATAAGGTCAATTCTGCCCTATTTCCCAAAAAATGGCGCTTACTTATCAGGTTTTATATTCTAATTAATATCTTTTTTATATTAAAACTAACAAGATATTTAAGCTCAGCTTACTTCATGCGCATCCGGTTATGTACTGCCTGACTCAAGGTATGGCTATCGACATATTCCAGCTCACCACCTTGAGGTACGCCTTGGGCAATTCGGGTCATCTGGATCGGCAAATGTTTGCTGGCCTCAACCAGATAATGCGCCGTGGCCTGACCTTCTACCGTAGCATTGGTCGCCAGAATCACTTCTTTCACCTGACCATTGGCCAAACGGTGCAATAAGTACGGAATACCGATTTCTTCTGGTCCAATACCATCCAGTGGCGATAAATGTCCACCCAATACATGATATTTACCTCTGAAGCTGCCACTTTGTTCAATCGCCATGACATCTGCAGGTGATTCTACTACGCAAAGCAATTCATCATCACGATCCAGCGAAGTACAGATATTGCAGACTTCGTCTTCGGTCAAAGAATGACAGACTGAACATTCATGAATGTGATTGGTTGCCTCAGTCAGCGCATGTGCCAGACCAATAGCACCCTCACGATTTTTCATGATCATATGCAATGCCATACGTTGAGCCGATTTTGGCCCAACGCTTGGCAAAATGCGTAATGCTTGAACGAGTTGATCAAAACGATCACTAAACATTGCGCATTCTTCCTTAGAACATACCTGCAAGACCAGGCGGTAAACCCATGCCTGAGTTCGCTGCTTTCATTCTTTCGTCAGATACCACTTCTGCCTGACGTGCTGCATCATTCATTGCAGCTGCAATCAGGTCCTCGATCATGTCTGGATCATCCTGAAGTAATTCAGGATTGATTTCGATACGCTTCACTACGTTACGGCAAGTCATGGTTACTTTCACCAGACCGCCACCCGCCTCGGCATGCACTTCAGTTTGCGCAAGCTCTTCTTTGGCTTTTTTTACGTTGTTTTCAACTTCTTTCTGCATGCGCTGAGCTTGCTGCATCAACATGTTAATGTTCATAAATATCTCCGAACATAAATTTATAAAATTAAATCAGGTCTAAACCGCGACGAATATCCTGGATAATATCACCAATCTCTTCCAAACCAACAGATACGCGAATTAAACCTTCACGAATACCAGCGGCTTCTTTGGCTTCAGGCGACAATTTACCGTGTGTCGTGGTCGCCGGATGGGTAATAGTCGATTTTACATCGCCCAGATTGCCGGTAATCGAAATAAACTGGGTATTGTCAATGACAGTCCACGCTTCCTCACGGCCACCTTTGACTTCAAAAGACACAATACCGCCAAAACCGCTCTGCTGTTTTGCTGCCAGTTCATGACCGACATGCTCAGGCAGGCCCGCATAATATACTTTTTCTACTTTTGGATGCTGATTCAAAAATTCAGCCAGCTGCTGTGCACTTGCTGAATGTTCACGCATACGCAAACGTAGTGTTTCCAAGCCTTTTAGGAAAACCCAGGCATTAAATGGGCTCATTGATGGGCCGGTAGTACGCACGTAGCCGAAGATTTCTTCAAGCAGCTTGTGATTACCTACGACAGCACCACCTAGCGCACGGCCTTGGCCATCCAGATATTTAGTCGCAGAATACACCACCAGGTCTGCACCAAATTTGAGTGGTTGTTGTAACACAGGTGTACAGAAGCTGTTATCAATCGCCAGTAAAGCATCATTGGCATGCGCAATATCGGCGAGTCCCTGTATATCAGCTACTTCTGCTAAAGGATTCGATGGAGATTCAACAAAGAGAATTTTGGTTTCAGGCTTAATGGCATTTTTCCATGCATCAAGATCAGTCAAATCGACGAAATCAACGCTGACGCCAAATTTTGCGACATATTTTTCAAACATGGAAACCGTAGAACCGAAGACTGCACGTGAACAAATCACATGGTCGCCCGCTTTTAAAAAAGCCATCATCACTGCCATAATAGCTGCCATACCCGAACTGGTGGCGACGGCGCGCTCTGCACCTTCAAGTGCAGCCAGACGCTTTTCAAACATGGCAACGGTCGGATTGGTAAAGCGAGAATAGATATTGCCCGGTTCCTGGCCTGAGAATTTGGCTGCGGCTTCTGCAGCATTTTCATAAACAAAGGACGATGTTAGAAAAATCGGTTCGCCATGCTCACCTTCAAAAGTGCGGGTATGGCCGGTACGAATGGCTAAAGTTTCTAATTGGTAAGAAATATCGTCTTGCTGGCTCATCGCTTTACCTCAGCCCTCGGGCTGCCTTTTGTAAAAATTTGCCAACATTTTGAGCGCCTAAGCTATTTCAGGTCAAGGCATAATAAGCGATTATTGCTTAGACTTCGATCAATCCTCCCGCGGATACGGATATTTTATTTACATGATTCAGTTAAAACAAAACTTTCAGCGCCAGCAAAAAAAATTGAAACACCTTAGTACCCGGGTGTTTAATGCCTCCTCACTGATCCTGTCGCAAAAAACCCCTTTTGAATATATTGCCGGCACCGAGTTTTGCAAGATTCGTTATTACGCTTCACCCGAAAAAAAATATAAGGAGCCTCTGGTTTTTATCGCACCCTTGGCGATTAATATGGATATCTATGATCTGTATCCTTATCGCTCTCTGGTCAAGCATTTTCAGCATAGCGGTTTTGATGTCTATCTGGTGGAATGGAAACGCTTTAACTTTAAGCATCGTCACCTGAATTTTTTATCTTTTATCGATGCCGCCATTCCTCAATCCATTGAAACCATCTGCAAGCATTCGGGCAGTCAGTTCATTTCCTTGCACGGCTGGAGTATGGCTGGCGTGTTTGTCACGCTCTATACCGCCTTGCATTCGCCTGAACATGTCAAGAATCTGATCGTGGTGGGCAGTCCTATCGACAGTTATGCGTCAGGACGTGTCGGCAAACTTTTTTCTACGACTAATAAACTGATTTCTAAAAATAAGAATTTGCAACAAGCCATTCATCAAGGACTGATCCCGAAGCAATATATTCATACGCCGGGTATTGTAAATGCCTTGGGCTTCAAGTTACTCGATCCGATCGGCTGGCTCAAAAGCCAGAAGCAGTTTTTGCTGAATCTGGATCATGTCGAAGATGTCTATGAACATGCCACCATGGGAAATTTCCTGAATAAGATGATTGATTATCCAGGTGGGATTAATCAGGACATGGTGCTGCATTTATGGCTGCAAAATCCTTTAAAACAGGGTTCTATCACTTTGGATGGCCGTGTCGTTGATCTTAAAAATATCAGCTGCTCCCTGTTGGTAGGTGCAGGTCAAACCGATCAGATTGTCACAGAACAGTCAGCTAAGCCTTTGATGGAATTGACAAGTAGCCAGGATAAGACGTTTACTCTTATACCGGGTGGTCATCTTGGACTAATGTCGAACCAGAAAACGGCCAATACATTCTGGCCCAAAATGACGACCTGGCTGGTGCAGCGCTCTACACGTCTTGATGCTTAGTGTAGATTCCCCGCACCAGAAAAAATATTAAATAGCTTTAAACATATTCAGAGGGTACAGCATGATTCAGTCAGTGGCATTTATCGGCCTAGGTGCAATGGGTTTTCGTATGGCAGCACATTTACCCAAGCAGTTTGATACGGTCTATGTCTGGAACCGCAGCTTTAACAAGGCAGAGCAACATGCGGCTGAATATGGCACCCAAGCCGTCACACTGGAACAGGCCGTACAGGCAGATGTGATTTTTTCCTGCCTGCCAACTAGCGCTGACGTTGAACGACTTCTGGAAAATCTGTCGCTTAAATCCGGTTCAGTCTGGGTCGACTGCACCAGTGGTGTACCGGATTCTGCCCAAAAATTGGCAGTACAATTGGCTAAACATGGGGTAATCTTTCTGGATGCACCGGTCAGCGGCCAAACCGTTGGTGCTGAGAATGGTACATTAACCGTGATGGTGGGCGGCAATGCAGAGGGCTATGAAAAAGCCCTTCCTGCGATGCAGGCATTTGGCAAGCTGATCAAGCATGTCGGTGAATCTGGCGCGGGTTTTGCAGTGAAAGCCGTAAATAATATGTTAATGGCTGTAAACCTGTGTGCCGTCGCAGAAGGCTTTACTACACTAAAAGCGCATGGGGTAAACTTGCATGAAGCGCTGGATTGTATTAATGCTTCAAGTGGTAAAAGCATGGTGACTGAAACCGTTTTGCCGCAGCGTATTTTAAACCGCAGTTTTCCTGTAACCTTTGCCCTGCCACTCTTGGCCAAAGATACAGGCATTGCAATCGACCTTGCGCGTGAAGCCAAAATTTCTGCGCCTGTGCTCTCGTTGACCCAGAATCTGATTCAAGCGGCCAGCGATCTGTCGGATAAAAACAGTGATTTTTCCAGTGCTGTGAAAATGTATGAATCATGGAGTAATATTACCATCGAGTAATATCTCGCCATTGAATAATGATAACGAAACCTCATATTGTGACTAGTAGGCAGGCACATATAGTGGATAACCCAGAGGAAACTCTCATGAAGAAATTTTCTGTTGCAGCATTGATTGGCTTTGCAACTTTGTTCGGGGCTTCAACATCGGTTCTTGCATCTGAACAAGAGTGCAAAAAATTAAAAAATGATCATGACGTGATTTATGCGTCTAAAGGTTTCTGTTTCAAAGATCCTGAAGCAAAAGCCAAGTTTGGTAATGACAATTGCTATACAACCAAGCCAAAATTCTCGGAAAAAGAGCAACAACGTCTTGACGCGATCAAAGATCGTCAGAAAGAATTGAACTGTAAATAATTCAGTTTAAT
>JADHEF010001097.1_pt1 | contig 19696 bp, 17 predicted proteins | sample 8952391 | NCBI WGS metagenome assembly JADHEF01 (sample SAMN16124439, study PRJNA663245) | bioreactor sludge metagenome | isolation source: sludge (nitrite) | place: India:Bengaluru | collected 2019-02-28
CAAGTACGTGTTCCCGCGGGGCTTCATCGGGGTCAACGGCTGCAGCCTGACCGTTGCCGATGTCGACGACAATGTCATCACCATCAACCTGATCCCGGAAACCCTGCGCCAGACCACCTTCGCCCGCTACAAGGTCGGCGAGCTGCTCAATATCGAGGTCGATCACCAGACCATGGTGCTGGTCGACGTGGTGGAGCGCACCATCAAAGGCACCCTGGCCCGCGAAAAACTGCTGCCCTGAGGCCTGCGCATGCTGCCCAATGCCCTCCCCGCGCGCACGGCCAGGCGGCTGCGGCTGCAAACCCTGCGTGGTCGTGTCGGCCTCGGCCTGGTCGCCGCCCTGTCGGTGCTGGCCGGCATGACCGATGCCATCGGCCTGCTGGCGCTGGGTGACTTCGTGTCGTTCATGAGCGGCAACACCACGCGCCTGGCGGTGGCCATCAGTGAAGCCGACCTGGCCCTGGTGCTGCGCCTGAGTGGCGCGGTATTGGGCTTTGTCGCCGGCAATGCGCTGGGCGTACTGCTGGCACGCGGCTTTCACCGCCGGGCCTGGCCCGTGTTGCTGGTGGTCGCCGCACTGCTGGGGTTCGCAGCCGTGTGGCCGTTGGCAGCCACCTTCCCGGCATTACTGGCTGCCACACTGGCCATGGGCATGATCAATGCCGTGGTCGAACAGGTGAACGGCCTGCCCATCGGCCTGACCTACGTTACTGGCGCGCTGTCCCGCTTCGGCCGTGGCCTGGGGCGCTGGTTGCTGGGCGAGCGGCGTAACGGCTGGCGGGTGCAACTGGTGCCTTGGGCCGGCATGCTGTCGGGGGCCGCGCTAGGCGCCTGGCTGCAACAACACCTGGGCCTGCAGGCACTGGCCGGCAGCTGCGCGCTGGCGTGTGTGCTGGCCCTGGTATCGCGGTTCATCCCGCGCGCCTGGCAGCGCGGCTACATGCCTCGCTGATCAGTCGATGCGCGGGTGCTGCTGAGCCAGCACCTTGCGTTTCGCTTCCAGCTCGGCGATCTGTGCGTCGATGTCTTCGATTTTCTGCTCGATGTTGTCGTGGTGCTCCTGCAGCAGTTCACGCGCTTCCTCGATGTCCGATGCCGCCGGTGCCGCACCGCGCAGCGGCTTGTTGGCGGTTTCCTTCATGGTCAGGCCAGTGACAAGGCCCACGGCGGCAATCGCCATCAGGTAATAAGCCGGCATGTACAGGTTGCCGGTGCTCTCCACCAGCCAGGCAGTGAGCGTCGGGGTAAGGCCGGCGATCAGCACCGATATGTTGAAGGCACTGGCCAGGGCGCTGTAGCGGATGTGCGTGGGGAACATCGCCGGCAGTGTCGAGGCCATTACGCCGATGAAGAAGTTGAGCATGACAGCAATGATCAGCAACCCGGCGAAAATCACCGCCAGCTCACCGCTGTTGATCAGCATGAACGCCGGAATGGCCAGGGCGAACAGGCCGACACTGCCGACGATGATGAATGGCCGGCGGCCAAACTTGTCGCTGAGCAGGCCTATCATCGGTTGCACGAACAGCATGCCGACCATGATCGCGATGATGATCAGCACGCCGTGGTCTTCGCTGTAATGCAGGTTGTGCGACAGGTAGCTGGGCATGTAGGTGAGCAGCATGTAGTAGGTGACGTTGGTGGCAATCACCACACCAATGCAAGTCACCAGGCTGCGCCAGTGCTGGGTGGCCACCTCCTTGAACGACACCTTGGGCCCGGAAGCAAGCCCTTCGCGGTCGCCCTGCTCCAGCTTGTCGACATGCTGCTGGAACGCGGGTGTTTCTTCAAGCGCATGGCGCAGGTACAGGCCGATGATGCCCAACGGCAGGGCCAGGAAGAACGGCAGGCGCCAGCCCCACTCCAGGAATTTTTCCTCGCCAAGAACGGTAGAAATCAGCACCACCACGCCTGCACCAAGCACAAAACCGGCAATGGAGCCGAAGTCCAGCCAGCTACCGAGAAAACCCCGCTTGCGGTCGGGGGCGTATTCGGCGACGAAGATCGACGCCCCTGTGTACTCGCCCCCCACCGAGAACCCTTGGGCCATCTTGGCCAGCAGCAACAAAATTGGCGCCCAGATGCCGATGCTGGCATAGGACGGTATCAGGCCGATAGCGAAGGTACTGAGCGACATGATCACGATGGTCGCGGCGAGGATTTTTTGCCGGCCAAACCTGTCGCCCAGGGCGCCAAAAAACAGTCCGCCTAGCGGCCGGATCAGGAACGGCACAGAAAAGGTGGCCAGTGCCGCGATCATCTGCACGCTGGGGTCGGCATTGGGGAAGAACACCTTCCCCAGCGCGTAGGCGACGAAGCCGTAAACACCGAAGTCGAACCACTCCATGGCATTGCCCAGCGCTGCGGCGGTGATCGCCTTTTTCATCTTTCCGTCGTCGACGATGGTGATGTCCTTCAGGCCGATTGGCTGGACGCTTTTCTTGCGAGGTTTCATGCCCGTTTCCCTGTCAATGAATGCTCTTAGGGTTCAGATACAACGGGACACTAAATAATTCAGCGCTTAACGATTTTTTGTGAATCCGCTTGCTGGCCGCTCGCGGGTGAATCCGGGCATGCGCGAGAAAACGAATAGTAGACAATTTGTATAATGTCGATAGACAATGACAAAATGTCGCACTCGACGGCCGATGTGCCACCTGCGGCAGGTCACCGTGCAAGATCGTTAACCGGAGTAGATAAATGCAAAAAGTAACTTCGCTGCCTGGCGATGACGCCCGTCCGGGCTGGTACCACACCAGCCCCAAGCGTCAGCCGCGCCCGGGCCATTCGGGTCGCAAGGAAGCGCGCTGGACCATCATCGGCGCAGGCCTGACGGGCCTGGCAGCAGCGCGCCAGATGGCGTTGAACTTCCCCAATGAAGAGATCGTGCTGGTCGAAGCCCAGGAAGTCGGCTTTGGTTCCGCCGGCCGCAATGCCGGTTTCGCCATCGATGTGCCGCATGACATCGGCGCCAAGGACTACATCGGCGACGTCACCGTCGCGACCAAGATCCTGCGCCTGAATACCCTCGGTCAGGACTACCTGCGCGACATCGTCGAGCGCAACGGCATCGACTGCCAGATGTCTGACTCCGGTAAATACCAGGCCGCCGTCGGCGCCAAGGGCATTGCCATCCTCGAGGCCTACCGCAGTGGCCTGGAGAAAATCGGCTGCAGCTCTACCCTGATCGACGAGCAGGACCTGCCCGCACACATTGGCACCTCGTACTACAAAAAGGCCCTGCACATCCCCGGCACCTTGCTGCTGCAGCCCTCGGCGCTGGTCAAGGGCCTGGCCGACAACCTGCCGGCCAACGTCACCCTGTACGAACACACGCCGATCACCTCGATCGACCAGGGCGACAGGATCACCCTGGTGCATGACCGTGGCACCATCGTCACTGACAAGCTGATCCTGGCCAACAACGGGTTTGCCTCGGCATTCGGTTTCCTCAAGGGCCGCCTGCTGCCGACGTTCCTGTACGCCAGCCTCAGCCGCCAGCTGACCGAGCAAGAGCAAGCCCGCCTGGGTGGCCAGCCGGTCTGGGGCGTGATCCCCGCGCACCCGTTCGGCAGCACCGTGCGCCGCACCGCCGACAACCGCATCCTGATCCGCAACAGCTTCAACTTCTACCCGGACGGCCGCCCACGCGCCAACGCCCTGCAGAGCCATTTGCCGACCCATCGCAAATCGTTCGAGCGACGCTTCCCGATGCTCGGGAATGTCGAGTTCGAATATTCCTGGAGTGGCGCCATCTGCCTGTCGGAAAACCACGAAGGCTTCTTCGGCCAGCTGGCACCGAACGTGTACGGCGCGCTGTGCTGCAACGGCCTGGGCATCACCCGCGGTACCGCCACCGGCAAGCTGCTGGCCGACTGGCTGGCTGGCGAGCGTAACGAGCACATCGACTTCCTGTTGTCGTCGCCAGGCCCGAACAAGACCCCTCCACAGCCGTTCCTGTCCATTGGCGTGAACTCGGTGCTCAAGTGGGGCCAGTTCCGCGCCGGCCTGGAAGTCTGACCACGCGGGCTACCAGGCCCGCCATCTGCCTTGCGTTGCACTATTACCAGATCAAGAGAAAATCATGCGTTCCACTGCCCAACCCGTCATGATCGACGACGTTGAAATCAACAGTTTCCATCAACTGCTCACCCTGCGTACCGGGCTGGGCTGGGTGATGGTCGGTTACATCCTCAGCATCATCGGCGTGGCTACCCTTCCCATGTCGGCTTCGCTACAACTGAGCGGGTTCTGGCAAGGCATGGTCGCCGCCATGGCCCTGCTCGGCGTATTCGCCGGCGGCTTCTTCGGTGGCTGGCTGACCGACCGCATGGGCCGGCAGAAGCTGTTCTTCGTCGCCCCGGCCATCGTCATGCTGTCGTCCGTGGCCATGCTCTGGGTTCAAGACCCGCTGGCCCTGTCGCTGCTGCGCCTGCTGTGCGGCCTGGCGGTCGGCATCGAATACACCGCTGCCGGTTCGCTGCTGACCGAGTTCATTCCGCAGAAGTCCCGTGGCTCGCGGCTCTCGCTGCTGACCGTGCTGTGGTTCGTCGGCGCCGCGCTGGCATACATTGCCGGCAACTTCATGCTGGCCGACGCAGGCCCTGAACAATGGCGCACGGTCATGGCCAGCCCGGCGATCATTGCCGGTCTGCTGCTGCTCGCCCGCCTGGGTACCCCGGAGTCACCACGCTGGCTGCTGAGCAAAGGCCGCCGCAGAGAAGCCGAGCAAGTCATCCGCAAGGTGTACGGGCGTGACTTCTCGCTGCGCAACATCAGCGATGACAGCGCCCCGGGCGAGGCCATGTCATTCATCGGCGCCCTGCGCGCCGGCTACGGCAAACGCATCCTGTTCGTGGTGATGTTCTGGGCCTGCGCGGTGATCCCGCTGTTCGCCGTGTATGCCTTCGTGCCCAAGCTGTTCCAGGCACTGCAACTGACCGGCAACCTGGCCGCCTACGGCTCAATGGGCATCACCCTGATCCTGGTATTGGGCTGCATCATCGCCACCTGGCTGATCAACTACCTGGGCCGACGCACCATCATCCTCCACAGCTTCCTGTGGTCGGGGCTGGCGCTGCTGGGGCTGGGCCTGTTCCCGGATGCACAGGGCTGGGTGGTGCTGTCGCTGTTCGGTGCCTACGCGCTGTTCATTGGCGGTGCCCAGGTGCTGGAGTTCGTCTACCCGAACGAGCTGTTCCCCACCGAAATCCGCGCATTCGCGGTGGGCATGGGCGCCTCCCTGGCGGCCTTCAGCTCGGCCATCGGCACCTGGCTGGTGCCGATTTCGCTGGAACACTACGGCATCGCCAACACGATGTTCGCTGCAGCGGCGATCACCATGCTGGGGCTGGCTGTGTCACTGGTGCTGGCACCCGAGACCAAGTCGATGAGCCTGCAGGAAGCGGCAGCGCTGTAAAAAAGAAAAGCCGCTGCATGTGCAGCGGCTTTTTCATACCTGAAGGCCTGGCGTCAGATACCTTCGCGGGCCAGGTCCATGGCGAAGTAGGTCAGGATCAGGTCAGCACCGGCACGCTTGATTGCGCCAATGCTTTCACGCACCACCCGGCCTTCATCGATGGCACCGGCCAGGCCGCCGAACTTGATCATCGCGTACTCGCCGCTCACCTGATACGCCGCCAGCGGCAGGCGCGACGCGGCGCGGATGTCGGCGATCACGTCCAGGTAGGCGCCAGCCGGCTTGACCATCAGCACGTCTGCCCCTTCCTGCTCGTCCAGCAGCGACTCGCGCACCGCTTCGCGGCGGTTCATCGGGTTCATCTGGTAGCTCTTGCGGTCGCCCTTCAGCGCGGTACCACCGGCTTCACGGAACGGGCCATACAGCGACGAGGCGAACTTGGTCGAATAGGCCATGATCGCCGTGTCATGGAAACCGGCGCCATCCAGCGCGCTGCGGATAGCCTGTACCTGGCCGTCCATTGCCGCCGACGGGGCGATGAAGTCGGCACCGGCAGCGGCGGCGATGACCGCCTGCTTGCCCAGGTTGGCCAGGGTGGCGTCGTTGTCCACACCGTGGTCATGCAGCACGCCGCAGTGGCCGTGGCTGGTGTATTCGCAGAAGCAGGTGTCGGACATCACCACCATTTCCGGCACGGTGTCTTTGCAGATGCGCGACATGCGCGCAACCAGGCCGTTTTCGTTCCAGGTGTCGCTGCCAACAGCGTCCAGGTTGTGCGATACGCCAAAGGTCATCACCGACTTGATCCCGGCACGGGCGTAGCGCTCGATTTCCTGGGCCAGCAGCTTTTCGGGGATGCGATTGACACCGGGCATGCTGGTGATCGGCACGAAGTCATCGATGCCCTCTTCGACGAAGATCGGCAGGATCAGGTCTTCCAGGCGGAACTCGGTTTCCTGGAAGATCGTGCGCAGGGACTCGTTCTGGCGCAGGCGGCGGGGACGAACGGACGGGAATTGGTTGGACATGACAGCTCCAGGGCATTTTGAACGGCGTATACCTTATGCCTGTCGCGCGCCAGTGAAAAGGCTAAATGACGAGATTGTGTCTTGCGTCAATGGCAATGGCCGGGTTTTGCCCGCAAGGGCCTCTTCGTGGGCATGCCCGCGAAGAGGTCGACACAGGAGAATTCACTCCACCAACCGCGGAGCCCCCACTTCTGCGGCCTGCCGGTCCAGCCCATGGGCTTCGAGAATCCGCGCAATCTCGCCACTGCCATGCAATGCCTGAATGTTGGCATCCAGCGCCTTGCCCAGTTCGGTATTGCTCAGCATATAAGGGATAGCTGTTTGCCCCGGCTGCTCGGTGGCTTTCACCCGAGGGTCAGGCGCAGACACCTTGATGCTCGCCCCTTGGTAGGCCCCCTTCTGCTGCGACACCACCGCCACCGCATGGCTGTCGATACCGGCCTCAATGCGCCCGGACGCCAGGTCCTGCGCCATGGCCACCGGGTTGGGGTACAGCACCAGGTTATCACCCAGCACCTTCTTCAGGTCGTTGACCCACAGGTAGCCCTGCACGGTGCCGACCCGTTTGCCCTCCAGCTCACCGACCGTGGCATAACCCTGCTTCGAGATAATGCCCATCACATCCAGGTACAGCGGCGCCGAAAGCCCCAATACCTTGCCGCGCTCCACCGTGCGGTACCAGTCGCCGATGACCACGTCGGCACGGCGGGTGACCACCGACTGGATCGCCGCTGCCGGGTCGAGCACGCTGGCTTTGATGGACAGGCACTCGCGGGCGGCGATCTGCTTGATGATCTCCCCGTCCACTCCGCCCAGTTCCTGATTCGGGCCAGGCACGGAGTAAGGCGGGAACACCCACGCAGCCACGGTCAGCACACCTGGTGTAAGGGTTTCGAAACTGTGGCTTGGCTTGCACTCGGCCATGGCCTGGGCGCTGCCGGCAACGGCGGCGCAAAGGGCCAACCAACGGGTGACGCGCTTGAATGGTTTCATCACGGGTACCTATGCAATGTTGAGGGCAGGCAGGGTTCAGGAGCTTGCGTGCTGGCCGGGCGCCAGTCTTCTTTCCAGGGCGGCCACGCCCAGGCTTGCCGGTGCGCAGACGGCCGCATACATCAGCCCCGCCAGCACCAGTACCGGCATGTACTGGAAGGTCGAAGAGCCGATGGCCGACGCGCGGCTGACGATTTCGGGCAAGGCGATGGTGAAGCACAGTGACGAGGCCTGGAACATCATGATCGAGAAGCCCAGCAACGACGGCAGCGCCACCCGCAAGGCCTGGGGCAGGATCACGTAGCGCAGTGCGTCGGCGCGGTCCAGGCCGATCACCTCGGCGGCCTCGTGCTGGCCACGGGCGACCGCCTCCAGGCCGCCACGGATGATCTCGCTGGTGTATGCGGCGGTGCAGTAGGCCAGTGCCAATGCCGCAGCCCAGAACGAACTCAGGGTGAGGTTTGCCGAGGGCAAGCCGAAGTAGAAATACTGCAGCAGGATCAAGGCCGGCGCACCGCGCCCCAGTTCGACAATCACCAACGCCGGGTAGCGCACCGCCCTGCCCTTGGCACTGACGCCCAGGGCCAGCAGCAAGCCAAGCGCAACACCGAGCACCAGGCTGATCGCCGTCACCTGCAACGACAGCACAAAACCCTTCCACAACTCCGGAAACCATTCGGCCCACAGGCTCAGTAGTTCGCTCACAGGCTGATCCTCCGTTGCAAGGTGCCGGACAACCAGCGCGACGCCAACGCCACTGGCACGCTCAGCACCAGGTACACCAGTGCCGCAGCGCTGTAGACGCCCAGCCCCTGGAAGGTCTGCTGCGACACTTGGTAGGCCTGGAAGCTGATGTCTGCCACGCCCAGTGTCGATGCCACCGCCGAATCCTTGAGCAGGCCAATGGCATAGGTGGCCGCCGTAGGAATGGAGATACGCGTCAACTGCGGCAGCACTACATCGAAAAAGCGCTGTGCAGATGACAGGTTCAGCACATGCGCCGCCTCGTACTGGCCATCGGGAATCGCCGCGAACGCACCGCGGTACACTTCGGCCATCTGCGCCGCGGTGATCAGGCCCAGGCCCACCGTTGCTGCCACAAACGGCGACAGGCTGACATAGCCACCCCCAATGCCGAAGAAGATGAAGAACAACCAGACAATCGGCGGAATCGAACGCAAGGTCAGTACGATGGCCGCACCCAGAGCCGCCAGTCCCCGGGCCTTGGCCATGCGAAGCGCACACAGCGGAAAGCCCAGCACGACACCGGTCGCAAACGCACACAGGGTCACCCCTAACGTCCACGGCACACCGGCCAGCAACATCAGCAGTATGTCGTTCATCAGCGGTCCCTCACGGCCTGGAGAAACTTCACCACCCGCTCGTGGCGCGGCTGGCGCATCACCTGGGCGCTCGCCCCCTGCTCAAGGATGCGCCCATCCGCCATCACCACCACCCGGTCAGACACCGTTTCGGCAAAGTGCATCTCATGGGTGACAACGATCATCGACATGCCTTCGCTGGCCAGTTCCTTCATCACCGCCAACACCTCCAGGCCCAGCTCTGGGTCTAGCGCCGAGGTAGGTTCATCGAACAGCATCAGCTCAGGCTCGAGTGCCAGCGCCCGGGCAATGGCGATGCGCTGTTGTTGGCCACCGGAACAGCGCGCTGGATAGTGCCCGGCCTTGTCGGCCAGCCCTACCCGCTCCAGCAACTGCATGGAGCGCGCATCGGCCTCACGCTGGTTGCGCCCAAGCGTGCGGATTTGCGCCAGGCTCACATTGCGCAGCACGGTCATGTGCGGGAACAGGTTGAACGACTGGAACACCATGCCAATGCGCCGGCGCAGTTTCAGCAGGTCGGCACGCTGCAGGGGCATGGCAGCGTCGATATCCAGCTCGTCCAGACGGATGCGCCCGCGGGTCGGTGGCTCCAGCTGGTTGATGCAGCGCAGCAACGTACTCTTGCCCGAGCCACTGGGGCCGATGATGGCCACCACCTCACCCTTGCTCATCTCGAAGTTGACGTCGTGCAGCACCTCGTAAGGGCCGAACTGCTTATGGATCGAGTCCAGGCGCAGGAATGCGGGCTTGGGTGCAGGCACGGGCGGCACCTGCCGCAGGGGAACACTCATCGGGTTCATGTGCAGATCCTCCGCTCAAGACCGCTGGTCATCGACCAAGGGCGTGCTCGACAGCTTGACCGCGCCCAGGGCGGTGATCAGCACCTGTTCCTCCAGCTTCACCCCTTCGCGTCCACCCCGCTCGCCGATGTAGCTTTCTACCGAGACCACCATGTTTTCCTGGAACAGGCCGTCGTAACCCCACTCGGCGAAATCCACGGCATAGGCCACGCTAGGGTATTCATCGACCAGGCCAACGCCGTGCAACATCATCATGTAGCGGTTGTGTTCGTACTTGTGCGGTACTGGCCAGCAACGCTCGGCAAACTCGCGGAACGACAACCCGGGGCGCAGCAGTTCGACGTTGTGGCTGATTTGCTGGCTGGCGATGTCCAGCAACTCGCGCTGGGCCGCGTTTACCGGCTTGCCGGGGCAGACGAAGCTGCGCGAGATGTCCGACAGGTACCCCCCAGGGCCCACCATGTCGGTATCGAAGCAGACCATCTCGCCCGCTTCGATGACCTTGTCGGTCGCATCCTGGAACCACGGGTTGGTGCGCTGGCCAGAGCTCAGCAACCGGCTTTCAGCCCATTCACCGCCCTGGGCCACGTTGGTACCGTGCAGGATGCTCCACAGCTGGTTTTCGGTAATGCCTGGCTGCAGGCTGGCACGCATGCGGGCGATGGCCAGGTCGCAGACGGCCATCGACACCCGGTGGCTGGCGACTTCCTCGGCCGACTTGATCAGCCGCGCCTGCTCCATCAAAGGTTGCGCATCGAACAGTTCGATACCTCTGGCCTTGAGTTTCTCGGCACCCCATGGGTCGCAGCGGTCCACGGCCAGGCGGCGGTTGCCGCCGCTGTGGCGAACCATCAGCTCGGCTACCTCGGCCGCCCACAACGCCGCCTTTTCATCGACGCGGGGGCCTGCGAGAAAGTACAGCCAGGGCAACGCAGGCCGGATCTCGTCAATGGTTTCGACATGCTCGCTGTTATGCCGACTGCTGGTGAACTCGAACAGCACCACCGGGCCTTCGGTGGGCACGAACACATAACGGCTGGGCGAATGCATGACCCACAAGCCAAGGTTGTTGGTGTCGGTGGCATAGCGGATGTTGATCGGGTCGGCCAGCAGGATGCCGCCATAGTCATGGGCACGCAGTTGCTGGCGAATGCGCTCCAGCCGGTAGCGGCGCAGGGCTTTACGGTCGATTGCGGCCTGGGCGGCAAGCAACTCGCTGTCAACAGGGGCCAAGGCGTGGCCGGTTACGCTGGGGTCGTCACGAAACTGCAGGGATGACGCAGGGCTCGGTCGGGTACCGATGTGCATGGTTACACTCTCCACTGGATATCGTTGTCGTTGTTGGAGCCAGGGCAGTAACAAGGAAGCGAAAATCAGGCGATGCTGTTTTTTATTGTTTTACGGCGCGTGGGTCAGAGGTCCTTGACCAGGCGCAGGGCGTCATAAATGGCTGCGTGGGTGTTGCGCGAGGCCACGGCATCTCCGATGCGGAACAGCTGGAAGCGGCCATCGTCTCGGCGTACCACGGCCTGTGGGCGGCCGGCGATCAGGTCCAGGTACTGCACCGCGCCTTCGTTGCTCGACAGTGGGCACAGCTGGAAATACAGCTCGTCCAGTGGCCGGGTGCCGTGGTTGACCACCACCTGGTCGACCAGGCGGGTCTGGCGCAGCTCGCTGTAGTCGGTGCCAATGGTTGCCAGCAGGCCATCTGCGGTGCGGGTAACCGCTTTCAGCCGCCAGGTTACGGTAAAGGTGGTGTCCAGTTGTTGCAGGGCGCGCATGTAAGGCACCAGGTTCATGCCCATGACTTCGGGCGAGAAGGTGCGGTCGGGGGTCATGATTTCGGTGCGTGCGCCGCTCTGCGCAATGAACTCCGCAGCTTGCAGTGCAGCATGATCGCCAGCATCGTCGTACACCAGCACGTTGCGCCCGGGTTTGACGTCACCGGAGATGATGTCCCAGCTCGATACCACCAGGTCGTTACCTTGCTCCAGCACCTCGGTGTGCGGCAGGCCGCCCGTGGCGACAATGACCACATCGGGCGCTTCATCAAGAATGATCTGGCTGTCGGCCCAGACGTTGTAGTGGAACGTCACGCCCAGGCGTTCGCACTGGGCCAGGCGCCAGTCGATGATGCTGATCATCTCTTTGCGCCGCTCTGATTGCGCGGTCAGGCGAATTTGCCCACCGGCTTTGTCGGCCACTTCGTACACCACCACATCATGGCCACGCTCGCCCGCTACACGTGCTGCTTCAAGGCCTGCCGGGCCAGCGCCGACGATAACGACCTTGCGCCGCTGCGCCGCCTTGGGGATCTCGTGGGGCATGGTGGTTTCGCGGCCGGTGGCGGCGTTGTGGATGCAGTAGGCCGCGCCGCCATGGTAGATGCGGTCCAGGCAGTAGTTGGCGCCCACGCAAGGGCGGATATCGTCCTCACGGCCTTCGATGATCTTGCGCACGATATGCGGGTCGGTCATGTGCGCTCGGGTCATGCCGACCATGTCGACCTTGCCTGCGGCAATGGCATGGCGGGCGGTGGCCACGTCCGGGATCTTCGCCGCATGGAACGTGGGGAAGCCGGTCAACGAGCGAATTTCGCCGGCAAAGTCCAGGTGCGGCGCGTTGCGCATGCCCTGGATCGGGATGATATCGGTCAGGCCGGCATCGGTGGCGATGTTGCCACGGATCACGTTGAGGAAGTCGATCATGCCGCTGTTCTTCAACAACTGCGAAACCTGCAACCCTTCGTCCTTGGTCAGGCCACCGGCCAGCACTTCATCGCCGGTGTAGCGAATGCCGACGATGAACTCATTGCCTACCCGCTGGCGAATGGCCGTGAGCACTTCGAAGGTAAAGCGCAGGCGATTTTCCAGCGAGCCGCCGTAAACGTTCTGCAATTCGTTGGTGAGTGGCGACCAGAACTGGTCCATAAGGTGGCCATATGCCTGCAGCTCGATGCCATCCAGCCCGGCGGCCTTCATGCGCTCGGCGGCATCGGCGTAGTCCTTGACGATACGCTCGATATCCCAGATTTCCAGGCGCTTGGGGAACGCCCGGTGCGCCGGCTCCTGGTTGTGCGACGGCGACACCACGGGCAGCCAGTCGCCCTTGTCCCAACGGGTGCGGCGGCCCAGGTGGGTCAGCTGGATCATCACCGCCGCGCCATGCTCGTGGCATTCGTCGGTGAGGTCTTTCATCCAGCCGACCACTTCGTCCTTGTAGGCCAGCACGTTGTTGAACACGGGTGGACTGTCGCGGGAAATGGCCGCAGAGCCTGCCGTCATGGTCATGGCCACGCCGGCCTTGGCCCGTTCCACATGATAGGCACGGTACAGCTGCTTGGGCATGCCCTCTTCCGGGTAGGCCGGTTCGTGTGAGGTGGTGATGATGCGGTTACGCAAGGTGAGGTGCTTGAGTTGGTACGGCTGAAGCAACGGATCATTGGACATGGTCGTTCTCGCATTCAGGTCATCAGGCAAAATCGACATTAGCCATCATGTACACAGGTGTCAATAAATTCGACAGTAGTGTACATTAAGCTTGCCAGGCCCCCATGGATACGGAACAATGCGCCTATGAACATGACCACGACCCCACCAGAAAGCAGCGCCCGCGGCTCGATCGAAAGCTGGCTGAACGCCGCCTTCGAAGCCCTCAAGGAATCGGGGGTGGATGCGGTGCGCGTGCTACCGCTGGCCAAAAAACTCAACCTTGCCCGCACCAGTTTCTATTGGTACTTCGAAGACCGCGAAGCGTTGCTGGCGGCGCTTATCGAGCAGTGGAAGCACAAGAACACCCACAACCTGGTGAACCAGACGCAGGCCTATGCCGCCTCGATTACCGAGGCAATCCTGAATGTTTTCGACTGCTGGCTGAACAGCGCGCTGTTCGACTCACAGTGTGAATTCGCCATGCGCAGTTGGGCGTTGCAGTCAGAGCAAGTGGCTGAAGAAATCAAGCAAGCCGATGCCGTGCGTATGGAGGCCCTGAAGCAGATGTTCGACCGCTTCGGCTTCAGCGAGGACGCTGCCGCCACGCGTGCGCGCTCGATCTACCTGGCGCAGATCGGCTACATCAGCATGAAGACCATCGAGCCGCTGGAGTACCGCATGCGCTTCATCCCCGAGTACCTGCGCATCTTCACCGGGGAAGAGCCGGCAGCGCATGAGCTGGAACGGTTCTACCAGCGCAACGGCTATGTGCCTGCGGCAAGCTGACCAGCCCGCCGCAGGCTAGAGCACCTGCAGCGTCTTACTGCAACCAAGGCGGCGTCGGCTCTTCTGCCTTGGCCGGCCCATGCTCAGCCTCGGCGCGCGCTGCACGGCGGCGGGCGTCATCCATGCGGGCAGCATCGATCTCTCGCATGACCCCCGACACGTCAGCTTCATGTTCGTCATCCTCGAACATGCCAGTCAATGGGCTGTCGGGAAGCAAGTCACCGGCCTCGTACAGCGCCCACATTTCCTGTGCATACCGGGTGCTTTTCAGCTCCGGCGCAAAACGCCCGAAATAGTGGGCCATGTTGTCAACGTCGCGCTGCAGCATGTTGAAGGCATGGTTGTTGGCCGCCGCATCCACCGCCTGCGGCAAGTCGATGATCACCGGCCCGTCCGGGCCCAGCAGCACGTTGAACTCCGACAGGTCGCCATGCACCAGCCCGGCACACAGCATCAAGACGATCTGACGAATGACAAAGGCATGGAACGTACGGGCATCCTCGGCTTCAAGGTGCACGTCGTTCAACCTTGGCGCTGCATCGCCATCGGCATCAGTTACCAACTCCATCAACAGCACGCCGTCCTGGAAGTCGTAAGGCTTGGGCACCCTCACGCCCGCGCTGGCAAGGCGGAACAGCGCCGCCACCTCGGCGTTCTGCCAAGCGTCTTCGGCTTCCTTGCGGCCGTACTTGCTGCCCTTGGCCATGGCCCGGGCCTGACGGCTGTTGCGCACCTTACGGCCTTCCTGGTACTCGGCGGCCTGGCGGAAGCTGCGCTTGTTGGCTTCTTTATAGACCTTGGCGCAACGTACCTGGCTGCCACAGCGCACCACGTACACGGCGGCTTCCTTGCCACTCATCAACGGCCGCAGTACTTCGACGAGGCCGTCTTCGATCAGGGGTTCGATTCTTTTGGGTGTCTTCATCAGGCTGTGTTCGGGGTCCTGGCTGCAATGGCGGACATCCTCTCACAGCCTGATGCGACTTGCTCGTCTGTCTTCAGACCAGACGTGTCAGGCACCCTGCCCTACGCTGTTCACCGGCACAGCGCGTGCCCGGCGCCGCGTGACCAGCAGGCCGGAACACACCACAAGCACCGCCAGCACCATGGTCGATACCACCTCAAGGCGGTGATCCGGCCGGAACAGCATCAGCACCAATACGCCGCTGATGAACAGGATCACGCCCCAGGTCAGCCACGGGAACAGCCACATGCGGTAACCCAACGTCTTGCCCTGTGCAGTCAAGCGTTGGCGCAGGCGCAGTTGGGAAACGGCGATTACCAGGTATACCAGCAGGGCAATGGCGCCGGAGCTTGCCATGAGGAAGCCGAACACCTTGGCCGGCACCAGGTAATTGGCAATCACCGCCAGGAACGCAGCGCCGGTAGACAGCAGCACCGCTACCACCGGTGTGCCGCTGCGACTGGTCACCTGGGCGCAAGCCGGTGCATCGCCGCGACGGCTCAGCGAATAGACCATGCGCGAGGCGGTGTACAACGACGAGTTAAGGCAGCTGGTCACCGATGTCAGCACCACGAAGTCGATGATGGCCTTGGCATTTGGCACACCCAGGGTATCCAGCACCGTAACGTATGAGCCCTCGGTGGCCAGGCGCGGGTCGGTCCACGGTACCAGTGCGATAACGATGAAGATCGACAGGATGTAGAACAGCGTGATCCGCCAGATCACCGAATTGGTGGCCTTGGAAATATGCTTGCCCGCCTCGTCAGACTCGGCTGCCGCAATCGTCACCACCTCGGCACCGAGGAACGAGAACATGGTAATCAGCATGGCGCTGAGCACTGCGCCGAAGCCATTTGGCATGAAACCGCCGGTGTCCCACAGGCGCGAGACGCCGCTGACGCCGGAACCCGGCAACAAACCGAAAATGGCGCATACGCCAAGCGCAATGAAGCTGACGATAGCCACCACCTTGACCAGTGCCAGCCAGAACTCGAACTCACCGTAGTTCTTCACGCTGAACAGGTTGGTAGCGGTCAGCAGCAACGTGATTACCAGCGACAATACCCAGATCTCCAGTTGCGGGACCCAGGAATTGATAATGGTGGCGGCGATGTTGGCTTCGATCGGGATGATCAGCACCCAGAACCACCAATACAGCCAACCGATGGTGTAGCCGGCCCATTTGCCGATGGCGAGGTCGGCATAGGTGGAAAACGACCCGGTATCTGGCGAGGCAACCGCCATTTCGGCCAGCATGCGCATCACCAGCACTACCAGGCCACCGGCCAGGATATAGGCCAGAATGGTGGCCGGCCCGGCTTCAGCAATGGCACGGCCAGAGCCGACAAACAGGCCTGCACCGATCACGCCGGCAATGGACAGCATGGTGACATGCCGTGATTTCAATCCATGACTCAAATTGTTCTTGTGGGTTTGCATGGCGCTACCTTGTTGTTTTTGTCATGCCCGCGAAGGGGCCGTCGGCTGGCACGATCACCGACGCAGGCGCGAAAAAGCCCGCCCTGCCCTAAATGGTGAGTAGGGCAGTTCGGGTTGAGTAAGAGGAGACCGCAAAACGTATTACCGGTGTGTCAGCTGGCAGCCCGCTGGCTGGCTGCACGATCAGCCTTGGGGACGTGGCCCCCTTGCAGGCTGACCTGCTCGCACACCTTTTCGACAATGTAGGCGCCGATCGGAATGGCCGAGGTGGCGGCCGGCGACGGCGCGTTGCACACGTTGACGCTGCGCGCGGTGTTGACGAACAGGAAGTCGTCGATCAGCTTGCCGTCACGCGACACCGCCTGGGCGCGTACGCCGGCCGGGTATGGCGTGAGGTCGGCTTTGGTGATGCTCGGGCAGTACTTCTGCACCTGCTTGAGGTAGCCGCCCTTGAACAGCGAGTTTTTCATCTCGATCAGGCCCGGGCGGAAGTTCTTCGCCAGTACCTTGAGAATGCCGGGGGTCGTCAGGGTCTGGAACAGGTCACCAGGGCTGACGTCGGTCTTGCGGTAGCCTTCGCGCTTCATCGCCAGTACGGCGTTGGGGCCGACGGTGACGGTGCCGTCGATCATGCGGGTCAGGTGCACGCCCAGGAACGGCATCGACGGATCAGGAATCGGGTAGATCAGGTGGTTGACGATCTGGTCATGCTGCTTGGGCAGCAAGTAGTACTCGCCACGGAACGGGCAGATCACGAACTCGGTGCGCAGGCCCAGCATGCTCACCACGCGGTCGGCCATCAGGCCCGAGCACGTTACCAGGAAGCGGCTGCGGAATTCGTCGCGCTGCGTGCGTACGATCACTTCGCTGGCCTGCTCCTGCAAGCCGACCACCTCGGCGCCATAGCGGATTTCACCACCGGCACGCTGGAAGTCTGCGGCCATGGCGGCGGTCACTTGCGCATAATTGACGATGCCGCTGGACGGCACGAAGATGCCACCCATACCTACGATATTTGGCTCGCGCTCGCGCAACTCGTCTGCTGACAGCCAGTAGCGTTCCAGGCCGTTGGCTTCAGTACGCTCCCACAGCGCCTTCATGCGCTGCATTTCAAGGTCGTTGGTGGCCACCAGCAACTTGCCGCACTCATCGAAGCGGATGCCGTGCTGGGTGCAGAAGGCCTTGGTGGCCTTGTTGCCTTCCAGGCAGAAGCGCGCCTTGAGGCTGCCGGGGGTGTAATACACGCCGGCGTGAATCACGCCGCTGTTGTGGCCGGTCTGATGGCGAGCCGGGCCGGACTCCTTCTCCAGCAGGAGAATCTTCGCGTCCGGGTAGACCTTGATCAGGTGCATGGCCGTGGACATGCCCACAATGCCACCGCCAATAATGATGAAATCGTACACAGCCTTACCTCACACGCAGGCATTGCCTGGCTGGCTCACCAAGGCCCGCGCGGGCCTTGGTGGCATCGTTTTTTTGCAAAAGCGCGTGGGCGGGCGCCCGCCCGGCACCCTTGATTATTGCCCGCGCTGGTACAGCGGTTTTGGGAAGGCGACGTAACCACGCTGACGCATCAGTTCACGGCGCAGGCCCTCATGCGGGGTGAAGCGGTCTCGGCCATGCAGCCAGAACAGGTTGTTGATCAGCAGGAAGCTGCCTACACCTACCGGTACCGACACCTTCTTCTCGCTGCCTTCCAGCGAGTCGGACAAGGCGTTCAGCCAGATACCTTCCTCGTAGTTTTCCGGCTGCACGAACTGGTCAATGTAGCGCATGGTCGGGCGGCCTTCGCCATCGGTGTCGAACACCGAGTGGAACACGTCCTCGGCAACCTTTTTGCTGGGTGGCGCGGTCCAGCGCATTTCGCGGCGTGCCATCGGGTGGCGGAAGAATTCCTCGCACTGCTCCCAGTCGTCCAGGTGCAGCAGCAGCGAGTTGCCACCTTCCATGTTCTTTTCGTCGATCTTCAGCATCAGCACGTAGTCGGTGATCTGGTTCACGAAGGTGCCGTCGTTGTGCAGCTCCATGACCCGGTGCGGCTGGCGCAGGTAGCTGTCGGAGTTGTCGCTGTTGACCACCACGAAGCGCGCATAGAACTGCCCACTCATGGCGTCGTAGTTGGAACGGCCGATCAGGTGTGCACAGGCAGTGGTGAACTTGACCATGTCCTCGGCCTGGCTCACGTCATCCAGGCCGATCGGGGTAATCAGCATGCCGCCGGTCGTGCGGTCGAGGATGGTGTTGAGCAGCACGGGGCGCAAGGTGCCCTGGCACAGCTCATCAAGAATTTCACCTACCCGGAAGCGCAGGAACGACTTGTACTCCAGCGCCTGCACCGGCCATTGGGCGACGGCCTGGACGAACGCTTCGACGGTTTCGCGGGCAAAGGTCAGTTCCAGCAGGCGCGGCGACTGTTTCGAGGGAGCGATGGTGTAACCACGCGGTTCGAGCGGCAGCGGCATCACAAGTTCGTCGATCTGCGTAAAGGCGTTCATGGCAGTGTCCTGGCAAAAAGGTGGTTGGCGCTATCCAGTGATGACCTGGATCAGTGCGGGCGAGCTAAAAATATCGCCACTCAACAAAAATGTCTACATTTTTATATTTCATAGCCATTAATCATTATTGTCCATTGTTTTTCGTCCGCAGAGGGTTTCGGTATGATCGCCAAAACGTTTTGAGGAACAGGATCTTGGAAGCGCTCGCCCCCCGACAAAACTCAGCATTCAGCGGGTATGAGAGGCTCAAGAAGGACATCATCCGTGGCGTGTTCAAGCCCGGTGAAAAACTGTTGATGAGCGCCCTGAAGGAACGCTACGACCTGGGCGTGGGCCCGCTGCGCGAAGCGCTGTCGCAACTGGTGGCCGAACACCTGGTCAACGCCATCAGCCAGAAAGGCTACCGGGTGGCGCCCATGTCGCTGGACGAGATGAACGACATCTACGATGCCCGCGCCAACCTGGAGGCAATGATCATTGCCTTGGCCATCGAGCGCGGTGATGACGCCTGGGAGGCGTCAGTGCTGGCCCACTCGCATACACTGGCCAAGGTCGTGGAAGTAAAAACCCGCGAACAGCGCCTGGATGTGTGGGACGAACGGCACAAGGCGTTTCATACCGCCATTGCCTCGGGCTGCGGTTCCAAGCACCTGCTGCAGGCGCGCACCTACCTGTTCGACCAGGCCGAGCGTTATCGCCACCTGTGGCTGACGCAGACGGTGTTTTCCGAACAGGCGCTGGAGCTCAAGCGCCAGGAGCATGCGGCACTGGTGGAGGTGATTCTCGCCCGCGACGCCAAGCGCGCCAGCGCCATGATGCGCTCGCACCTGATGACGCCGGTGCCGATCATTGCGCAGATCATGCATGCCGAGGGTATCGGCGCACGCTAGATGAATTTTTCTTAAATCGCCGGTTGTCTATTCTTTGGCACAATCAAATCTCTATTAGATGCCCAGGAACCAGCATGCCTCGCGTACTGACCATCGAAGACGACGCC
>JADHEF010001099.1_pt1 | contig 19691 bp, 19 predicted proteins | sample 8952391 | NCBI WGS metagenome assembly JADHEF01 (sample SAMN16124439, study PRJNA663245) | bioreactor sludge metagenome | isolation source: sludge (nitrite) | place: India:Bengaluru | collected 2019-02-28
GCAAAGCGGAACGCGCGCGCGCCGATGCCCGCGAGAAAGACGTCCAGCGAAGCCGGCACGGCGGCTTCGACGGTCGTCGCATCGGGGGACGGATCGATGTTGGTACTCACCAGCACAGGGTAGCCCGCAAGTCGGTCTGTCCCGGATAACGCCCGGGTTGCGGGATGGTTGACGCGGGCGCGGTTCAGCGTCCCAGCAGCGGTGCGCCCAGCACGGCCAGCGCGGCGAAGGCCAGGTCGGCCGGCGTGGCCAGCAGCCGCAGCAGGTTCACGGCCAGCCCCGGTCCCAGCTTTAGGGCCGAGTCCCACGGATACAGGCCGAGCTGCAGGCCGATCTGTCCGGCCACGATCAGCCAACCGGCGGCCAGCACGGTGGCCAGCGTGCCGGCCAGGGCCAGCATCCCGCGCTTGCCGCCGCGCGGCGCGCCGCCCAAACGCAGGGCCAGCGCCGCGTAGGCGGCCACCACCACCGCCACCCAGCCATCCATGCGGCCGTGATACAGCGCCAGCACGGTCCACAGCACGATCAGACAGAGGCAGCCGGACAGCATCAGCAGCAGGGGCCACAACCAGCGCGCCGGCGGCACGGTATCGGGTGGGACGGTGGTCATCGGGGCATCCGTGGAAGGCCGTCAAGGATACGCCGTGGCCCGCCGCCGCGCCCGTCGCGGCGGGCTCGGCTAGAATGACCCTCTTGCGCGGCGCCGCCGCGGCCTCATCTCGGTGCCATGTATTCCCGCAGCAGCGAACCGGTGTATTTCGAGCGCGATTGCCCCGCCATCATGGTGCCGCAGGGCGACAGCGTGACCCTGCCGGCCGGCAGTTACGGCTACATCACCCAGGCGCTGGGTGGCAGTTACACCGTGTTCGTGGATGGCAGCCTGTTCCGCATCGCCGGCAAGGACGGCGATGCGATCGGCAAGGAAGCGCCGGCACCGCTGGAGTTGCCCGCCGATGCCGGCGACGACGAGGTTGAAAAGCTGGTCTGGCAGCAGCTGCGCACCTGCTTCGACCCGGAAATCCCGTTCAACATCGTCGACTTGGGCCTGGTCTACGAGGCCAGGATCGAACACCGCGACGACGGCGGCCGCAAGGTGGACGTCAAGATGACGCTCACCGCGCCCGGCTGCGGCATGGGCGAGATTCTGGTGGACGACGTGCGCAGCAAGCTGGAGATGATCCCGACCGTGGCCGAGGCCGACGTCGAGCTGGTGTTCGACCCGCCATGGGGCCGGCACATGATGTCCGAGGCCGCCCGGCTCGAAACCGGCATGCTCTGAACCGCCCTCTTCCGGCGGCCCGGCCTGCGGACCGCCTTGTCCTTCGACAACCTGCAAGGTGATCCGATGAACGCTCCTGCTCCGCTGACTTACCGGGTGACCCGGTCCGACCACGCCAAGTCCGCCGCCGAGCGCGCGGCCATTCTGGCCAACCCCGGTTTTGGCGTGCATTTCACCGACCACATGGTCGCCATCGACTGGGACAAGGCCTCCGGCTGGCACGATGCGCGCGTGCAGCCCTACGGCCCGCTTTCGCTGGACCCGGCCGCTGCGGTGCTGCACTACGGGCAGGAGATCTTCGAAGGCATCAAGGCCTATCGGCATGCCGACGGCTCGGTGTGGACTTTCCGTCCGCAGGCCAACGGCGCGCGCCTGCAGCGCTCGGCCCATCGCCTGGCGCTGCCGGAGTTGCCGGTGGCCGAGTTCGTCGAATCGCTGCGCCAACTGGTGGCGGCCGATGCGGACTGGGTGCCGTCGGCGCCGGAGACCAGCCTGTATTTCCGCCCGTTCATGATCGCCACCGAAGCCTTCCTCGGCGTCCACGCGGCGGCCAAGGCCGGCTATTACGTCATCGCCAGCCCGGCCGGCGCGTATTTCGCCAAGGGTGTGGCGCCGGTATCGATCTGGCTGTCCACCGATTACGCGCGTGCGGCCAAGGGCGGCACCGGCGCGGCCAAGTGCGGCGGCAACTATGCCGCCTCGCTGCTGCCGCAGCAGGAAGCCGCCGCGCAGGGGTGCTCGCAGGTGGCCTTCCTCGACCCGGTCGAAGGCAAGTATCTGGAAGAACTGGGCGGCATGAACCTGTTTTTCGTGTTCAAGGACGGCCGGCTGGTCACCCCGGCGCTGTCCGGCAGCATCCTGGAAGGCATCACCCGTTCGAGCATCCTGCAGTTGGGTCGCGACCGCGGCCTGAACGTGGAAGAGCGCAAGGTGTCGGTGGACGAGTGGAAGCAGGGCGTGGCCTCCGGCGAGATCAGCGAGGTGTTTGCCTGCGGCACGGCGGCCGTCATCACGCCGATCGGCGAGCTGAAGGGCAAGGGCTTCGCGGTGGGCGACATCAACGCCCCGGCCGGCGAGGTCACCATGGCCATCCGCAAGGAGCTGACCGACATCCAGTACGGCCGCCTGCCGGACCGCCACGGCTGGCTGGTCAAGCTGCACGACTGACCGGCATCGTGATGCCGGAATGAAAAGGAAAGCCGGCGCAAGCCGGCTTTTTCGTGCAGTCCCGCAATGGAGGGGCTGCACGACCGTGCACCAGCTTTCCCGTTTCGGCTGTTCGTGATTGGATGCGGCGCTTGCTTTTGCAGATTGCAGTCGATGACGGAGCTTCGCCGCTGCGGACGGGTCAGAACAAAGGCAAAAAACGGTGCGTCATTCTCCGGGCCGATAACGACGCACGGCATGTGCCTGCACGTCGGCCGGGTCGAAATGCACCGGGCGCAGCTCGCCGTCGGCGTACAACCGCGATTGGTCGGCGAAGTGCGGCGAGGCCGGGTCCCCGCTTTCGCCGCCGGTGCTGACCGCGCGCGCCAGCGGGCCTTGCGGGGTGAATTCGACCACGGCGACGAAGCTGTTGCCCGAGGTGCCGTACAGGCGTTTCGTCCCCGGGTATGCGCGGGCGCCGAACGAGGCCAGCGAGCCCCACTTGCTCGACGCGAACGGCACCGGCAGGCTCGGCCTGGCGTCGTCGAAGGTCTGCACGATGGCGCCATCGTTGCGCTGGTAGCGGTTGACCTCGCGCCACGGCACCTGCCAGTTGCCGAATTGCGTGGACAGTTTTTCCACGGCGGCCTCCAGCGCGCCGAGGCGCTGGTCGGTCGTGGCGCGCTCGGTGGCGTAGCGCCAGGCCGGCATGTCCGCATCGCGCGCCGGCGCCAGCACTTGCGGCCACAACGCATCGCCCCAGAACTGGGCCAGCGTCATCGCGGCGGAATCCAGTGCCCAGCGGTCGTCCCAGCCACGGAGCAGGGCGACGGGTGCGGCCAGACGGGCCTTGCGCGCATCGCCGGCCGGCAGCGTGTCGTAGTCGGCGGCCAGCGCCGGGATCATGTCGGCGAAGGCGGGCAGCCAGCTGTCGTAGGCGGCGTCGATCAGTTTCTGCAGGGTGAAGTCGCGCTGGCCGTCCAGTACCTTGATGGCATGCGGGCCGCGCGGGTTTTCGCCGGCTTCGTCCATGTAGGGCGGGAAATCCGCGCGTTTCGGGCTGTCGGCGCCGGCGGCGGTCCAGGGCCAGTTGTTGGTGTTGAACACCCAGCCGTTGGCCGGCGAGATCACTTGCGGCAGCTGCGCCAGCGCATGCATGCCGTGCCAGTCGGCGGCCGGGTCGCTGCCGTCCACCGGCTTGCGGTAGTCCAGCTTCGGGTTGCGCATCGGCACGAACTGCGGGTGCAGGTAGGCGATGGCGCCGTCGGCATCGGCATAGAGCGTGTCGTTGGACGAGTTGGCCTGCAGTTTTGCCACCTCGAGGAAGCCGGCCAGCGTGGTGGCCTTGGTGCGCAGGAAGGACTGCTGCAGCGCCTGTATCGGCCGGTCCATCATTGCGAAGCCGACCCAGCGGCCGTCGTCGAGCTTGCGCACGATGGGGCCACGGTGGGTAGCCCAGGTGTCGAAGCGGTGCTCGCCCATGCGGCCATCAGGCTGGCGGTAGGCCAGCGTCACGCTGCGCGTCTTCAGCGGGCGCAGTTCGTTGCCGTAGCGGTAGGCAAGCGTGCCGTCGGGCCGGCGCACGATGGTTTCGACGAACTCGTCGGTGCGGTCCACGCCGCTGCTGGTGTGCATCCAGCCGGCGCGGCGGTTGAAGCCCTGGTAGACGAAGAACTGGCCCCAGGTCACCGCGCCGTAGGCATCCAGCCCTTCGTCGCTTTGCATCTGCAGTTCGGAGCGGAAGAAGAAACTGGTGTGCGGGTTGATCAGCAGCAGCGCATGGCCGTCGCGGGTCAGTTCCGGCGCGATGGCGATGCCGTTGGAGCCGGTCGGTTCGCGTAACGACACGTCGCGCTCGCGCGCGGTCATCGCGATGGTGCGTTGCTCGTAGAAGGCCTGCAGCTGGGTCAGCGGGATCGACTCGATGTCCCCGCCGATGCTGCCTTCGGTGAAGCACATCGTCATCCACGGCTGGAAGTGCGTGATCAGGCGCGGCTTCACCTGCGGGTGGGTGGCGAGGAAGTAGTTCAACCCGTCGGCCCAGGCGTCCATCAGCTTTTTCAGCCAGTCCGGGCTGGCGGCGTAGTCGGCCTTCAGGCCGGCCTCGTCGACGTACAGGCGCTGGCGCAGGTCCTGCCAGATCGCCGATTCGCCCTCGACTTCCGCCAATCGGCCGAGGTTGACGATGTAGTTGGTCTCCACCCGGTTGAAGTCGTCTTCGGCCTGGGCATAAACCATGCCGAACACCGCATCGGCGTCGGTCTTGCCGTGCACGTGGGCGATGCCCCATTCGTCGCGGGTGATCGTCACCTGTTGCGCCTGTGCCTGCCATGCCGGCGCGATGGTGGCGTGCGTCGCGGCCATGGCCGGCAGCGGGGCGCCCAGCAGCAGGAAGGGGATGGCGCGGAGAAAACGGTACATGGGGGGGCGCCCGGCGGTGGCGGTGTGCCGCAATGGTAGGTGCCGGAGCCATCGTTGGCGATGTGCGGGAGGCATCCCGACGGGTGGGGCGGGTCAGCCGGCGACCAGATCCACCGCGATGGCGTGCAGCACGCCGAGCAGCGCCTGCGGCGCCAGTTGCACCAGCAGGCCGCGCTGGCCGGCGTTGACCAGCACGTGGTCGTGGGCGAGCGCGACCGCTTCGATGGCCGTCGGCACGCGCTTGCGCTGGCCGAGCGGGCTGATGCCGCCCACGTGGTAGCCGCTCAGACGTTCGGCGTCGGCCGGCGACATCATCTGCGCGGACTTGCCGTGGAAGGCCGCCGCCAGTTTCTTCATCGAGACTTCGTGGTCGGACGGCAGCACCACGCACACCGGCTTGCCGTCCACCAGCGCGAGCAGGGTCTTGAGCACCCGGGCCGGCGGTTCGCCGAGCGCATGTGCCGCTTCCAGCCCCTTGTGCTCGCCGGCACCTGCGTCGTAATCGTACGGGCGCAGCACGTGGGCGACCTTGGCCGCATCGAGCACGCGAGTGGCGGGGGTGGCCTTGGCCATGGTTCAGCCGATCGGTTCGAAACGGTTGGCGGCGACGTTCTTGCGCACCTTGGCCGGGTCCCAGATCAGGCCGTTCATCGCGATGTACACGCCGGCCGGCAGGCACTGCACCGCGCCGATCGCGCAGCCGATGTTGAACTCGGCATCCGAGCCGCGGAAGCGCGCCGGGCTCAGCGCGCCGGTCATCACGATGGTCTTGTCCGGGATGGCCTTCAATACCTGGCCGGTGCGCACCATGCTGTCGGTGCCGTGGGTGACCAGCACGTGGCGCGCGGGCTGCGCGGCGATGGTGGCGCGGACCAGCTCGCGGTCCTCGTCGCTGATGTGCAGCAAGTCCTTGCGCAGGATCGGGATGACGGTGAAGCGGAAGGTCACGCCCAACTCGCGCAGGATCATGCCGATCTGCGGGTCGCCGATCTGGTAGTCCGACTTGTCGTCGAAGTAGATCTTGTCGATCGTGCCGCCGGTGGTGACGATCAGCAACTCGTCCATCATGGTGCAGGCCTTGCGGTATTCGGTGGCCGCCGATTTTACGCGAGCCGTCATGGCCGCCGGGTGGATGGCGGCGAGTGCGGTTCAGCCGGCCAGGCGGCGGGCGATGCCGGCCACGCGCCGGCCCAGCGCTTGCGCCAGCCGGGCCTCGTCCTCGCTGGGCTGCGGGTCGTCCTCGGCGCCCGACACATGGCTTGCGCCGTACGGGGTGCCGCCGCCGCGGGTATGGCCGAGCGCCGGTTCGGTGAACGGGATGCCGACGATCAGGCAGCCATGGTGCAGCAGCGGCAGGTGCATCGACAGCAACGTGGACTCCTGCCCGCCGTGCATCGAGGCGGTGGAGGTGAACACGCCGGCCGGCTTGCCGGCGAGCGTGCCGCTGGCCCAGTCGGCGCCGAGGGTGTCGAGGAAGTGTTTCATCGGTGCGGCCATGTTGCCGAAGCGTGTGGGGCTGCCGAGCAGCAGGCCGCTGCATTCGGCCAGATCGGCCGGCTGCACGTAGGGCGCGCCATCCTCGGGCACGGGCGGCGCGGCCTGCTGCGTGACCGGCGCCACCGGCGGCACGGTGCGCAGGCGCGCGGCCATGCCGTCCACTTCGCCGATGCCGCGCGCGATGTGCCGCGCCAGCCGCGCCACCGAACCGCCGCGGCTGTAGTAGAGGACGAGGATTTCGGACATGGCGCGCCGGCAAGCGATGGAGTGGGACGCCAGTATCGGCGATGCGGCCCGGACATGGCATCGGCTACCCTGTGGGCCATGGAACCGCTGGATTCGATCAACCGCTGGAGCGACCGTCTGCGCGACCGCGCGCGCGCTGCCAGCTTTGCCCGGTTCGTGGCCAAGCGCTTCATCGACGACCGCCTGTTCCAGGCCGCCGGCTCGCTGGCCTACACCACCGTGTTCGCGCTGGTGCCGCTGGCGATGGTGGTGTTCGGCGTGTTGTCGGCGTTCCCCGTGTTCGGCGAATTGAGCGACCGGCTCAGCGATTACATTTTCTCCAACTTCGTGCCCGATGCCGCACGTGCGGCCGAGTCGTACCTGAAGCAGTTTTCGGCCAGCGCCGCCCAACTCACCGCGGCCGGCGTGATCGCGCTGGTGGTGTCCCTGCTGATCACCCTCAACAGCATCGAGACCAGCTTCAACCACATCTGGCGGGTGGCATCGAGCCGGCCCAAGCTGAGCCGTTTCCTCGTCTACTGGACGGTGCTGACCCTGGGCGCGATGCTCGCGGCGGCCTCGCTGGCGATTTCGGCGCGCATCTTCGCGCTGCCGCTGTTCGACACGCCCGAGGGCAAGTGGCTGGTCGGGCTGGCGCCGCGCATCGCGCCGTTGCTGATCGAGTTTGCCGTCATCACCGCGATCTACCGGCTGGTGCCGCACCACACCGTGCAGATGCGTCATGCCGTGGCCGGCGCCTTGCTGGCCACGCTGCTGCTGGAAGGCGTGCGCTGGGGCTTCGGCCTGTACCTGGGCAGCTTCCATTCCTATCAGCGCATCTACGGCACGGTGGCTTTCGTGCCGATCCTGCTGCTGTGGATCTACCTGTGTTGGGTGGCCATCCTGCTGGGCGCCTCGCTGGCCTCGGCCATCGCCGCGTTCCGCTACCAGCCGCGCGCGATGCGCCTGCCGGTGGGGTACGAGTTCTATGGCCTGCTGCGGCTGCTCGGCCGTTTCATCGAGGCCCGGCACGCCGGCGCCGGCCTGCATACCGGGCAGATGCTGGCGCTGGAGCCGATGCTCACCGACGCACTGCTGCAGCAGATCCTCGGCGAGCTGGCCCGGATCGGGCTGGTGCGGCGCGACGAACATGGCGAATGGCTGCTGGCGCGCAATCTGGACGACATGCCGCTGATCGAGCTGTACGAAGCCTGCCAGTTCCACATCCCGGTCGGCGATGCCACCCTGCCTTGCAGCGGCGATGCGCTCGGCCAGGCCGCCACGGCCGCGCTCGACGCGATCCGCCGGCCGCTGTCCAAGGCATTGTTGCGCCGCGTCGGCGACCTTTACCCGCCTTCCTCCTTGTCCGGAGATGCCCCATGAGTTCGATGAAACCGCTGGCGCTGCTGGCCGTTGCCCTGATGTTGTCTGCTTGCGGGGACAAGCCGCCCGCGCCCGGAACCGCAGCCGGCCCCGAAGCCGCGGCTCCGGTGGCCAGTGCCGAACCGGCTGCATCCACGCCGGCAGTGCGTGACGTCACGGCCGATTACCCAAGCTTGAAGATGCCCGCCCTCGACGGAGGCACCTACGATCTGGCCGCGCATCGCGGGCAGTGGGTGGTGGTCAATTTCTGGGCGACGTGGTGCTCGCCCTGCCTGAAGGAAATGCCCGAACTGTCCGCGCTGCACGCCATGCGCGAACACGTGAAGGTGGTCGGGTTGGCCTACGACGACGTCGAGCCGGCCGAGCTCAAGGCGTTCATGAAACAGCACCCGGTCGCTTATCCGATCGTGCAGGTGGACACGTTCGCTCCGCCGGCCGATTTCGCCACGCCGCGCGGCTTGCCCACCACCTACCTGATCGCGCCGGACGGCAAGGTGGCCAAGCAGTTCCTCGGCCCGGTGACGGCGCGTGAGATCGAAGCGGCCATCGCCGCGGCCGGCGGCAAGCCCGCGTGACCACGGCCGCGCGCTTCATCGTCGAAGGCCGCATGCAGGGCGTGCATTGCCGCGCTTGGCCCCGCGCACGGGCGACGGCGCCGGAGTTGCGCGGGCATGTGCGCTCAACTGCATCGAAGGCGCGGTGGACGTGGTGGCCGCGGGTCCGGCGGCTGCGCTGGATGCCGTGGTCACGGGGTTGCGCGAAGGGCCGCCGGCCGCACGGGTGGAGGCGGTGTCGCGCAAACCGCGGCATGCGCCGGTGGCCCGGGGTTTCGTGATCGGCTGAAAACCCGTTCGCGATTCTGCCGTGCGTGCCGGCGGGCGCGCACGGCCGGTTCGATCGTTCAATCCTTCGGGACGAAGGTCTTGAGCGGCTTGAGCATGCCGTAGCGCTCCTTGTGCGGTTTGCCGCTCAGAGGCTCCAGTTCCAGCGTGTCTTCGCGCACGGGGGTGTCCGGCAGGCGGTCGAGCAGGTCGCGGATCAGGGTCAGGCGACCGCTGCGCTGGTTGTTGAAATCCACCAGCGTCCACGGCGCATGGCGGCTGTGGGTGGCCTTGAGCATGGCTTCGCGGGCGCGGGTGTAGTCGGCGTAGCGTTCGCGTGCGGCCAGGTCCACCGGCGAGAGTTTCCAGCCCTTGAGCGGGTTGTCCAGTCGTTCGTCGAATCGTTTTTCCTGTTCGGCTTGGTCCACGCAAAGCCAGTACTTGAACAGCAGGATGCCATCGTCCACCAGCAGCTTTTCGAAGGCAGGTACCTGCCGCAGGAAGGCTTCGTATTGTGCGTCGGTGCAATAGCCCATCACTTTTTCCACTCCGGCGCGGTTGTACCAGCTGCGGTCCATCAGCAGCATCTCGCCCGCGGCCGGCAGGTGGGTCACGTAGCGCTGGAAGTACCACTGGGTGGCTTCGCGGTCGGTGGGCTTGGGCAGGGCGAGGGTCTTGCACTGGCGCGGGTTGAGGTGCTCGTTGATCGTGCCGATCACGCCGCCCTTGCCGGCCGTGTCGCGGCCTTCCACCAGCACCACCACGCGGTGTCCGGTCTGCTGCAGCCAGCGTGCCAGCGTCACCAATTCCAGCTGCAGGGCCTGCAACGCTTTCTCGTATTCTTTCTTCTTCAAGTGGGACATGCCATGTCTCCGTGCGGTTGCCGCCACTGTGGGCGAGCCGCGGGCGCGAGGCAATGCCGCCGTCAGGGCGATGCGGCCAGCCGGGCCAGTTCGTCGGCCTGGTATTCGTGCTGCAGGCGGCCGATCAGCGGGTCGAGGTCGCCTTCGATGACCCCCGGCAGGTCGTAGAGCGTGAGCCCTTCGACGCGGTGGTCGGTGATCCGGCCCTGCGGGAAGTTGTAGGTGCGGATGCGCTGGCTGCGGTCACCGCTGCCCACCTGCAGACGCCGGGTCTGCGCTTCGGCGGCCTGCTGGCGGCTGCGCTCGGCGTCGAGCAGCTGCGCCTTCAGTCGCTTCATGGCCTTGTCGCGGTTGGCGTGCTGGCTGCGCTCGGTCTGGTTTTCCACCACCAGCCCGGTGGGGATGTGGGTGATGCGGATGGCCGATTCGGTCTTGTTGACGTGCTGGCCGCCGGCGCCGGAGGAGCGGAAGGTGTCGATATTCAGGTCGGCCGGGTTGATTTCGACTTCCTCGACTTCGTCGGCCTCGGGGATGATCGCCACGGTCGCGGCCGAGGTATGGATGCGGCCCTGCGACTCGGTGGCCGGCACGCGCTGCACGCGGTGGGTGCCGGATTCGAACTTCAGCTTCGAATACGCACCGCGTCCGACCACGCGGGCGACGATTTCCTTGTAGCCGCCGTGCTCGCCGGGGTTGTCCGACTCCACCTCGACCTTCCAGCCCTGGCGTTCGGCGTAGCGGGCGTACATGCGGAACAGGTCGCCGGCGAAGATGGCCGCCTCGTCGCCGCCGGTGCCGGCGCGCACTTCGAGGAACAGGTTGCTCTCGTCGCGCGGGTCGCGCGGCACCAGCAGCAGGGCCAGTTCGCCGTCGAGTTCGGCCAGCCGGGCCTGGGCGGCGCTGATTTCCTCCTCGGCCAGTTCGCGCATCTCCGGATCGGCGCGCAGTGCCTCGGCACCGGCAAGGTCCGCCTTGGCGCGGGCTTCCGCGGTCATCGCGGTGGCGACCGGTTCGAGTTGGGCGAATTCGCGCGACAGGTCGCGAAAACGGGCTGTGTCGGCGACGACTTGCTGGTCGGCGAGCAGGCGTTCGATTTCCTCGCGGCGTTCGGCCAGGGCTTCGAGTTTGCGGCGCAGGGTCGGGGTCATCGGGGGACGTGTCCGGGAGAAGGGCGGGGGAACGGGCGCACGCGGCGCCGCTAGTTCTCGCGGCCTTCGTGCCCGGTGTCGTCGCGCGCGACGAACAGTTTCTCGACCGTGCGCACCAGCTCGCCGTCGCCGTGCAACGCCGCTTCGCGCAGCGCGACCGTCGGTGCGTGCAGCAGGCGGTTGGTCAGGGTGTTGGCCAGAAAGCCGAGCACTTCGTCGGCGGGTTTGCCGCTGTCCAGCAGATGCCGGGCCTTGGCCAGCACCTCGTCGCGGGCGCTTTCGCCGTGGGCGCGCAGCAGCTTGATCGGCTCCTGCCGGCCGCTTGCCTGCACGGTTTCCACGTAGCGGGCCACCTGCAGGTCGATGATGGCCTCGGCGGCCTCGGCGGCCTCGCGCCGGCCGCGGCGGTTGTCTTCCACGGCACGTTCCAGGTCGTCCACGGTGTACAGGTAGGCATCGTCCAGCTCGGCCACGCCGGATTCGATGTCGCGCGGCACGGCCAGGTCGAACAGCAGCATCGGCTTGCGCCGGCGCGCGCGCAGGGCTTGCTCGATCTGCGGGCGGACGATCACCGGCTCGCGGCTGGCCGTGGCCGAAAACACCACGTCGGCTTCGGCCAGATGGCGGTCCAGCTCGGCCAGCGGCAGCGCGTAACCGCCGTGGCGGCTGGCCAGCGCCTGCGCGTGGGCGAGGGTGCGGTTGGCGATCAGCAGTCGTTGCACCTTGCCTTCGCTGAGGTGCTTGGCGGCCAGTTCGACGGTTTCGCCGGCACCGACCAGCAGCACGGTGGATTCGCTGAGACGGGCGAAGGCGTTCTGTGCCAGGCGCACCGCAGTGGAGGCCACCGACACCGGATTGGCGCCAATGCGGGTGTCGGTGCGGGCGCGCTTGGCCACCGAGAATGTCTGCTGGAACAGACGGTCCAGCTGGTGGCCCAGCGCATGTTCGGAACGGGCCGTGGCCCAGGCATCCTTCACCTGGCCGAGGATCTGCGGCTCGCCCAAGACCATCGAGTCCAGCCCGGTGGCGACGCGGAACAGGTGGCGCACGGCCTCGGCGTCGTGGTGCCGGTACAGATAGGTCTCCACGTCCTGTCCGTGGCCATCCAGCCAGCCGGTCAGCACGGTGCTGTCCGGGGCCACCGCGTAGAGTTCGGTGCGGTTGCAGGTGGACAGCAGCGCGGCTTCCTCCACGCCCGGCAACGCGCGCAGCGAAGCCAACGCGCCGGGCAGCGCGTCCGCATTGAAGGCCAACCTTTCGCGCAGTTCCACCGGCGCGGTCTGGTGGTTCAGTCCGAGAACCCACAACGTCATTGTCAGGTCGCTTGCGATAAGCTGCTGGCGGTTGAAACCGTCATTTTACGACCCGGTGGGGTTCGATGCCCGTCTTGTACCAGAGCGTTCCACGCCTCGTCCGTCTTTGCCTTGCCGCCGCCCTGCTGTCCGCCCATCCGGTCACCGGGTTTGCCCGTGCCCCGGCACTGCCGGCCGAGGACGTGATGACCTCGACGCTGGCCGGCGAATTTGCCTACCAGGCCGGGCAGACGGCCGAGGCGGCGCACTGGTATCTGAAGGCCGCGCAGGCCAGCGAGGGCGATATCGGGTTGGCGGCGCGCGCCACCTACATGGCTCTGCGCGCCAACGACACCGAAGGCGCCGGCATGGCGCTGGCCCTGTGGCACCGGCGCGCACCGGATTCGCTGGCGATGCGCAGTTCGGCGGCCATGCTGGACTTGCGCAAGGGCCAGGACCGCCGCGCCCGCCGCGAGCTGGAACGCCTGTTGCGCATGCCCGACCCGCAAGCCTGGCGTTTCACGCTGATGGCGGTCGTCAATGACGGCCGCAACCTGCCGCAGTCGGCGGAACTGCTCGGCAAGCTGGTCGATTCCGGCGCGATCCCCGACCGGATCGAGGCCTGGCAGGAGTTTGGCCGGTTGGCGTTGAACCTGGACCGGCCCGATCTGGCCAAGCGCATCGTCGACCAGATGATCCGCCGCTTCCCGCAGGACCCGCAGGTGGGCTTGCTGCAGGCGGCCCAGTTGCAGCAAGCCGGCAAGCCCGCACAGGCGCGCGAGATCCTCGACGGGTTGGTGCCGAAGGTCGGCACGGATGTCCGCCTGCGCGGCCTGCTGGCACTGGCCTACGAGGCTTCCGGCGATGGCGCCGCCGCAGCCGCGGTGCTGGCCCGGGGGGAACAGGACATCGGCAGCTATGGCCTGCGCGCCTCGATCCTGGCGCGTCTGGACGACAAGAGCGCGCTGGTTCAGGTCCACGACCAGCTCCGTGCGGATACTGCCCAGCCCGACCAGGAGCGTCGCCTGCTGCTGGGCAAGATCGCCGAGTTCCTGGCCAACCGCGACGAGGCGCTGGACTGGTACCGCAGCGTGGTCGAGGAGCCGCAGCGCACCGAGGCACGCCTGCGCACGGCCAGCGTGTTGTACGACCTCGGGCGGCGCGACGAGGCCTGGGACGAAACCCGCAAGCTGCAGGAGGACGGACTGGTCGACGACGAAGCCCGCCGCGATGCCTATCTGCTCGAAGCCGAACTGCGGCAGAAGGCCGGCGACGATGCCGGCGAACTGGACGCCTACGCCCGCGGCCTGGCCGCGTATCCAGACGACAGCCGCCTGCTCTATTCGCGCGCGCTGGCTTGGGAGCGCCGCGACGACGTGGCCCGCGCCGAGGCCGACCTGCGCACCGTGCTGGTCGCCAACCCCAACGACGCCGCTGCACTGAACGCCCTCGGCTACACGCTGGCTGACCGCACCACGCGGTATCGGGAAGCGCTTGAGCTGCTCGACCGTGCCCGCAACGCCGCGCCGGACAATCCGGCCATCCTCGACAGCTACGGTTGGGTGCTGTACCGGCTCGGCCGCGGCGACGAGGCGCTGCCCTATCTGCGCCGGGCGTGGATGCTGATGAAGGACCCGGAAGTGGCCGCCCATCTGGGCGAAGTGCTGTGGGCCAACGGCAAGCGCCGCGAAAGTACCTGGAAGATGCCATGAAACTCGACCCCGACAACCGCTCGCTGAAGCGGGTGCTCGACCGCACCGGTGCGCGGCAGGAGATCGGCAAGTGAAACGCGCCGTCTTTGCCTGCCTGTTGGCCTTGCTGCCGGTGGCGTGTGCCACGGTGCCGCCGATGGCATCGGCCCTCGTCACGGTGCCGCCGACGGCCGATGCCTTGCAGGCGCTGGACCTGCGCGAGCAGCGCCTGCGCGCAACGCGTGACTGGTCGCTGTCCGGGCGCATCGCCGTGGTCAGCGGGAATCAGGGCGGCAGCGGGCGCATCGACTGGCACCAGCAGGGCGATCGCTACGACATCTCGTTGGCTGCCCCGATCACCCGGCAGAGCTGGCGGCTGGTCGGCGGCCCGGGCGGCGCGCGCCTGGACGGGCTGGACGGCGGTCCGCGCAGCGGGGCGGACGCCGAAGTGCTGCTGCGCGAAGCCACCGGCTGGGACATACCGGTCAATTCGCTGGCCGACTGGGTGCGCGGCATCGGCCTGGGCGACGGCGAGGTCGGCTATTCCGCTGCGGGGTTGCCGGCCACCGTGCGCATGGACTGGCGGCTCGATTACGGCGATTGGACCGAGGCCGCGCTGGGCGACGGGACGGTCCGCATGCCGGCCCGGGTTTCGGCGGAGAAGGGCGCGGCCCGGGTTCGACTGGTCGTGGATGCCTGGCAACTGGGGGCGGCGGCGCCGTCCGACGCGCCGTGAATCCGGGCTGGATCGATGCCGGAGGCTGGTCGGCATGGCCCGCCCCGGCCAAACTGAACCTGTTCCTGCAGATCACCGGGCGCAGGTCTGACGGCTATCACGAATTGCAGACGGTGTTCCGTCTGCTCGACTGGGGCGACACGATCCGGCTCAAGGTGCTCGACGGGCCGGACATCCGCCGCGAATCCTTCGATGTCGCCGGCAGGGTCATGCCGCCGGCGGGCGGGATCGCTGAAGCCGACGATTTGACCGTGCGTGCGGCGAAACTTCTCCAAGAATCGGCAAATTTCCGCAAAGGTGCCGTCATCGGCATCGAAAAGCGAATTCCAATGGGGGGCGGATTCGGGGGTGGCTCGTCCGATGCCGCCACCGTGCTGGTGGCGTTGGACCGGCTGTGGGGAACTCGCCTCGGGGCGGATGTGCTGGCCGAGCTGGCGCTTCGCCTCGGGGCGGATGTGCCGGTTTTCGTGCACGGGCACAACGCATGGGCCGAGGGTGTGGGCGAGCGGTTGGCCCCGATCGTCCTGCCGCCGGCATGGTATCTGCTGGTCGCGCCGGGCGTGCACGTGCCGACCGGCCCCTTGTTTCAATCCCCGGATTTGACGCGGGATGCGGCGCCCGCGAAAATAGCCGACTTCGTTTCGGGAGCTGCGTCCGGCAACGCCTTCGAACCGGTCCTGCGTCGTCGCGAGCCTGCGGTGGAAGCCGCGTTCGCCGTGCTGGGCAGGTTTGGCCTGCCGCGACTGACCGGCTCGGGCAGTGGCTGTTTCGTCGAATTCCCCGATCGCGCCTCGGCCGAGGCTGCATTGGCGGGATTGCCGGAAGGGCTGTCCGCGTGGGTTGCGGCGGGTGCGGCGCGTTCGCCGTTGCTCGACGTGCTCGCGGAACGACGAGAGTTTTGACGCAGGGGCGTCGCCAAGTGGCCCAAGGCACCGGGTTTTGATCCCGGCATTCGCAGGTTCGAATCCTGCCGCCCCTGCCATTGACCGGTTCCGCGGGTGCGCGGCGGTCGGCGCAAAGGTTCGTGGTATTCGCAAAAAGCAACCGCCAACGACGCTGCGCGGCAATCCCGCGAAGAGGCGCCGCTGCACAATCCGAGGTGATTCGTGGACATCCAGGACGATCGCAGCAATCTGCTGATCTTTTCCGGCAACGCCAACAAGAAGCTGGCCAACGACATCTGCCATGAGCTGGGCGTGCGTCCGGGCAAGGCGCTGGTGTCCAAGTTCTCCGACGGCGAGGTGCAGGTCGAGATCCTGGAGAGCGTGCGCAAGCGCGAAGTCTTCGTGGTGCAGCCCACCGGCGCGCCGAGCGCGGAAAACCTGATGGAACTGCTGGTCATCATCGACGCGCTCAAGCGCGCCTCGGCGACCAGCGTCACCGCGGTGGTGCCGTATTTCGGCTATGCCCGCCAGGACCGGCGCCTGCGTTCCACGCGCGTGCCGATCACGGCCAAGGTGGCGGCCAAGATGTTCACCGCCGTCTCCGCCGACCGGGTGCTGACGGTGGACCTGCACGCCGACCAGATCCAGGGTTTCTTCGACGTGCCGGTGGACAATGTGTACGCCTCGCCGCTGTTGCTGGCCGACATCTGGCGTTCGTACGGCACCGAGAACCTGATCGTGGTGTCGCCGGACGTCGGCGGCGTGGTGCGCGCGCGCGCGGTGGCCAAGCGGTTGGACGATGCGGATCTGGCGATCATCGACAAGCGCCGTCCGCGCGCCAACGTGGCCACGGTGATGAACATCATCGGCGACGTCGAGGGCAAGGACTGCGTGCTGGTGGACGACATCGTCGATACCGCAGGCACGCTGTGCGCGGCGGCGGCGGCACTGAAGGCGCGCGGCGCCAAGCGTGTGGCCGCGTACTGCACCCATGCGGTGCTGTCCGGCCCGGCGGTGTCCAACGTCAACGCTTCGCAGCTGGACGAGTTGGTGGTCACCGACACCATCCCGCTGTCGCCCAATGCGCAGGGCTGCGGCAAGATCCGCCAGCTCAGCGTGGCCGAGCTGCTGGCCGAGACGATTCGCCGCATCGCCTTCGGCGAGTCGGTCAGCTCGCTGTACGTGGATTGATGCCGCATTGATTTTTCCGGCAGCCGTTTGTGCGGCTGCCTCCTCCGGTCTGTCTGGTCGCGGACAGACCGCAACAACCGCCGCCATCCGGTGGCCACAACTCAGGTAGTAGAAAAATGACGACTCACGTTATCAACGTCGAACGCCGCGAAGACCAGGGCAAGGGTGCGAGCCGCCGCCTGCGTCTCGCCAAGAAGATCCCCGCCATCGTCTACGGCGGCGAGCTTGCTCCGGTCAGCATCCAGCTCGACCACGAGCCGCTGTGGCTGGCCCAGCAGAACGAGTGGTTCTACTCGTCGATCCTGGACCTGAGCCTCAACGGCGACATCCAGAAGGTCCTGCTGCGCGACATCCAGCGCCATCCGTACAAGCAGATCGTCATGCACCTGGACTTCCAGCGCGTGGACGAGAATGCCGCGCTGCGCACCGCCGTGCCGCTGCACTTCGTCAACGAGGAAGCCTCTCCGGCCGCCAAGACCGCCGGCACCGTGATCACCCACGAGCTGAACGAAGTGGTCATCGAGTGCCTGCCGAAGGATCTGCCGGCAAACATCGTCGTCGATCTGGGCAAGCTGGGCGTGGGCGAAGTGCTGCACCTGTCCGAGATCGCGCTGCCGGCCGGCGTGACGATCCCGCAGCTGAAGCTGGGCAAGGAGCACGACCTGCCGCTGGCCATCGCCAAGACCGCTGCGGTCGAGGAAGAGGCTGCGGCCGAAGAGGCTGCTCCGGCGGCCGATGCGGCCAAGGAAGAGCCGAAGGCCTGACCTTTGCGGCAAGGTCCGCCATCTTCCGGGTGGCGGGCCTTGTCGACAGCATCATGGCGGCCATCAAGCTCATCGTCGGCCTCGGCAACCCCGGGGCCGAACACGCGCGAACCCGGCACAACGCCGGGTTTCGTTTCGTTGACGCCCTGGCGGAGAAGTCGGGCGCGCGCTTTGCCGTGGATGCCAAGCTGTTCGGCGAGACGGCCAAGGTGGACATCGGCGGGCATCCTGTCTGGCTGCTCAAGCCGGCCACGTTCATGAACCTGAGCGGCAAGTCGGTTCTCGCCGCGCAGCGTTTCTGGAAGATCGCGCCGGAAGAAACCCTCGTCGCCCACGACGAGCTGGACATGCCGCCGGGAACCGCGCGGTTGAAGTTCGATGGTGGCCACGGCGGGCAGAACGGCCTGCGCGACATCATCCGTCTGCTGGGGCATGCGAAGTTCCACCGCTTGCGCGTGGGCATCGGGCATCCGGGCCACAAGGACAAGGTGGTGGGCTGGGTGCTCGGCCGTCCATCGCCGGCGGACGATGCGATGATCGGCCGCGCCGTGGACGAGGCGCTGGAAGTCCTTCCGCTGGCGGTGAATGGCGATTTCAACGAGGCGATGAAGCGCTTGCACACCGCGCACGTCTGAGCCAGCCGCGATTGCGGATTGCGGATCCTGCGGGTCCGCAGCCCGGAGCCACGGCATCATCTGGAGCAATCAATGGGCATCAAATGCGGCATCGTCGGCCTGCCCAACGTCGGCAAGTCGACCCTGTTCAACGCGTTGACCAAGGCGGGCATCGCTGCGGCCAACTTCCCGTTCTGCACCATCGAGCCGAACGTCGGCGTGGTGCCGGTGCCCGACCCCCGGCTCGGCGAGCTGGCGGTCATCGTCAAGCCCGAAAAAGTGGTGCCGACGGCCGTGGAGTTCGTCGACATCGCCGGCCTCGTCGCCGGTGCGGCCAGCGGCGAGGGCTTGGGCAACAAGTTCCTGGCGCATATCCGCGAGGTCGATGCGATCTGCCACGTGGTGCGCTGCTTCGATCATCCGGACGTGATCCACGTCGCGGGCAAGGTCGATCCGTTGTCGGACATCGACACCATCGACACCGAGCTGGCGCTGGCCGATCTGGACAGCGTCGAGAAGGCGCTCAACCGCGCCGAGCGTGCCGCGAAGGGTGGCGACAAGGAGGCGCAGGCGCGCAAGCCGGTGCTGGAGAAGCTGTACAAGGCGCTGTCCGACGGCCATGCCGGCCGCACCGCCGGGCTGGACGAGGATGAGCGTGCGTTGGTGCGCGACCTGTTCCTGCTCACGCTCAAGCCGGTGATGTACGTGGCCAACGTGCTTGAAGACGGTTTCGACAACAACCCTCATCTGGACGCCGTGCGCGCCCGCGCGGTGAAGGAAGGTGCCGAGGTGGTGCCGGTGTCGGCGGCCATCGAGGAAGAGCTTTCGCAGCTGGACGATGCCGACCGCGACACCTTCCTGGCCGATCTCGGCCTCGAGGAGCCTGGCCTGAACCGGGTGATCCGCGCCGCATACAAGCTGCTCGGCCTGCAGACCTATTTCACCGCCGGCGTGAAGGAGGTGCGGGCGTGGACCGTGCGCGCCGGCGCCACCGCGCCGCAGGCCGCCGCCGTGATCCACACCGATTTCGAGCGCGGTTTCATCCGTGCCGAAACCATCGGCTACGGCGACTTCATCAAGTACAAGGGTGAAGCCGGCGCGCGCGATGCCGGGCGCTTGCGCCTGGAAGGCAAGGAGTATCGCGTGCAGGAAGGTGACGTCCTGCATTTCCGCTTCAACGTCTGAGCCGTTTTTTTTTGCATTGCCCGGTGAAAATTCCGTTCGAAACCGCTTGACAGACTCGGGCGGCAAGAACAAAATTACGGGCTGTTTCACCCCGGACCTGAATGGCCTTGTGCCAGCGGGGACGGAGCCGGAGGGATACCCAAGCGGCCAACGGGGGCAGACTGTAAATCTGCTGGCTTACGCCTTCGGTGGTTCGAATCCACCTCCCTCCACCAGATTCGCGTTGTGGCAAAAGTCGTGCACCGCAGCGGGAGTAGTTCAATGGTAGAACCTCAGCCTTCCAAGCTGATGGTGCGGGTTCGATTCCCGTCTCCCGCTCCATTGATTCCCGTGTCCATGTATGCGGCTTCTGTGCCACAATAGAAAACTCGCTCACGTAGCTCAGTCGGTAGAGCACCTCCTTGGTAAGGAGGAGGTCGAAGGTTCGATTCCTTTCGTGAGCACCACTCCAGGCAAGTTGCCGAAACCTTTCAACGAGCATCCGAGAAGAAGCAGCCATGTCCAAGGGTAAGTTCGAACGCACCAAGCCGCACGTGAACGTGGGCACCATC
>JADHEF010001104.1_pt1 | contig 19629 bp, 8 predicted proteins | sample 8952391 | NCBI WGS metagenome assembly JADHEF01 (sample SAMN16124439, study PRJNA663245) | bioreactor sludge metagenome | isolation source: sludge (nitrite) | place: India:Bengaluru | collected 2019-02-28
CCACCAGCAGGCCGTGGAGCAGGTTTCCATCAGCAACAGCATATCAAGCCTCCGGTGTCTCGAATCCATCGACTGGCGCGATTTCGTGGAGAAGCTGAGCATCGTGGAAATCACCCTGCAGCGGGACCCTGCGGGTCTGTACAGCGCGACGGACTTCTCCACGCGGGATGACTGCCGTCGTGTGGTGGAGCAGATTTCCCGGCGCGGCGGCCTGCCGGAACAGGAGGTCACGGAGCTCGCGGTTGGAATGGCGGAGTCGGCGCGCGGCAACGCGGGACGGAGCGCACGCGAGGCTCATGTCGGCTACCATCTCATCGGTCCCGGAGTGGAACGCCTCAGGAAAGCGTGCAATTGGCGCCCGGGCATCGCCGGAACCATTGCGTCCGTCGGCAGCCGCCACCCGCTGGCTATTTACCTGGGTTCCGTCTTCACGCTTGCCGGCCTGGCAACAAGCCTGATGTTCGCTTCCCTTGGCACGGGAACTGCGCTGCCGCAGGCCGCGTTGCTGGCAGCCCTGCTCTTTTTCTGTTCTGTCCAGCTGTCAATGGAACTCGTCAATCGCGTGGCCATGCTCCTCGTGGGTCCGAAGCGCCTGCCGCGCATGGATTTCTCAGACCGCATCCCGCCCGAATTTGAGACGATGGTCACCGTGCCAACCATGCTTTCGAGCAGCCGTGCGATCCGGCAACTGCTCGAAGGGCTGGAAATCCGGTACCTGGCAAACCGCAAGGAAAACCTGCACTTCAGCCTGTTGACCGACTTCCCCGACGCGCCCCGGCAGGAAATGCCGGGCGACGCGCAGCTTATCGACGAGGTTGTTCAGGGAATCAGGGCGCTGAACGCCAAGTACCGCGACGACGTTTCCGCCGGTCCCTTCTTTCTGTTTCACCGTCCCCGGATGTGGAATCCGCAGGACGGCGTGTGGATGGGGCGCGAGCGCAAGCGCGGCAAGCTCTCGGATCTGAATGCACTCCTTCGGGGCCCACCATCCGACCGGTTTTCCGTGATCGAAGGGGACCTGGATGCATTGGGTTCGGTTGCTTTCGTGATCACGCTGGACACGGACACGCTGCTGCCACGCGACACCGCCCAGCAACTGGTAGCCACGATGGCCCATCCCCTCAACCGTCCCATTTTCGATCCCGAACTGGGGCGCGTCCGCGGAGGTTACGGCATTCTTCAGCCGCGGGTCAGCACGGATCTCCCGGTATCCACCCAGTCCCGGTATTTCCGGCTTTTCGCCGGACAACGCGGCATTGACCCATATACCCGCATGGTCTCGGACGTGTACCAGGACCTGTTCGGGCAAGGCTCCTTTATCGGCAAGGGCATCTACGACGTGGACGCTTTTCAGCAGGCACTCGCGGATCGTTTCCCCGACAACCTGATCCTCAGCCACGACCTCGTCGAGGGTTGCTTTGCGCGCTCCGGGCTCCTGAGCGACGTTCAGTTGTACGAGAACTACCCCACGCGCTATTCCACCGATGTGAGTCGCAGACGGCGGTGGATCCGCGGCGACTGGCAGATTGCGCAATGGGCGCTTCCGCGCCCTCCCGGGCGGGCCGGATTGCGCGTCCGGAACCCGCTGGGCGCGTTGTCGCGATGGAAGATTTTCGACAACCTTCGACGCAGCCTGTTGCCGGCCTTCCTGCTGTTGCTCCTGCTGCTCGGTTGGTTTGCCACCCCGTTCCCGGCCCTATGGACGACCGTTGTCGTCGCGTTGGTGATGGGGCCCGGCCTGCTTTCCTCGCTCACCGGTTGCTGCCGCAAACCGCAGGATCTGCCCGTCCGTCTGCACGTGTCGGGAGAGGCGGCCCTGCTATGGGAACGCATGCTTCAGTCGGTTTTCGCGCTGTTCACGCTGCCCTTCGAGGCCCATTTTTCCCTGGACTCCATCTGTCGCTCTCTCACGCGCATCCTCGTCACCCGAAAAGGACTTCTCGACTGGGTGACCTCCGTGGACGCGGAACACGCGGCCTCGACGGGCCTTGCCGCCGCCGTCCGCCAGATGGTGGCGGGACCCCTTGCCGCCATGGTCACCGGAGTTGTCCTGTTCGCCTGGCGCCCGCTTGCAGTTCCATTTGCAGCCCCATTCCTTGCAGGATGGTTTCTCTCCCCGCTCATCGCCTGGTGGGTGAGTCGCCCCCTGGCGGCGCGGCCCTCCAAACTTACCCGGGAACAGGTCCGGTTTCTTGGAATCCGCGCACGCAAGACCTGGCGCTTCTTCGAGACCTTCGCGGGCCGCGAGGACAACTGGCTGCCGGCGGACAATCACCAGGACTACCCGGCAACGAGCACCGCCCACCGCACATCACCGACCAATATCGGCATTGCCCTGCTCAGCAACCTGGCTGCTTACGATTTCGGGTATATCTCGACCGGCAACCTTCTGCGACGAACCGCGAACACCCTCGCCACGCTCAAGCGGATGGACAAATACCACGGACACCTGTACAATTGGTACGACACACGCTCACTCCAGCCGCTCTTGCCTCTTTATGTCTCCACCGTGGACAGCGGGAATCTGGCCGGACACCTTCTCATTCTGCGCCAAGGCCTGCTGGCCCTCGCCAATTCGAGCCTCGTTCCGGCCACGATGTGTTCGGGATTGAGAAGCACGCTGCACGTGCTTGCCGGAGTCGCCTTCGATGGAAAAGCCGGGACATTGTATCCGTCGGAAGAAGCCCGGGAACAGTTCGTCATAACGATCGAGCGATTGGAAAGCCTCCTGGATCAGGCCCCCGTTTCGAGCCGCAACGCGATGACCCTCCTGGCGGGAGTTGCAGCCGCGGCGGCGGAACTGGATGCATGTGCCGCCGACCTGCGGAACACGGAACTGGCCTGGTGGTGCGGCGCCCTTGATCGCCAATGCCGGGATTTTGGGGATGATGTTTCCTGGGCGGCGCCATGGGCATCTGTGATTGGCGAACTGGATGCCGATTTTGCCGGAGCGAATCCGCCGCCCGGGGATTCGCATCCGGTGACCCGCGCCCTGGACCAATGCGTGACGCTCGGGCAGGCGGCCGTTTGCGACGGGACGCTGCTGCCGCTGATCGACACCGCGATTGGAGAATCCACCCACTCCCCCGCTGTGATCGGGAGGCTGCGACGCCTCCGGAAGGCCGTGGAGTTCTCCGCGGCCCGCGCACGCAACAGAATCCGGGGGCTCGAACGCCTCGGCGCGCTCTGCGGAGAGTTGTCGCAGTTTGAGTGTGATTTCCTGTACGACAAGCCTCGGAATCTTTTTGCCATTGGGTACCACACGGTGGACCGCCGCCGCGATTCCAGCCTTTATGACCTCCTCGCGTCCGAGGCGAGACTGGCCAGCTTCGTCGCGATCGCCCACGGCCGGGTTCCCCAAAAACACTGGTTTTCCCTGGGCCGGCAGCTAACCAGGGTGGGGGGCAATTCGGCGCTGCTCTCCTGGAGCGGCTCGATGTTCGAGTACCTGATGCCAAACCTCGTGATGCCCGCGTTTGCGGACACGCTGCTGGATCACACCAGCAAGGCAATCGTTGACCGCCAGATTGAGTATGGCCGCCAGCGGGGAGTTCCCTGGGGCATTTCGGAGTCGGGCTTCAACGTGATCAATGCGCGGCTGGACTACCAGTACCGGGCCTTTGGCGTGCCCGGGCTCGGACTGAAACGGGGACTCTCCAGGGATCTCGTCATTGCCCCATACGCCACGATGATGGCCCTGATGATCGATCCGGAAAAAGCCTGCGCCAACCTGGAAGCCATGGTGGCACAGGGGGCCGAGGGATCGTTCGGGATGTATGAGGCGATCGATTACACGGCGACACGCCTCCCCCGCGGCCAGTCCAGCGCCATCGTGCGGTCGTTCATGGCGCACCACCAAGGCATGAGCTTCCTTTCGCTGGCCCACCTTCTCCTTGACCGCCCGATGCAGCGGCGGTTCGCGCTCGATCCCCAGCTGCGGGCAACGGAACTTCTCCTGCAGGAGCGGATTCCGAAGGTTGCCCCGTTCTATCCCCACACGGTGGAGGTTGCGGCCACGCACGTCTCCACACCGCGGGAAGAGGACGTTGTGTCCGTCTTCAATTCCCCCCACTCGGCGTGTCCCAAGGTGCAGCTTCTCTCCAACGGCCGCTATAGCGTCGTGATCTCGAGCGCGGGGGGGGGGCGCAGCCGGTGGAACGAGCTCGCGGTGACCCGGTGGAGGGAGGATGGCACCCTCGACAACTGGGGTCAGTTCTGTTACATTCGGGATGCGGATTCGGGCAGGTTCTGGTCCACGACCCACCAGCCTGTGCGACGGGAATCCGAGCATTACGAGGCGATCCTCGCCCACGGGCGCGCCGAGTTCCGGCGGACGGATGCCGGCATCGAGACGTATTCCGAAATCGTCGTTTCCGCCGAGGATGACGTGGAGATGCGCCGCACAACGCTGACCAACCGTTCGCGCGCGCGTCGCAGAATAGAGGTCACCACCTATGCCGAAGTCGTGCTGGCCAACCAGGCCTCCGACGAGACCCACCCGGCGTTCAGCAACCTCTTTGTGATGACCGAAATCGTACCGTTGCGCGGGGCGATCCTGTGTACCCGCCGGCCAAGGGCTCCCGGTGAGCATCATCCGCACATGCTGCATGTTCTCGCAATGCATGCCAACGAGATGGAAGAGCCCTCCTTCGAAACCGACCGCATGAAATTCCTGGGCCGCGGGAACAGCGCTGCCGATCCGATTTCCATGCATGGCAACGCGTTGTTGTCGGGCAGCGAGGGACCCGTCCTGGATCCCATTGTCGCCATCAGGCGCGTCGTCGTGCTTCAGCCCGACGAATCGGCAATCGTGGACGTTGTCACCGGTATCGCGGACACGCGGGACGCCGCACTGGACCTGGTGGAAAAGTACCGCGACCGCCGCCTCGCGGACCGGACGATCGAACTGGCCTGGACGCACGAACACGTGATGTTCCGGCAGATTCAGGCGACCCAGCGGGACCTGAACGTATATCAGCAACTGGCCGCCTCGATTCTCTACGCCAACCCCGCGATGCGCGCCAATCCAAAGACACTGATGCAGAACCGCCGCGGGCAGCCCGGCCTTTGGGGATATGGTGTTTCGGGTGATCTGCCGATCATGTTGGTGCGGGTCGACGACCGCCCCCATCTCCCGCTGGTTCGGGAAGCCGTGCAGGCGCACACGTATTGGCGTGGAATGGGCCTTGCCGCCGACCTGCTGATCCTAAACGAAGGCAGGTCCGGCTACCACCAGGTTCTCCAGGACGAGATCGTCGCAATAGTGGCCGCAAGCGGCCAACTGACCGACAGACCCGGGGGAATCTTGATCCGGCGTGCGGACCAGATGCCGGAGGAGGATCGCGTTCTTCTCCAGGCGGCGGCACGCGTGAATGTGACGGGAGGCAGGGGCACGCTGGGCGAACAGGCCCGGCGCCGTCGCCCCGAGTTGCCGGTGCCGGCGCTGGTGCCCACACGCCCGGCTCGCCCCTCCCCCGCGGCCGCGGAGGAACCGCCGTACCGCGAGTTGCTGTTTCATAACGGAACGGGCGGGTTCACCCCCGATGGCCGCGAGTACGTCATTACGACCCGCCCCGGCAGCCGGACCCCGGCGCCGTGGGTGAACGTGCTGGCCAACCCGTTATTCGGAACGGTGGTCACCGAGAGCGGCGGCGGATATACGTGGAGCGAGAACGCACACGAGTTTCGTCTGACACCCTGGTCGAACGATTCCGTCAGCGACACGGGCGGGGAAGCCGTCTATATCCGCGACGAGGAAACCGGCGCATTCTGGTCGCCCACGCCCCTTCCGGCGCACGGCGCCGCGCCCTATGTGACCCGCCACGGTTTCGGCTACTCGGTGTTTGAGCACTGGGAGCACGAGATCGCTTCGGAACTCTGGGTCTATGTCGCCATCGATGCCCCGGTCAAATTCCTCGCTCTCAAACTGCGCAACCCTACGGACCGCGCGCGACGACTGTCGGTCACGGGTTATGTCGAGTGGGTGCTCGCCGAACTGCGCCGCAGCAGCCTCCTCCACGTCAGGACCGAGACGGACGCAAACACCGCCGCCATGTTCGCCAGCAATCCGTTCCACCCCGGCATGGCCGACCGCGTCGCCTTCCTGGACGTGAGCGAATCGAGGCGGACCGTGACGGGCGACCGAACCGAGTTCCTCGGCCGCAACGGATCCCTCGCCACACCGGCCGCCCTGGCACGCGCCCGGCTTTCGGACCGGACCGGGGCCGGATTGGACCCTTGCGGAGCGATGCAGGTCCAGGTGGACCTTGCACCCGGTGATGAGCAGGAAATCGTGTTCATCCTGGGCGCCGGGCGCGACAGGGATAACGCACGGTCGCTCGTGGAGCAGTTCAGGGGCGTCGGCTCGGCGCGCCATGCCCTCGAAAAGGTCTGGCAATACTGGAACCACGCGCTCGGCGCCGTGTACGTTGAGACGCCCGACAAGTCTTTCGATATCCTGGCAAACGGCTGGCTGATGTACCAGACGCTGGCATGCCGGATATGGGGACGGTCCGGGTTTTACCAGTCGGGCGGAGCATTCGGATTCCGGGACCAGCTGCAGGACGCCATGGGCCTGGTTCACGTGGAGCCCGCGCGACTCCGCGAGCACCTGCTGCTCTGTGCGGCAAACCAGTTCGTGGAGGGCGACGTTCTGCATTGGTGGCACCCGCCCTCAGGGCGTGGCGTGCGCACCCACTGCTCCGATGACCGCCTGTGGTTGCCGCTTGCGGTGTGCCGCTATATTCGGGCGATCGGGGACACCGGGGTGCTGGACGAGCAGGTGGCCTTTCTCCAGGCCCCACTTCTCAAACCCGAGGAAGAATCCCGCTATGACCTGCCTGCCAGGTCCGCCGAATCGGCGACTCTTTTCGAGCACTGTGTCCGGGCCATCAAGAAGAGCATGGATCGCGGCGCCCACGGCCTGCCCCTGATCCAGGGCGGCGACTGGAACGACGGGATGAACCTCGTGGGCCACGAAGGGAAGGGCGAGAGCGTGTGGCTCGCGTTTTTCCTCCACCGGGTGCTCCGGGATTTCTCCGATATTGCGAAACAGCGCGGGGAGCGGGATTTCGCCGAACGCTGCATCACCGAGGCCACGCTCCTGGAGCAAAGCATCGAGCAGCATGCCTGGGATGGCGAGTGGTACCGGCGGGCATACTACGACAACGGTGCCCCCCTGGGATCCGCAACCCAGTCCGAATGCCAGATCGATTCCATTTCCCAAAGCTGGGCGGCGCTCACGGGGGCGGGCTCGCCCGGGCGCTGCCAGACGGCCATGAAATCCCTGAGCCGTCGCCTGGTGCGCCGCGATTCACGGATTGTCCTGCTTCTCGACCCGCCATTCGATACGTCGCCGCAGGAACCGGGTTATATCAAAGGGTATGTGCCCGGCGTCAGGGAGAATGGCGGACAATACACCCACGCCGCGATTTGGGCCGCGATGGCATATGCCGCCGAGGGCGACAGCGAGGGCGCATGGGAACTCATGAACCTGATCAACCCCCTGAGTCACTCGTCCACGCCCGACCAGATCGCCACCTACCGCGTCGAACCCTACGTGGCGGCCGCCGACGTGTACGGCGCGGCTCCCCACACGGGGCGTGGCGGATGGACCTGGTACACCGGGTCCGCGTCGTGGATGTACCGCCTGATGACCGAATCGCTGCTGGGGCTGAACCTGGAGGTGGACAAACTGCGTCTGACCCCATGCCTGCCGCAGAATTGGCCCGAGGTGCGGGTCATTTACCGCCACCATGATACCCGCTACCAGATTCACATCCAACGGACAGGCACCGGGCGCGAGATTCTGCGGGTGGTGCTGGACGGAACCGAGCAGCCAGACAAGACCGTCCCCCTCTGGGATGACCGTCGCGACCATTACGCCGCCGTCGAGATCGGGTAGGAAAACCCGGCCCCACTTCGTTCGCTCCACCGGGCTTGCATCTGAGTCTCCGATGGTGTTGGCTTTCGCAGGCGATTTTCCCGACTCTTGCGACAAGGAAGGCAAATATGGCACTGGATAGCGGCATTTTTGTTGGAAAGGGTGAGAAGCCTGTCTTTCTCCTTCCACGGTTGGGCAACCGCCACGGGCTGATCGCCGGGGCCACCGGGACGGGCAAAACCGTGACCCTGCAGGTTCTGGCCGAGGGATTCAGCACATGCGGCGTTCCGGTTTTTATGGCCGACGTGAAGGGCGACCTTTCGGGCATTTGCCAGGCGGGTGAAGCGAAACCGAAACTGGTGGAACGGGCCAAGACCATCGGCCTTGAAGGATTCACGAATGAATCTTTCCCCGTCATTTTCTGGGACCTGTACGGCGAAAAAGGCCATCCGGTCCGCGGAACTGTCAGCGATATCGGTCCCCTGCTCCTGTCGAGAATGCTTGACCTCAACGACACGCAGGAAGGGGTCCTGAACATCGCCTTCAAGCTGGCTGACGACCAGGGGATGCTGCTCATCGATTTCAAGGACTTGAGGTCCATCCTCGAGTTCGTCGGCGACCAGGCCTCCGAGTTGAAGAGCGAGTATGGCAATGTCTCACCGGCCACGGTGGGCACCATTCAGCGGGCGCTGCTGGTGCTCGAACAGCAGGGGGCGGAGCATTTCCTCGGCGAGCCGGCGCTGGACCTCGCGGACCTCATGCGCACGGATCCCGATGGTCGCGGAACCATCAGCATCCTCGCGGCCGACAAACTGATGCAGAACCCGCGTCTCTACGCCACCTTCCTGCTTTGGATGCTCAGCGAGCTCTTCGAGGAACTACCCGAGGTGGGCGACCTCGAGAAACCCAAGCTCGTGTTTTTCTTCGACGAGGCCCACTTGCTGTTCGCCGACGCCCAACCCGCACTGGTGCAGAAGGTCGAACAGGTCGTGCGCCTCATTCGATCCAAGGGCGTCGGGGTCTACTTCATTTCCCAGAACCCGCTCGATGTGCCCGACACCATCCTCGGACAACTGGGCAACCGCGTCCAGCACGCGCTCCGCGCATTCACGCCGCGCGACCAGAAAGCCGTCCGCGCGGCCGCCGAAACATTCCGCACGAACCCCGGTCTCGACACCGAGAAAGCCATCACGGAACTGGCCGTCGGAGAGGCCCTGGTGAGCATGCTCGACGAAAAGGGCACCCCCCATCCCGTGGAGCGGGTGCTGGTGCGTCCGCCTTCCAGCCGCCTCGGCCCCGCCGACCCGGCCGAACGCCAACACATTCGCGATTCAAGCCCCGTCGGTGCCAAGTACAACCAGGTCGTGGACCGCACATCGGCTTACGAAATGCTCAAGAAGCGGGCTTCCGAAGGCGATTCGGCAGACACAGAGGGCGCCTCCCCGTCCGCAAAGCCCCCATCCTCCGGCGGCGGGCATGGCATCCTCGCTGCGGCCCTGGGGGGATTCGCGGCGATTGCCGCAGCTTTCCTCAAGAGCGCGGCCAGGAGCTACGGCACCCAACTCGGCCGCTCAATCACCCGGGGCGCGCTCGGCTCAAGGACGCGCAGCCGGCGCTGACCGCCCACCAACGCCCCCCACGGCCCGATCCGTCCCCACCAAACCCGGTAAGGAGCCCTCCAACGGCTGCTATTTCCGTCACCCCTTCAGGCCGGAGAAGTTCATCCCCTCGATGAAGCGCTTCTGGGCGAGGAAGAAGACGATGACGATGGGGATCATCATGACGGTGGAGACGGCCATGATCAGGTTCCACGGGGCGCCCTGGGGCTGGTTCGACAGGAGGATGAAGTTCAGCAGGCCGATGGCCATGGTGTAGTACTTCTCGCTGTGGAGGAAGATGACGGGCCCCCACAGGTCGTTCCACGCGCCGACGAAGGTGAAGACGGTGATGGTGAGCAGGGCGGGGGTGCACATGGGCACGAAGACATGCCACAGGATCTGGGGTTCGCTGGCGCCGTCCATGCGGGCGGCCTCGGCGTAGTCGCGCGGGACCGTCAGGAAGAACTGGCGCAGCAGGAAGATGGCGAAGACGTTGGTGCCGAGCCACGACGGAACGACCAGCGGCGCAAGCGTGTTGATCCAGCCGAGCTGGGCGTAGAGCTTGAACAGGGGGATGATGGTGACCTGGCCGGGAAGCATGAGCGAACTCATCAGCAGGCCGAACAGCACCGCGCGGCCCCGGGCGCGCAGGGTGGAAAACCCGTAGGCGGCCATGGCGCACGAGACGAGGGTCCCCGAGATGATCAGCACGCTCAGGAGCACGGAGTTGCGGAAGTAGAGGGCGAAGTCGAACGTGGTGAGCGCGTCGACATAGTTGCGCCACTGGAGCCTGGCCGGGATCCATTTGGGCGGAACAACGAACAGTTCCTCGTACGATTTGAGTGACGTGAGCACCATCCACGCGAGCGGGACGAGCATGAGGACGGATCCCGCGACCAGAGCGGCATAGGTGGCCGTGTGACCGCCCCTGGTCATGGGGCGCGGCGGAGGGGCGGCGGGCCTGGCCGCGGACGGGTTCATTCGGTATGCACCCACCGTTTCGCGAGCCAGAACTGGAAACCGGTGAGCGCGAGGATGGCGATGAAGAGCATCCACGCCATGGCGCTTCCCAGGCCCATGTGGAAGTAGTTGAAGGACTTCTGGTACATGTTGAGGACGTAGAAGAGGGTGGACCGGCCGGGTGCGCCGAGCCGCGCGACGGCGGTGGTGCCGAACGTGAAGGCCTGGTCGAAGACCTTGAGGGCGCCGATGACGCCCATCACCAGGTTGAAAAAGAAAACCGGCGAGATCATGGGGAAGGTGATGTGGCGGAAGCGCTGGAGGGGACCGGCGCCGTCGAGTTCGGCCGCCTCGTAGAGGGCGCGGGGAATGCCCTGGAGGCACGCGAGGAAGATGATCATGCCCCCGCCGAATCCCCACAGCGACATGATCATGATGGAACCCAGCGCCCACTTGGGGTCCTGCGTCCATGCCGGCCCCTGGACGCCGACCCGGGCCAGGGCCTGGTTGAGCAGGCCGTAACTGGGATGGAAGATGTAGATCCACACGATGGCCGACGCCGTGGCCGGGAGCAGGGAGGGAAGGTAGAAGATCGTGCGGAACGCGCCGCGCAGGCGCACCGGCGAGTTGAGCAGCATCGCCACGGCGAGGGATATCCCCAGCCCCAGCGGGATGGTCACGGCCGCAAACACGATGGTGACCCTGACCGACGGCCAGAATGACGGGTCGAGGGTGTTCAGATAGACATAGTTCCCGATGCCGATCCACTCGGGGGGGGTCACGACATCGTAGCGCGTGAAACTGAGGTAGAGCGACGAAAGCATGGGGCCGAAGGTGAGCAGCAGGAAACCGGCAACGGCGGGTCCGGTCATCACCCAGAACCAGAAGGTCTCGCGCGATTTCATGGGGCGGCCTTCCTGGATGCCACGATCCTGAGGTAGGTGTCTGCGGCGCGGACCACCTTGGCGCACACCCTGGAAGGCGGCGTCTTGTCCGCCAGCATCTCGTCAATGTCGGGCTGGATGATCTCCAGGGCGAGTTCGATGAAGTCGGCCGAACGGGGAACCGGGGTTGAGTACTTGAGCGCCTCGTAGGCGGCGCGCACGTTGTTCGGCCTGCGTGTCTTCGCGGCCGGGAAGATCAGCTCCTCCGCCACGGATTTGCGGACGGACAGGTAGCCCCGTTTCACGTGTTTGCGGACACTGTCGGGCGAGGAGATGAACTTCACGGCCTCCCAGGCGGCCCCGGGATTCGGCGTGTCCCTGGACATGCCGAGGGCGTCCACCGACAGTTCGCCGCCCACCCGCGTCACGGGTCCGGCGGGAAGGATCTCGATGTCCCAGTCGAGTCCGGGGATGGAGTTGAAGGTGATCCAGTTGCCGGTGTGGCCCCCGAAATCCATGGCCATTCGCTTGCTGACGAAGGCGCCGTCGGGCTCGTACCCGGGCTTGGGGGCGAAGCCGAGGCGGTGGATCTTGTCGAAATAGAACTGCATGCCCCGGATGGCCTGGGGCGTGTCCAGCGTGCAGCGGGTGATGGCGGGGTCGAAGATCTCACCGCCGGCCTGGCGGACATACACCAGCCACTCCCCCCACCAGAACGGCGAGATGGTGCTACCCCAGATGTCCACCTTTCCCCGGGCGTCGCGCCGCGTCAGGCGGACTCCCGCGCTGGTGTAGTCGTCCCATGTCCACGCGGGCGTTGGAAACGGGACGCCCGCCTCCCGGAAGAGGGTCTTGTTGTAATAAAGAAGCGACACGTTGAACCAGCGCGGCAGGAAATAGTAACGCCCGTTGTGGCGGCAGGCCGCGAGCAGTTCGGGGTAGAAGTCGTCGAGTTCCATCTCCTTCGCGTCACGCTCCATGAAGGGCGTGACATCCTTGAGAAACGGCAGCAGGTAGGCCACCCAGACATCGCCGCAGTAGAAGAGGTCGGGGGGCTGGCCGGCGGCGATCAGGGTCTTCAGCTTCGACTGGTAGTTTGGCCCAGGCACCCACATGATCTCCAGGCGGGTGGTTTTGCTGCGGCGGTTGAAGTCGTCGGCCAGTTCCTGGATCAGGTCGCGGGTGTAGTCCACGCCGACCATCCAGGTGACGGTGACACGCCCGTCGGCGGAAGCCGCCGGGCCGCGTCCGCATCCGGCCAGCCCCGCGAGCACGACTGCGGCGGCGGCGAGGATCGCGGCCACCAGCCGCACCGGGCTTCTCACGGGGCTGGCGGGGACGCGGCTCACCTCCCGAGGAACTCCTTCACGCTTCCCCGCGCGAGCCCGATCACGGTGTCGGCGCCGCCGTAGTAAACCCAAAGTTCATCGCCGATAAGCGCCGCGCCGCAGCTGAACACCACGTTGGGCACGTCGCCCACACGCTCCCAGCGCGTTTCGGGCTCGAGGATCGGCTCGTCCTGCCGCTTGAGCACGCGGGCGGGATCGTCGAGGTCCAGCAGGGCGGCGCCGAGGCGGTAGGTGCCGTCGTTGGCAACCCCGTGATAGATGAGCAGCCACCCTTTCTCCGTCTTGATGGGGGGGCCGGCGATCCCGATTTTGCGCTCGTCCCACTTTCCGGGGCGGGCCTCCATCAGGACGCGGTGGTCGCCCCAGTTCCGAAGGTCGTCCGACTTCGACAGCATGATGTGGAGGGGTTTGTCGGCGGGAAGGCCGAAGAATTCGCCGTGGCCCATGGGGCGGTGGAGCAGCAGGAATTTGCCGCCCACCTTCTCGGGAAAGAGCGCCGCGTTCTTGTTGTGGCCGAAGAGCTGGTAGGGAAGCACCACGCCCAGCCGGGTCCAGTCGCGCAGGTTGGCGGACGTGGCCATGGCCACCTTGGATTCCTTCTCGTCCCATGCCGTGTAGAGCATGTAGTAGCTGTCGCCGATGCGGGTGACGCGCGGATCCTCGCACCCCTTGTCCTCCCCCGGAAACTCACCGGGCTGCAGGACCGGCGTGTCGAGGCGCTCGAAGTGGATGCCGTCGGTGCTCCATGCATAGCCGATGGAGGAGCGGTTGGGATCCTCCGGGTTGTGGCTCACCGCCCGGTAAAGCAGGTGAATGGTGCCGTTTTCGCGCACCACGGCGGAGTTGAGCACCGCATCCTTTTCCCACGGATGGTCGGGCCTGGGCGCGAGCACCGGGTTGGCCTCATGCCTCGTCAGTTTCATCGTCATTCCTCGTCATCACCCAAGTGGAACCCGGGTTTGTTTTCAACTTGTTGCGGGCGGCGGCCGGGCACGCTATTGTCCCTCCAGCACGATGTCCAGCGAGGCATCGTCGTCGCCGCGCGGCATGCTGTTGCCCGTCCCGTTGCGGAAGGACTGGGCGTGCCAGCCGTCATCGAGCAGCAGGGGTTCGCATCCGAACCGGTAGCCGGCTTTGATGGCGCCCTGGATGCGCCCCCCGGGCTGGCGATGGCCGGCCACCAGCCGCCCCATTTCCTCCCACGGGATGGCCGCCTCCACGGTGCGCGGCCCGCCGGGTTTCCCCGCCGTCGCGATGCGGGCCGCGGGCATCGACAGGTGGTCCCAGGCCGGTTCGCGGTGGGAGCGAACGCAGAGCAGGTCTCCCCTGCCGGTGGAGCTGAAACCGAACCACAGGTTCAAGTCCTTCACATCCTCGGGGATGTTCTTGTTCCTGAGGTCGAAGAAGAGGCTGAACCCGTCGAAGTCCCAGAAGCGCTTGACGTATTCGGCGCGGTCGGCGGCCTCGGTGCGGGTCGTGTCCACGGTCTGTTCCTGCGCCAGGATGTACAGGTGCTTCGCGTCCCAGGCAAAGCGGAGCGAGACTTCCATGGGACTGCGGTCGTGGGTGTCCAGCGTGACGGGGTCCGCGGAAACCGCGGCCCAGTCGCGGGCGTCGCCGTCCACGCGGATGGTTGCCCGCCCCGCCTTCAGCGCCCGGCTCAGATCGATGCGGGGTGCGGCCGCTTCCCGGTCGTACAGCCTGCCGGGGGCGGGAAGCGGGTTCTCGGCGTTGTTGTAGTCGATCACCACGCCGTTGGCCAGCGTGCGGTTGCGGTCTGCCACAAGGGTGGCACCGGACGGGACGGCGACCAGGACGAAGGCCGAATCCGCCGGAACCTCGATGCGCGCATTGCCGGATGCACGCCTGGCGAGGAACCGGTTCGACGTGGCCTCGTAGAGGTCCGCCGTCCCGCCGGAGAGTCGCACCCGCACTGATTTTGCCGTAAGATGCGGGTTGAAGACGAGCCACGTGGGATGGGCCGGCCCGCGGAAATAATCCGTGGGCAGGAGGTCCACCTGCAAGATGCCGTCGACATTGGTCTTCTCGACGAGGGCCCCGAGCATGCCGACATGCGTGGAGCCGTAGAGGCCGAGGTCGGTGTTGGCCCAGCCGTGGACCAGCGGGTCGCCCATCAGGCGGGGGCTGACGCCTTTCCATTGGGCACGCAGGCCCTCGTAGGCGATGACCCGGGCCGGATCGTGCTTCCTGATCCAGTCGAAGCAGGTCTGCTTTTCCGGGGGCAGCGCATCCCCGTAATAGAGGCGGGAATTGTTGGCCAGGTTGAGCAGCCATTTGCCCAGTGCGCGGGCATAACGGTCGTCGTAGCGGGCGACGGGGGCGAGCGCGGCGGCCGCCGCGTACCCGTTCATCGCGAAGGCATATCCGCCGCCGTCGGTGCGGCTTCCGACCAGGCCGTGGCAGTCATATTCACCCCACCGGCCGTCCGGCCCGTCGGCGATCACCCCGAATCCGGGGCGGGCCCAGCTCTCGCCAAAAACCCAGGAGAGATACTTGTGCAAATCGTGCGTGCGGCCGAGTTCGGCGTTGAGACGCGCCGCCACCGGAACCGCCCAGATCAGGAGCACCTCGTAGTAGGGATTCTTGTCGTAGGGCAGATTGTCGAGATAACGCAGGCTGGCCTCGGCCGCGGCGAGGTACTTCGGGTCCTTCCACTTGCGCCACGCCGCGTCGAGCATCCAGGCGAACGCGGCGGCGCCGTCGGGTTCCTTCCACTGCTTGTTGTCGCCCATCCGTCGGGCACGGAAATCGTAACCGGCCCCCGTGAAATCCGGAGTGCTGGTGGCCGCATCCCCGCCAGCCAGCACACTGACCGCGTCCACGAGCTGGTCGGACTCCTTGCGGAGGCGCTCGTCAAACCCCGGCGTGTTCGGCGAGAGCGCGTGAATCTGCCAGGCGAGGATCCCCGGATAGAGGTCGTACCAGAAAGTCTGCCCGGTCACCGTGTCGACGCGGTTGAGATACAGATTCTGGCCGTTGGTCGAATTGAAGTAGCCGTGGGCCATGGCGGCGAAATCGGGGCCCTGGGAACCGGACTTGGGAATGCCCACCAGCAGCCCGCCCACCGTGGCGGCCATGTTGGTGATGCCCTCGTGGTCGGGGCCGGAGTTCATCTTCGGGTGCCCGACATACGAGGGCATTGCCACCATGTCGCCGGCCTTGTTGAATTGCGTGCGGTCCACCCAGGGAATGGGCAGGAACTGCCCGGTGGCGGTGGTGGAATAGACGGTCGCATCCAGGTCGCGCGCCACCTGCTTCCAGTCGCGCATATGGTACGGGGTGGGGAGGTTCGGCATCGTGTCCACGCGCACGAGCGGAATCTGGCCGCCCTGCGGTGCGGGGCCCGCGGCGGGCGCGGGCAGGGCCGCGAGCGCGGACAGGAGCGCGACCGCGGCGGGCGTGACCAATCTGGATGCAGTTTTCACAAAGAGTCTCCCCGGTACCATTTCGGTGGTCTCGTGCCAGAGGCGGAACTTATCAGCCGCGGGTCTTCGGCGCCGTCATCGGGCGAAACGGGGTGGCGGCCCCGGCGATCCGTGGCAAAAGGGGCCGCGATGGGGGCGGACGGCCCGGTGAATCCCGGCCGCCCGCCGTGCCATATTTGCGGACCCGACAGGAAAGGACGCGACGGCACCGGCCTAGAGGCCGGACACGTCCTTGTATTCCATGTTTCCGGGCACGAAACGCTGGATGCGCCCGAAACTGACAGTGCCGTTCGTCGGATCGTACTCCACGCTGTCGGTGACGGCCCAGTAGTTGGATGCGGCCGTGTAGCTCATGCCGTAGGCGGCGGGTCCCCAGCTCATGAGGAGCCCCCATTTGTTGGCCAGGTTGCGCCACTGCTCGCCCTCGCGGTTGTACCAGCGCAGGTTGGCCCGCTTGGTGTACGGGTTGATATTGTAGTCGAAGGGCGGTCCGAAAATATCAATGGGCACGTTGGTGATGTAAGAGACCGGTGTGGTGAGGGCCATGACGTGCTTCTGGCTCCATTTCTCGTTGTTGTCGGCGGCGCCGGACGGAAGCACCGCCCAGCACGGGTAGTGGTTGTAGTCCACCATGTACGCCTCGATGGCGGTGACGGTGGAGCGCATGTCGGCCTTGACGCGGGAGACCTTGGCCCGGGTCTGCGCCTCGAGGAAGTTCGGCACGGCGATGGCCGCCAGGATCGCGATGATCGCGACGACGATCAGCAGTTCGATCAGGGTGAAGCCGTTGCGGGTTGTCTGTTTCATCGGGTCCGTTCCTTTTGAGTGGGGTGAAGCGTGAAAAACCGGGTGCCGGGAGTTGGCTCCCGGCACCCGCGTGGGTTGTCTGACCTAGTAGATGGTCCAGTCGGCGACGGCCGAGACCGGGGCCAGCAGTTGGACGGTGCGCGAGTTGGCGTCGTAGCCGTTGGGGCACTGGTACTGGGCGCCGCCGATGAACGACTGGCCGTCCCAGTTCGTGTCAACGATCAGGGGCTGGCAGCCGAACTTGAAGCCGGCGGTGATTGCCGCCGACAGGTTGCCGCCGGGCTGGCGGGCCGTGTCGATGGTGGCCGCCAGGTCGCTCCATTTCACGCGCGCCTCGATCAGGCGGTTGTGCGCGGCAAACGTGCCGGCGGTGCGCACGGTCGCATTGAGGAACGGCCCCTGGGTGAGGGCCCCCGCGTTGTTGACACGGGCGGTGTACAGGTCGGTGCGGGCGGCCGAGCTGAAGCCGAACCACGGGTTGAAGTCCTGGGCAACCTGCTCGCCCTGGCTCGTGGGAACGAACGCGGTGAAAAACGCGACCGTGTCAAAGCTCCACGGCCCGGTGCTCTCGTATGCGACGCCGTTGGCGGCCTCGGTCTGCGTGGTGTCAGCCCCGCCTTCCTGGATCAGGTAGTACAGGTAACTGGCATCCCACGCGTACTTGACCGTGCAGGTCATTCCGCCGCGGCCGTTTGTGTTCAGGCTGACCGCCTGGCTTCCAAGGGCGGCCCAATCGGCGGCGCTGCCGTCCACGTTGATGGTCGCCTGGGCGGCGGCCACGGTGGTGGAGAGGTCGGGGACCGAAAGGATCCCGCTGGTGATCTTGATGTCGTCCACGCGACCCAGCAGGGGCAGGAGGTTGTTCGTGGGCGCCTCGGGCGGGCTCGCCTCGCCGGCGAAGCTGGAGCGGCGGGCTTCCTTGCGGAACTCGTTGGTGATCGGGGAGTGGACGCCGTTGTTGTACTTGGGCGCCTTCTGCCCGTTGAAATAGAGATCGATCTTCGAGGCCGACGCGGGGTCGTAGGTGAGGCGGTAATCGCCCCATGCGTCCTCGGTGTAACCCATGGCGCGGGAGACGACCCAGTAATTCTCCTGCGTTGCCAGGGAGGCATCGCGCGTGTAGACTTCCACGATCACGTTGTTGAGGTTGGGTTCCTTGCGGAGGGTGGCGTAGAAGGCGCGGTCGCTGATGTTCACCCACTCGTTGATGACCTGGCTGCTGACGGTGGACGAGGGGAAATAGAAGCGGCCGTCGATGGTCAGCGGCGAGGTGAGCCCGCTGGCGAAGCCGGTGCTGGTCACCTGCACGGCGTTCATGGCGATGCCCGTGCCCTCAAGCGCCTGTCCGTACGGGGCCGGGGCCGCGACATAGATGGGGTCCGCGTACCCGCCGATGGTGGTCATGGCGGTGGGCCAGCTGTAGGAACTGCTGTCGTTCACGTTGCCGTCGAACTTGAGATGCAGGAGCGTGTCGCCCGCGCCGTAGCGAAGCGACTTGGAGAGGCGCACTTCGTCGATTTTCCCGTTCAGGGGCATCACGTTGCTGGTGGGCGGGTCCGGCCAAACCTTGCCGGCTGTCAGGCCGGGAAAGGCCACCCGCTGCCAGTCGGAGTTGATCGCGGGAGCCCCGGCCACCTTCCCCACGCCGTCGAGGAAAAACTTGGTCCGCGGCGTCGCGGAGGGGTTGTAGGTCACCGCCACATGGTGCCACGCGTCAAAGGTCCAGCCGTCGGACGGCGAGAAATCGGTCACGTCGGCCTGGTCGACGGAGCCGTTGAAGTTGTGCAGCTGGGGATAAACGTTCGGGTTGCCGTTGGCGACACCGATGAACAGCTGGAACCGCCCGGCGGCCAGGTCGAGGACGTTGAAGTTGTAGTTCGCCGTCGGGGTCGGCAGGTACACCCAGGCTTCCACAGTCAGGGGCGTATTGGCAATGGTTCCCAGAGCCGTGGGCAGCGTCACGCCGTTCAGCGTGGAGACGCCGTTGCCCTCGAGGCACTGGCCGTAGCCAACCTGGCCGGAAACGAAAGCGGGGCTCGTGTACCCTGCGATCGCCGACATGGAACCGTTGTAGGCGTTGCTGCTGGCGTCGGTCAGGTTGTTGTCGAAATGCAGGAGCAGGAGCGTGTCGGCATCCGGCGTGAAGGGGGCCGACGGGGGGGCTGCGAGGGCTGACGGGGCCAGCGCGAGCACCGCTGCTGCGAGCAGGCTAAAAGGGGTTCGTTTCATCTGTTTCTCTCCTTGGATGATGGTGTTCACTTCCGGGACGGATGCTGCCTTACCGCCCCCGAGGGGGCGGGAATGATTCGGGTTTTCGGTTCCGGCCTCCCCTCAGTAAATTTCCCAGCCGTCCACGCCCGCGGGGGGCGTGGGGGGGCTGTAATCGGTGACGATGCCGTTCACGAGCATCCTGCCGCCGGCGTACGAGACGGTGCCGGAGGCGGGAACCAGGGTCAGCACCACCGCGCTGTCGGCCGGAATTTGGAAATTCGTGGCGCCGGTGACGCTGGTGCGCAGGAACGTGTTGGAGACGGCGTCATACAGGCTGGTGGCGGTGGCGCCGACATTGATGTCGACCCACGCCGCCGTGCCGTGCGGGTTGTAGTAAAGGTAGGTGGGGTAGGCGGGGTCGTTGAAGAAGTCGGTCTTGAGCAGGTCGAGCTGCAGGATGGCCTCGTCCACGGTCATGGGCTTGGCCTGGAA
>JADHEF010001105.1_pt1 | contig 19621 bp, 14 predicted proteins | sample 8952391 | NCBI WGS metagenome assembly JADHEF01 (sample SAMN16124439, study PRJNA663245) | bioreactor sludge metagenome | isolation source: sludge (nitrite) | place: India:Bengaluru | collected 2019-02-28
GTAGCGCCAATCATTACGACAAGAACCATGGCCGAAGTCTTTACCGAATCCGATATAATTTTAACGAAACTCTCTTTGGTGAACTTACCGTATGCAAGATAGAGTATGAACGCGAAAAAACAGCCGGACGCAGAAGCCTCTGTCGGTGTCGCGATACCTGCGAAAAGGACTCCGAGAACAGAAAGGATGAGAAGGAGCGGCGGGCATAGATTTACGAGAAGCATTTTTACAAGCTGCTTTTTCGAGACCTTTGATCTTTCCTCAAGAGAGAGTGCCGGCCCCTTCTCCGGATGCCTCCAGCACTGGTACAAGATATAAGCAATATAAAGCCCGGAAAGAATAAGACCCGGGATAATCGCGCCGGCAAAAAGCTTTCCTACTGTCTGTCCTGACTGCTCTGCCATGACAATAAGCATGATGCTGGGGGGAATAAGAATACCAAGCGCTGATGAGCCTACAATGCTTCCACACGCAAGCTTCTTGTCGTATCCGTTTTTAAGCATTATCGGAAGGCCGAGTAGCCCCATTGTCACGCATGCTGCTCCCGTAATTCCGGTACATGCAGCAAGAAGTGTTGATACTGCGACAACTGCTATCGCGATTCCTCCTCTTACAGGCCCGAAAAGATACTGGGCTGTCTTGAAAAGCCCTTCAGCCATTCCTGAGGAACTCATAAACTGGGCCATTAGAATAAATAGGGGAATTGCGGCAAGGGTGTAATCCTCCATAAGGCCATTAATTCTTGACATGAAAAGCGGTAAGGCATCGGGGCCCCATCCAAGAACTGCGAATATTGTCGCAAGTCCTCCAAGAACAAATGCCAGAGGCTGACCGAGAAAAAGCCCAAAAAATAGACCGCCAAACATTAATATTGTTACAAGTTCGGGTGACATATCGATCATTTTTCATTTTCTCCTTTTATTGAAACTGCATCCGCTTCAGGATCATGCATAATACATTGTGGCAGTTCCTCTTTTTTGTATCTGCTTTCAAAATTTCTGCCTGTACTGAGAATCATGATACTTCTGATAAAAATCACGGTGCCCTGGAGAAGAAGCAGAAACGCAGATACAGGTATCATTGTTTTTATCGGGTAAAGCGGCATTGCGAAATTGCTCCAGGATTTTTCCTGTATAACCCAGGAAGCCCCTGCAAACTCTGTTCCCTCAAGGAGAAGGACAACAATAAAAGGATAAAAAAAGATGGTCGAGGATATGATATCCATTACAGCCCTTCCCCGAAGTCCAAGCATCTCATAGAAAAGGTCAATGGATACATGTGCCTTATAGAGAAGCGCATAGGCGGCTCCCATCATGAACGTAACAGCATAGAGAGCTGTGCTTACCTCAAAAGCCCATATTGTGGGATTATTGAATATGTAACGGACAACTACCTCATAGCACATGACGAGTGCAAGTGCGACGATTGACCATCTGAAAACTCTTCCGACATATTCATTTATTGTGTCGATTGTATCTAGAAATTTAAGCATAAAAAACTCCGAGCATAAAGCATATAAACACGAATAATATAAATCCCTGTTTCCCGGGAAACAGGGATTTCAGATTTCAATAACCTGTTATTTTGCGTATGGCCTGATTTTCTCAAGATCAGGAAGCGGGTTGTCTACCCATCCGTGGTTGAACGGAAATGAGAGTTCTCTCCAGGGAGCATAGTGATGGAGATATTCACCCATGGAAAGCGCCATCTTTGCGAAAGACGGATTGGTCTTTGATTCAGCATAAATCTGTTCGAGTGAAAGGTTCGCAATTTTCTCAAGCTCCTGCATTGAAAGCTTGTATGCCTTTACACCTGCGTCATTGAATTTCTTGGTTCCATCTGCGGAACTGTAGTCCTGGAAAGCGAGTGTCCTTGCCATTGTAGCTTTGGCGGCAATCCTGAAAGCGCTCTGTACATTGGCAGGCAGGGCATCCCATGCTGCTTTATTGAAAAGAAGGTTACACATTGAGCCTGGCTGGTGCCATCCCGGGTGGCTTGCGAAAGTCGTTATCTCCCCGTATCCGAGACCCCAGTCAAATTCAGGCGTACATGATTCAGCAGCGTCAATAAGTCCCCTCTGCAGACCCTGATATACCTCTGCGCTTGAGATACTTACCTGTGAAGCGCCAAGCTGCTGAAGGATGTTCCCCTGGTTCTTGCCTGACATTCTCATTTTAAGTCCCTTGTAGTCAGCAAGGCTCTTTATAGGCTTGGTGCCCCTGGGGCCTGATTCCACAGTAATTGGACCGTGGGGAAGCGGGACAATGCCGAATTTCCCGTAAACCCTGTCATACTCAGCCTGTCCGCCGCCGAATTCAAGCCAGTTAATGTAGTCATAGGCATCCATCCACATCGGGAAGGAGGCAACAAGGTTAAATGCTGTATCCTTTCCAGCCCAGTATCCGGGGAAATCGCTTCCGATCTGTACTGTGCCGTTTGAAACAGCATCAAAAACTTCATTTGACTTGACTAGCTCACCAGCTGTAAAGAACTGTATCTCTACCTGATCACCAACCAGTTCGTTAACAAGAGACATCCAGTACTTGTCCTGCTCAATCAGCGCGTAATTAGGTGTCCAGCAGGTAGCGAATTTCAGTTTAATCTTTTCTTTACCTGCCGCTGCTGCAGTATTGTCTGCTCCGTCAGCGCTTTTTCCCTGGCATCCAGAGAACAAAATAGCAATCAGCATAATAACTATTATCAAACAGCTATTTTTTTTCATCATTTCCTCCTATTATTATTTTATTTATGATATCTATAATATTTATTATTTATATGGTTTTTTAATTTTGTCAAACATTATTAATATAATTTTTATTATTATTTACCTGCTTTGCGGCCGAGAAATGAAAAAACAGTTTTTGATCTTGAAAAAAGGGGATATTAAATGGAAACTGTTAAAAATCAGTCAGACCAGACTGCCTTTAAAAGAGTTTAACAATTTGAATGGAGTTAAATAATGAATCATCTTACTGAAGCATTTGAAGAATTTTATGAAATAATTATCAGGCTGCGGAGTGAAAACGGATGCCCCTGGGACAGGCAGCAGACAGCGCAATCGCTCAAAACAAACCTCCTTGAAGAGGTTTATGAATGCATAGAGGCAATATCAGAAAATGATGATTACCATACAGCTGAAGAGCTTGGTGACATAATGCTCCTTGTAGCGCTTATAAGCAGGATCAAGGAGGAGGAAGGTGTTTTTACATTTGATGAAGTAATTTCCGGGATATCAGAAAAGCTGGTCAGAAGACACCCCCATGTTTTTGCCGACGCAATCGCCAATACACCTGAGGACGTTAAAAAGAACTGGGAATTGATCAAAAGAACTGAAAAAAAACCAGGCACCGGAGGATCGCTCCTTGATGGCATATCCAAAAGCATTCCTCCGCTTGAGAGGGCGCTCAGGTTTCAGAAAAAGGCCTCAAAGGCTGGTTTTGACTGGCTGAAAGCTGACGATGTATGGGAAAAGGTAAAGGAAGAGGTTTCTGAGCTGGAATACGAAATAAAATCAGGGACAGATACGGGAAAAATTGAGGAGGAGTTCGGAGACATCCTTTTTTCACTGGTCAACATGGCAAGATTTCTTAAAATAGACCCTGCGATCGCACTTCACCACACGAATGAAAAATTTGCAAGAAGGTTCATGGCGGTTGAAAAAGGGATGAAAGAGAAAGGGATTGAAATGAACCAGGAGAATCTCGCAGCTATGGATGAGATTTGGAACAGGGTAAAATCAGCAGAAAAATGAGAAATAATCCCTAAGTCCATCATCAGCCAATGTTTTTTCCCTTGTCACACTGATCTCTGCAAGCGGGTTTTCAAGGTTCAAGGCTTCCTTCAGTATCTTGAAAAGCCCCTTCCCGCCAGAGCCCTGTCTGACAAGAATGCGTAAAAATCCGCTTTCAGGGCTAAAGGCCCCTTCCGGGATACATATGTTATCAATACTGACAAGATTTTCCATGCCGTTGGTTTTGATATATTCTTCAAGAAGGGCTTTGTATGCGTCGGCAGACTCGGATGGAAAGAGTACTCGGTACAGGCTTCCCGAATAAACCGACATCAGGGACAATATCCGCTCTCCAGTGTTTATCTTTTTAAATAAAACGCCGGTAATGCTGATTCCTTCAGGAAGCGCATTGTTCAGCCTTTTCATGAATTCTTCAGGTAAGTATTCATGATCGGTTTCCACAGCTGCTATCTCCCCTTCCGATTCTATGCCGAGGCTTAAGGGATGGGCAAATTCAAGACGCGGTTTAGGATTAAAGCCTTCCGTAAAGCGGATTTTAAGCCTGCTTCGCTGGAGCGCTTTTTCAAAAAGCCGCATGATGTCAAGATGCCCAAGAAAAACCTGTGTGCCGCTTTTTGTGAAACTAAAGAGGGCCCTGTACCTGTCGCTGCCTGAATTAAGGGAACAGATGTCACCGGGGAGTGCGTCTTCATCATCCTGAATCCCTGCGTTTTCTACAGCCGCATTTTTACCGCAGATACCGCATTTATCAATACACTCATTGCTGCAGCTGGCAGTGAGCTCTCCCGCAAGTGATTTTTCATATTCCCTGAGCAGGTATTTTTCAGATGCCCCAAGTGATACCGCTGACCAGGGAAGTTTCTCGTCAGGCTTTCTTTCCCTGCATGTCTCATGTTCCACATTCCATTCCTGCTCTTTTATCACCCTGTTCCAGATGTCCCGGCTGAAATGATCTTCCCATGCGTCAAGCCTTGCGCCTGCCTTCCAGGCATCAAGAAGTATCTTTCCTGAGCGTTCATCCCCGCGTGAAAAAATACCTTCAACAAACGACATCATGGGAGAATGATATCCTGGCTTAATATTTTGCCCCTTAAGCTTCTTTTTTATGTAATAGATCTGGTCCAGCGCTGCCTGTTCCGGCATCTGGGGGGCCCACTGGTAGGGAGTGTGAGATTTCGGGATAAATGTTCCGATGTTTACATTTATTCCAATACCGGTGCCGCCCTGAATCCTGAAAAGGAAATCAACAATCTTATCGCTTTCCCTGTAATTGCATTCCTCATTGAAATTATCGCCTGCCGCAGGGGGAAGCCCTATCATGAAATAGAATTTAGCTATTCGCCACCCGGCAGTTTTTGCCTGCCTTATTATCGAAATTGTCTGCTGAAAGTCAACTTCCTTGTTCAGGCTTCTCTGGTACAGGGGATCAGGGGTCTCAACTGCAAAAGTAAGGCCGCTTTTTCTGACTTCACTTATTCCAGTAAGGAGCGGAAGGGTGAAGGTGTTTATCTTGAGCGAAGGGAAAGAAAAAGAGATACCAAGCGCAGAATATTTTCTGTTAAGCCTCTCTATTACCTTGAGTATAGAGCTGTAATCGCCTGATGAAAGAGAGGACAAGGTTATTTCCCTGTAGCCGCATCCGAACACAAGCCCTTCAATCTCTTTTTCAATAAGCGTGTAAGCCTTTTCCCTTTTTGGCCTGTAATAATACCCTGCATGGCAGAATCTGCATCCGTTTGGGCAACCTCTCATTATTTCCACAACACCGTTATCCTGAACCGCCTTGACAGAAGGCACAGGGTAATACCTGAAATCCTTTATCTCCTGACTGAAACTGCTGAAAACAGCCCTTGTGGTTTTCTCTTCCTTGCCTTTATACCAGATATGGCGGTTGCCTTTAAAAAGTTCAAGCAGATCATTTCTTCCCGCTCCGTTTTTTTTCATTTCAGCTGCTTTGGAAATAATCCGCGTCATCTCATCTTCAGCCTCTCCTATAAAAAAAGCATCGATAAAATCACCATACGGAACAGGATTTGTCGCGCCAGGCCCTCCCGCAATAACCACGGGGTGGTTTCTCCCCCGTTCCCCGCATTTAAGCGGTATTCCCCCGAGATGAAGTATATTCAGTATGTTTGTCGCGGTAAGCTCATAGCCGAAGCTGAAGCCAATTATATCCAGATGTTCAAGAGGAAGCCTGTTCTCAAGCGTAAAAAGGGGAATTGAGGATTTTATAAGCAGTTTTTCAAAATCCGGCGCTGGAGCGAAGACCCTGTCGCAGACAACATTGTCAACCCTGTTGAATATGCTGTACAGTATCTTGACAGCGTTATTCGACATCCCTATTTCGTACAGGTCCGGATAGGACAAGGCCATTTTTAAGATATGGCCTGATGAATCGCCTGCTGCATATCTTTTATCGTGGCTGCCGAATTCACACCCGGCATATCTGCCGGGATTTTCCAGCTGCAGAAGTATTCTCCTGAGTTCCTTTTCTGTAAGTGTTTTCATGTCATTAAAACCTGTACCGTCTGAAATAGACATTAATAAGGAGCGCTGCTCCTGACATGGCTGTCCAGAGGGATGAGCCTCCATAGGAAAGGAAAAAGAGCGGTATCCCGGTTATCGGCATTATGCCGATAGTCATGCCTATATTGACTATGAAATGGAAAAAAATCATTGCAACAATTCCTGCTGCGATGTTCGACCCGAACTGATCCTTTGACTGGGCTGAAATATAAAGCCCCCTTGCTATTATTACGCAGAATAACGCAAAAACAAACAACGATCCCGCGAAACCTGTTTCTTCCGCAATAATTGAAAAAATGAAATCAGTAGACTGCTGGGGAAGGTATCGGAGGTGACTCTGTGTCCCGTTAAGAAAACCTTTCCCGAAAATACCGCCTGAACCGACTGCAGTTATGGACTGGATAATGTTCCACCCTGCCCCTTTGGGATCCACATAGGGATCAAGAAACACAACAAGGCGCATGATTTGATATGTCTTCAATACCTTTCTGGCAGCGATGGCGCCAGCCATTGCGAATGTGACCATCGAAGAGCAGTAGATTATCCAGTAATAATACCTTTTTTTGGTGAAAAAAAATCCCGAAACTGCGACAAGTACAGTTGCAGAGAATGAGATAAAAATCCAGTTATAGAGTTTTTCATTAACCAGAAAATCAAGCGCAGCCTTGTTGCCCCGGTAAATAAACTGATACCATACAGGTATTACAGTCAATATAATCAGAACTGTTCCTGAAATTACAAGATAAAGTATATGCCTGACAGACGCTCCTGCGGCAAAGCTCACAAAAAGGAAAACAGGGATATATACAAGCGCTGTTCCCATGTCTGGCTGCGCCAGAATAAGAAGCATCGGCAGCGATATTATCAGAAGGCCCTCGCACAGAGTTCTCAGTTTTTTCATTTCACGCGAATGCTTGGCGTAATAGGAGGAGAGCATTATTATTGTCGATATTTTTGCGAACTCAGAAGGCTGAATACCGATATCCAGTATGCCTAGCCATGATCTTGCGCCGTTGACCTTGTTTCCGAACATCAAGGTTATTATCAGGAGAAAAATCAGCGCGAAATATATATAAATTGAAAAGTTTTCAGCATTCTTGTAATCAACAAGGATAAGAAAGGACATCAGGACAATGCCAAGGGAAACCCACACTATCTGTTTCAGGTATTCGTTGGAAACAAGGGTGCCGTCTGAAGCGATGCTGCTGGAATAAATAAAACAGATGCCTGTTATGACAAGAAGAAGAACGCTGGCGAGAATATAAAAATCAAAATTAAGGGTAGACTTGATGTTCATTCAGTCCTCTCCCTGATTATATCTCTTGGTACTTTAAGATACCATATATTCAGGTCTTCCACAGCTTCCTCATAATTCTGATCCGCGAATATTCCCTGAAAAATCACATTTGCCGCTTTAGGCCCCCACCATTCCCATTCATTCGCCGCTTCAACCATTACAACCACCACGACCTGTTCCTCCGGCCTGTCGGCATTATACGGGCCATAAGCCGCGAACCATGAAGACCACCTGTCTTTATAGCCAACCTCTCCCGTGCCTGTTTTGCCTGCGACCTGAACAGCTTTTGTTGTGAGTACGACTTTCGCTGTACCCCGGCTGATTACGCCTCTCATCGCATCCTTTACCTTGCGGAATGTCTCTTTTCGTATAGTGGTATTGTGCAGTACTTTCGGTTCGGTCTCTTCTATTACTTCACCTGATACAGGATCGCGGATCTCTTTGATAAAATGGGGCACGTAGTTAACCCCTTCGTTAACAATCATTGAAACAGCGTTAGCGACCTGAATGGGTGTTACCTCAAGATAACCCTGCCCTATGGATATGTTATATGTATCACCGCCAAGCCAAGGGGCATGATAGGCAGAGTCTTTCCATTCAGGTGTCGGGACAAGCCCCTTTGCCTCTCCGGGAAGGTCAACACCTGTACGCTGCCCGAAACCGAAGCGCCTCGAGTACTCGGAAATCTTGTCTATGCCAAGATACTCCCGGCCAACCGTCCAGTAATAAACGTCACATGATTCGGCCAGCGCTCCCGCCAGATCAAGATACCCATGTCCGGTCTTTTTATGACAGTTAAAAGTCCTGTCGCCAAGATGGATGCTGCCCTTGCACTCAATCTTTTCCCAGGGGGAAAAGACCTCTTCCTCAAGAATTGCTGTTGTCATTAATACCTTAAAAACAGAAGCCGGCGCATAGACAGACTGGATTGCCCTGTTCAGAAACGGGAATCTTGAATCAAGGGAAAGGGTTTTATAGTACTGGGAGCTTGTGGTATCGTAAAACTGGTTCGGGTTATACCATGGATAGGAGACCATCGCCAGGATTTCCCCGGTCGCAGGTTTCATTACCAGAACAGAGCCTATTCTCTCGCCAAGCGCTTTTTCACATAGTTTCTGGATATGCCTGTCAATGGTGAGAACTATTGTCTTTCCAATTACAGGGGGCTTGTCTTCTACCTCTCCAAGCCCACCAATCCGGCGCCCCCTTACATCAACTGTGCTGTATCTCCGCCCTTCCTCTCCGCGGAGAAGCATGTCATATTCCTTCTCAATTCCCATTTTCCCAAGCTCGGAATTCGGGGCATAACCCTTGTTATACAGCACCTGAAGTTCTTCCCTTGTTATATCCCCGACATAACCAAGAACATGGGATATGGAACCGGTATCCAGGTAGCTTCTTATGGGTTTGCTGTGCCATGTCACACCGGGGAATTTATCAATATTTTCCGCGAGGAAAAGTATTTTTTCATATTTGATATCATCCTTGATCTCAACAGGTTTATACTGCTGTAAATATCTTTCAGGGATTTTTGCCATTATCTCTTCCGGCTTCATCTCAAGAACTGCTGCCAGCTGAGCTATGATATCTTCCATCCTCTCTGAACCAAGCTCTGCAGGGATTATGTCAACAGCGAAGGAATCGACATTCATTACAAGCTGCAGATCATAGTTTCTGTCAAAAATCTCACCGCGGAGTGTCGGAATTACAGTTTCCCTCCTCGCGACTGCCCAGGCCCTTTGCTTGTATTCAAATCCCTTGACAATCTGAAGCGAGAATAAATAGCCGGCATAAAAGAGGATCACAGAGAATGAGAAAATCATGATGGCTGATATTCTGTATTTCAGCGATTCCTTTCTGCCTGACTGGAAATCACCTGAGGCTGTCATCAAAAACCCCTGTCTTCAACGGAATAGAATTTGAAAAATTTCATGAGCGCAAAAATAAAGGGAGCAGCTATGCAGTTTTCAGCAATTTCAACCGCGAACCTTGCCGTGAAGACAAGAGGGGCTGCCTCAGGCTTGATAAAAAGCGAGGAGATGATTACGGCAGTAAAACCCTTGAGCAGTGTGGCTACAGATACCATTATTACAGGGAAAAAAATCGGGTCGATAAATATCTTCCCCTTGAAACTGCCATAAAAAAAACCAGTGACAGTGCGTATAAAACTGTTAAAACCGGGGGGCGACATGCTGAGAAAATCCTCTGCCATGCCGGTTATGAAACCGCTTACCTGCCCTTCCATTATTCCCCTTCCGTTTGAAAAGAAAACAAGAATTACAAGAGCAATATCCGGATAGATAAAGCTTCCCGGCAGCTTTTTGATGAGAGTGCTCTGCAGAAAAACAAAGAGAAGCATGATCAGTGTTACAGGCAGCAGTTTATTCTTCTTCATAAGCTATTCCCTTTTTCAGGACAAACAGATACTCAAGCCGTGTAAAATCAACAACCGGTTCAATTTCAAGCTCAAGCGAAGTTTCATATTCCCTTGCGCCTACACTCCTTACCCTTCCTATATATATTCCCCGGGGATAAATTGAACTCATTCCGGAGGTTATTACCATATCGCCGTAACTGATTTTATCCCTGGCATTCTTGTTCACATAGTTCATTACAGTAAGTGATCTGCTGTCACCTGTGCCGCTTACAATTCCCTCATATCTCAAATTCTGAAGCCTTGCGGCAACAGAAAACTTTTTGTCATAAAGCGGAATGATCTTCGAGGAAGAATAACCTGCCTCTATGATTCTCCCCACAAGGCCCTGGAATCCTTCATAGAAGGCGACAACAGCCATGTCTTTTTCAATTCCGTGCTTTGTCCCTTTGTCTATCAGTATTGTATTGTAAAAAATACCGGGATCGTTTCCGATTATCTGGGCAGATATTTTTTCAAGCCTGGCATCACTGCTGAGCGAGAGCTGCTTGCGGAGATCAATGTTTTCCCTCTTGAGCTCAAGATAGTTTTTCTCCATCGATTCGTACTCGGAAACCCTTTTAAGCAGCTCCCTGTAGTCGGATTTGATTTTTTTCAGCTCATTGATTGAATTGCCAGTTTCGGTAAAAAAGTCAGCGGCATAGGCAAATCCTTTCTGAAAGACAGAAAGAAGCGAGAAGCCCAGCTCAGAGAATTTCAGGGAATCCCTGCCCCGGCTGTCAGATATCATCAGAATGGAATTAATCAATAAAAGCAGGATAAAAAGCGCTGAAGTCTTTCTTATCCTGCCTTTCTCACTTTGTACTCTCATTTCTGCTGTAATTTCAGTTCAAAGAGTTATATATTGTTTTGTTTGAAGAATTCTTTGTAAAATCATAATACATTCCTGCTCCAAGAGCCACGCAAAGAAGCGGGTCTTCCGCAAGAATAACAGGAACACCTGTTTCCTTGGAAATCAGGGTAGGAAGCCCTGCGAGCAGTGAACCGCCCCCTGTCATTACCATTCCCCTCTCCACTATATCTGCCGCAAGCTCTGGAGGGGTCTGGCCCAGCGTCCTTTTTATCTCCTCGATTACAGCATTGACTGGTTCCTGAAGGGCTTCGCGCACCTCTATGGAATCCATTTCAAGGCGCCGCGGAAGACCTGTAATGGCATCAGTACCTTTTATCTCCATCCTTTCTATCTTCTTGTCAGAGTAGGCATTACCAATCTTGATTTTGAGGTTTTCCGCAGTCTGTTCACCAATTATCAGGTTATGAACGCTTCTTACATGCTTGATAATCGCCTCATCAAACTCATCGCCCCCAAGCCTTATCGCATTGCTTACAACCATGCCGCCGAGCGAGATAACAGATATTTCCGTAGTCCCACCCCCTATATCGCAGACCATGTGTCCCGCAGGCTCAAAAATAGGTATGTTTGCCCCGATTGCAGCAGCAAGAGATTCTTCAATGACCTTTACTTCACGGGCGCCTGCCTTGTACGCGCTTTCCTCGACAGCCCTTCTCTCAACCTCTGTTATGCAGCTCGGAACGCCGATAACCATTCTTGGTTTTACAAGCCACCTTTTGGGAAGCACCCTTGAAATAAAATACCTGATCATCTTTTCAGTTGTTTCAAGATCTGCAATAACACCGTCGCGAAGCGGCCTTATCGCTATAATGTCTCCTGGAGTTTTCCACAGCATCTTTTTTGCGTCCGCACCTACTGAAACAACCTTCTTGGTACCTCTCTCAACCGCAACAACAGATGGTTCGCTTATGACAATACCCTTTCCGCGAACATATATCAGGGTGTTGCATGTTCCCAAATCTATTCCGATATCAGATGTAAATGCGCCCGCAATCTTACTGAAGAAACCCATATCTCCTCCCGGATGTATAACACAATCTATGAATTAATTTCTTTGCCATTATAAGTGAAAAAATTAATAATGTAAATTAGGGAATATCAATCACCTTCACGTTATACCCTAAACATGATTCAATGTGATCATTTTCCGGACCGGTAGTTTCCGGCAGGATTAATTACTGACTTGAACATTCACTAAAAACAAGCATTGCCTAAAAAAGCTTGAGCCTTGTCCCGTAGTGTTCAGGATCAGCCCGGAGCGCCTTTCTCCACTCAGCCCGTGCCTTGATCTTGTCTCCTGCAGTTTCATATAACAAACCAAGCTTGTAGTACGCATCTGCTGATCCCGGGTTTTTCTGGATTATTCTCTGGTAGCAATCCTCAGCCTTGATTGTATCGCTTCTGCCTTCGTATATCTGGGCGAGAAGGAAGAGGTTCTTCTCCTCAATCTGTGAATCTGTTGTCTTGTTGTTTGATCTTAAGAGGTATTCCTCTGCCTTTTCAAAATTACCCAGATCTATGTAAACCTGTGCCAGAATAAAAAAAAGCACGTCAGATGGGTTCTTTTCAGCAGCTGTCTCAAAGCACTCTGCGCTTTTCTCCTTCCTGCCAAGCTCTGCGTACGCAAGGCCAAGATATTCATAAGTATCCTTGCCCTCATAATTTTCGGAAAGTGATTTTTCAAGATACTTTATTGAAAGATCACTGTAATACTTGCCCTTGTGATAATAAGCCTTGCCAAGCACATAATCTATCTGGGGCTTCATTTTTTTATCATCAAAAAGGACAGCCTTTCTCAGATAAAAAACAGAATCATCAACATAAGGCAGCTTCTCCTCCAGGTTAACCCTTGAGGCGCCTTCATAAAAACCAGAGAAGCCCCTGAAGACAAGCGCATCAAAATCAGCCGGTTTTTTGGCAAGAATGGATTCACAGTAGGTGATGAGATCACCGTATTTCTGGTTTTCCCACAAATCCATTATCATCTCGTTCCTGGAGGGTTTATTGAAAAAATTCAGGAGGTTTTCCCTGTTCCGGATATACAGATATATTCCGGCAGCAGCTGACATCAGAACAAGAAGGACAAATATCCTCTTGAATCCCTGCCTGCGGTAGCGTCTTGAAGAAAAGCTAAGTCTCTTTTTCGGCAAAATCACTTTTTCCGGGTTCCTTTTATAAATGTCATTATTTCATGAAAACAATAAATATAAAAAAGCAGGTCTGTAAGCCGGGTTCTGTACCTTGTAAAAGGTGATTACCATCTGTCTGGGCGATCCATTGCTGAACCGCTTTAGCAGCCTACCCGTGGAATACCGCGCCTTAAAGGCCGGACGGACGAGCAGCCCTTCCACTGCTTGGCTTTGCTCCCAATGGGGTTTACCTTGCGGCCCCTGTCGCCAGAGGCCCGGTGGGCTCTTGCCCCGCCATTTCACCCTTACCGGAAAAACCGGCGGTATATTTTCTGTGGCACTTTCCAATCCCGTGGCCATTACAGCCAAAGGTCCGGCTGTTAGCCGGCATTGCGCTCTTCGGAGCCCGGACTTTCCTCCCCGGCAATAAATTACCAGGGCGGTAACCCGACCTGCTTAAATAACCAAATCATTCCTGCGGAAATCCATTTCCCGGCAGGAGAAAATAAAACCTGAATATCTTTGTCTTTCAGATATCCTTATCTATCTCTTCTTCATCCTCATCCGGCTCTTCTTCAAGGCTTTCTTCCCCGACAGCATCCGGATCCTCATCAGCATCAGCTTCTTCCTCGAACTCCTCTTCTTCCTCGAACTCTTCCTCTTCCTCGAACTCTTCCTCTTCCTCGAATTCCTCTTCCTCTTCCTCGAAGATTTCAGCTTCTTCCTCATCAAAGAGTTCGTCATCTTCTGATTCAAACTCTTCATCTTCGTGGCCGATTATCGGTTCACCCTTCTCAATCAGGTCAGCGTGAACATCCTCAGATGCATCTTCAAGGTTTTCATCAAAGTCTTCCTCAAGGTCCTCATCATAATCTGAGAATCCCCCGATATCGCTGTCCTTGAAAGTAAGGAAGTTGTTGTCTTCGGATTCAATGTAAAAAAGAATTCTGCTGCAATAGGGGCAAAAAAGGATTTCCTCGCCCTGTCTGACATCGTTTACAAACTGGGACGAAAGTATCATATGGCATCCGGTACACACCGAACCCTTTACAGGGACTATACCAAGTCCGGATTTGTTCTTAATGATTCTTTCGAATTTAAAAAGTATTTCATCATCAAGGCCAGGAACAATTGTTTTTTCTTCTTCTTCCAGCTTAACAAGAAGCGCCCTTTTTTCTTCACTTTCACTTTCAATCCTGGCTTCTTCAGTCTTGAGGTCATCTTCCTGCTGGCTGATAAGCTGCTGTTCCCTTTCGATATATTGCCTGAGCTCTTCCAGCTCTTTTTCTTCCTTGAGAATATCCTTTCTGAGCTGCTGTTCCTTTTCGGTTGCCTCTTTTATCGCCTTGTCAAGAAGCTCGTACTCCCTCTGGGTCTTGATAATGTCCATATCTTTTTCATTCTTTTCCCGGTGCTCTTCAGCCTCCCGGAGCCTGTCCCGAAGCGCTGTTATCTTTTCCTGCTTTCTTTCCAGAAGGGCGCTTTTTTCGATAAACTGTTTTTTAAGCCTGGATAAAAGCTCTTTTTTTGTGACAAGAGCTTTGGGAATATCCCTTATCTCATTTTCAATCTCATATTTCTGAAGCAGTATGTCCTGTAAATTTTGTAGTTTTTCAAATACTTCCTGAATCATTGCAACTCTCCTGATATTTTTATCTTATTGATCAATATAATCTTTAAGCCGCCTGCTTCTTTTTGGATGCCGCAGCCGCCTGAGCGCTTTTGCTTCTATCTGTCTTATTCTTTCCCTTGTTACATTAAAATAGAGGCCTACCTCTTCCAGTGTAAGGGAATAGCCGTCCTCAAGGCCGAACCTCATCTTGAGAACCTCCTGCTCGCGGGGAGGAAGTGTTTTCATTACCTCCTGAAGCTGCTCCTGAAGAAGGGTAAAAGCAGTCTGCGAAGCCGGATTTTCAACATCCTTGTCTTCAATAAAGTCGCCAAGAAGTGAATCCTCTTCCTCTCCTATCGGTGTTTCAAGTGATATTGGTTCACGCGCGACATTTTTGACAGCCTTGACCCTGCTCACCGACCAGCCAAGCCTCTCTGCTATCTCCTCATCGGTAGGTTCACGCCCGAGGATCTGCATTATCTGCCTTGATTCCCTTACAACCTTGTTGATCTGCTCGATCATGTGGACAGGAACCCTGATTGTCCTTGCCTGGTCCGATATTGAACGGGTAATTGCCTGTCTTATCCACCAGGTCGCGTATGTAGAGAATTTATATCCTTTCCTGTACTCGAACTTCTCAACTGCCTTTATAAGGCCTATATTTCCTTCCTGCACAAGGTCGAAAAAATGGAGTCCCCTGTTTGTGTATTTTTTCGCAATGCTTACAACCAGGCGGAGATTTGCCTTTATCAGCCGGTCCTTGGCATTTTTCATCATTATCCGGCCATCAGAGATTTCCTGGGCCATTCTTAGAATATCATCTATTGAATTTTCAAACTCGGCTTCCATTTCCCGGAGCCGTTTTTCGTTGATCTGTATTATCCTTATTTTTTCCTTGATCGCATCAGCAGGCATCTGCAGATGTTCCTCAATCTCCGACCTTTTTGATGTTGTCGCAAGGCCCCGTCCAAGGTTCCGCAGCTCCCTCATATTGGTAACGCCAAGCCGGCGCTCTATCTTGAGCTGCTCCTTCATGCATTTTTTTATCTTTTTTTCAGCATTTATGAATTTTTCAGAGAATTTTAGAATCTCATCCTGATGAATATCAACGCCTTTAAGATACTCAAGAAGAGGCAGTGTCCTCTGCTTCAGTTCATCATCTTCCAGAATGCTTCCGCCCAGGGCAAGAATCTTTCTTTTTATATCTATATATTGCTTTAAAAGGCTATAACAGTCTTTAAGGGAATCCCTGTAAAACTGATTCAATCTCCTGCGCTCTGCAAGAAGCTCCGAAATTTCCTTTTTTGTAAGTTCCATATCGCGCGGATCAAGCCGGGAAAAGGTTTTCTGGGCAAGATCGAAAAACTCGGGGATCAGCATCCCTGATCCCCTGATCACGCGCTTGATGATATTTTCGCCCTCTTCCATCTGTTTGGAAAGCTCAACTTCCTGTTCAGCTGTAAGAAGATGTTCTTTTCCTATCTCACGGAGGTAAAGCCGTATCGGGTCATCAATGGTATTGTCCTTGTCGGATGATACAACCCGCTTGCTTTCCCTTTCCTCCTCTTCCTCTTCCTCTTCCTCTTCTTCCTGCTGAACTTCCTCTTCCTCAAGCACTATGTTGTTTTTTTCAAGTATGGCTATGACATCATCGATTTTCTCGCTGTTTATGATATAATCAGGAAGATAATCATTCAGTTCATCATATGTAATTCTTTTTTTTGTTTTTCCGTATTCTATTATTTTCTTTACCGCGGGATCATTCAGTAACTCTGACATTACTATTAGTTCCTTTTAATTTTTCAATTTCTTTATCGAAAAAAAGTTTTTCCGCAATCAGTTCCTCAAGTTTGTAAGGGTCAGACCCGTCATCCCTGCTGATCGCTTTTTCAAGCTGAACCCTTTTCAGCTGCAGATTTTTAAGCTTGATCATTTTTATGCTGTCATCAATCAGCTGTACCGGATTCACGGAGAATTCTTCTGATGAAAGCTTCCTTGCGACAAGGCTCCTCAAATCTGAATTTTCAATCTTCTCTAAAACGTTTTCAAGTGAAAAAGAATTATTTCTGTAACATTCTTCAAGAATGATGTATACGCTTCGCGCCGTTTTATCCTGAATATCATCAACTGAAAGCTCTTCGCGGATCATGTAAAAATAATCAAAATTGTCTACTACGGCAAGCATTAAATACAATTCCGGAGATATTACTCCGCTGTTACCGGCTGCCGCACTTACCGCGCCGGAGTGATTTCTGTCTTTATCATCCTTTTTTATGTATCGGATAAAATCATCATAAACTGGTCTGTAATCAGTGTTTAGTGCTTCCGCTATTGCCTTCAGCCTCCCGGATCTTCGGACTTCAGACTCCTGAATAGAAACAAATGTGAATAATCTGCCTAAAAAACCTTTAATTCCTTCCTCTCTTGAGAGATCATAAATACCCTTATACTTATTTAAAAGAAAGTCAAAGCAATTTATAGGATATTTTAAAATATTTTTCAACGCCCCGGCACCAAGATTTTTAAGAATATCAGCAGGATCGCTCCCATCCGGCAGAACAATGACATTACACTCAAGCCCGGCTTTTTCGCAGATATAGGAACTCTTGACAGTTGCCTTGAGTCCAGCCTCATCGCCGTCAAATACAAGCACTACCCTGGAGCAGTTTTTGCGAACAATTTCCGCGTGGTTTTCCGTAAAGGCAGTTCCAAGAGGCGCAACAGTGTTCTCAACACCGGCCTGGAACATTGCAATGACATCAACATAACCTTCAACAACAAAAACAGAATCATTTTTTCTTATCTCTTTCTGTGCGAAGTTAAAACCGTAAAGCTCTCCACTTTTCCTGAATATCGGGCTTTCAGGTGAATTGATGTACTTTGGGAGGGAATCTCCCAGCGATCTGCCGCCGAAAGCAATAACCCTGTTTGTTTTGGAGAATATCGGAAATATCACACGCCCCGAGAAAATTGAGATATTGCGGTAATTTGCGGAAAAAAGGGCACTCCGGGAGAGAAATTCATCCGAATAGCTTTTCTTCCTGAGAAAATTGTAAAGCCACTGCCTTTCTCCCGGCATATATCCGAGGCGGAACCTCTCTATTGATTCAGGTGATATCCCCCTTCCAAGCAGATATTTAAGGGCAGTATCAGACGTGTTTTTCTTTGTCAGTATATAATTCAGGCTTAAGGAAACCTTTTCATAGAGGTCTGAAAGCTGCTTTCTGAAGATATTCTCAGCCGACATCCCTTCCTGGTCAGAGCTGTCAATGCTGATCCCGGCTTTTTCGGCAAGATACCGCACAGCCTCGGGAAATGTAAGCTTTTCTACTTCCATAAGGAAATTGAAAACATTGCCCCCCTTGTGGCAGCCGTAGCAGTAAAACATACCCTTGTCAGGCGTAACTGTAAAGGAGGGGGTTTTCTCGGTATGAAAAGGGCACAGCCCTGTAAGATTTCTCCCCTTCCGCTTGAGAGTTACATAGCGGCCGATCACTTCCTCGATATCAGTCTTCTCGGCAATTTCATTTATGATTTCTTCAGATATAAACATCTTTTACTTCTTCAGGTATAAAACCCTGGCCTGATTATGCTCAGAGAGCCTGCGGGAGAAAAAATGCTCACCCGAGCTTTTATCTCTCAGAAGAAAATAGAGAAAATCAGTATCTGCGGGATTAAAAGCTGCGTCAAGCGCAACTTTTCCGGGATTGCTTATGGGAGAAGGGGGAAGTCCCCTGTGTATATAGGTATTAAAGTCTGATTCAATACCTATGTCCGCATAGGAGAGAAACTCGGGATGCGGTTTTCCCTGTATTTCAGTTATTATGTATTCAACAGTTGCGCATGAGCCAAGCGGCATTTTCATATCAAGCCGGTTAAAAAAAACCGAGGCTATAAGAGGCGCTTCGTTTCCGACACGGTATTCCCTCTCAACAATGGAAGCGACCTTTACCCGCTCTGTTATCCCTTGAGCGGTAAGTTTCCTGTAATCAGGATAAATTGATTCAATCTGCCTGAAAAAGTTTTCAACCATGAAAGAAACGACTTTATCCGCGGGATAATCCTTTGGGAAGAGATATGAGTCCGGGAAAAGAAATCCTTCAAGTGAATCAGCATTGATATTGTATTTTTCGATAATCCCCTTGTCCCTTACCGCGTCAAGGAACTCCTTTCTGCCTGTTATACTGCGGTTTTCAAGAATGGACGCAATCCTGGATGAGGTAAGCCCTTCCGGTATTGTAACCTTGTAAAGCAGGCCTGAACCTGATGCAATGAGGTTATGGATTTCAAGCGCGCTCATGTTTCTGTTTACACTGTACTGCCCGCTTTTCATTTTCTGCTCTGTCCCCTTTATCATGCTTATTACACGGAGCAGTAAAGGGGAACGAATAAGGGAGCTTTCTGCAAGCTTTGCTGAGATTGATTTCAGGGTTTCCCCCTTCTGTATTTCAATCAGCACGGCATCTTCGCCAAAGGAATCCAGGGGTGAGTTATAATGGATAAAAAGCCCTGCCGCAAAGAGCGCCAGTACAATAAACAGCACAAACAATTTTATGATCAACTTCATCAGACGCAAATCTCCAGACATCAAATCATTATAAGCGATTACTGAAGCGGCCGCAGCCGTCTTCTATTTAATCAGGATAAACTCAACCCGCCTGTTTTTCCATCTGTTGACTGCATCCTCAAAAGGAACAACCGGCTTCTGTCCGCCCACACCCTGCTTGCTCATCCTTTCAGCGGCAACACCCTTGACTGCAAGAATGGTTTTTACCGTATCGCATCTTGCATCAGAAAGCGGAATAAGTTCTTCCTTTTCCTCTTTTACGGCTTTTACAGGATCAAACCAGCTCATATTATTGGCGTGCCCCTCTATCCTGATTTTGTACGCCGAATATTTATTCAATATTTCAGCAAGCCTGTCAATTATCTTTTCATTCTTTTCCCTGATCTCAGGAATATCTGTAACAAGCTCAGGGCTGTTGGGCTCAAAGATTATGCTTGAAATCTTTATCTTGA
>JADHEF010001098.1_pt1 | contig 19601 bp, 16 predicted proteins | sample 8952391 | NCBI WGS metagenome assembly JADHEF01 (sample SAMN16124439, study PRJNA663245) | bioreactor sludge metagenome | isolation source: sludge (nitrite) | place: India:Bengaluru | collected 2019-02-28
TGTTCCATCGCGTGCTGGGTCTGGCTCGACGTGGTCAGCAATTCGTCGGCTTCCATGCCGTACAGATCGCGCAGCATCGCGGGCGTGAGTTCGCGCGACGGGCCGTCGAAGACCACGCGGCCCTGGCGCAGCGCGACGGTGCGCGGACAAAAGCGCATCGCGATGTCGACCTGATGCAAGGAGACCAGCACCGTGGTGCGGTCCTCGCGATTGATGGTCGCCAGGATCTGCATCACCCGGCGCGCCGACTCCGGATCGAGCGACGCGATCGGTTCATCGGCCAGGATCACCTTGGCGCCTTGCACCAGGGTGCGCGCGATCGCCGCGCGTTGTTGCTGGCCGCCCGAGAGTTCGCTCGCGCGCTTGTAGGCATGCTCGGCGATGCCGACCCGGGCCAGGGCCTCGAGACCCTGGCGGCGTTCGTCGGCGGTGAACTGCCGTGTGAGCGAACGCCACATCGGCACGCGCGGCAAGAGGCCGGCCAGGACATTGGTCAGGACCGGCAGACGATCGACGAGATTGAATTGCTGGAACACGAAGCCGATCTGGGCGCGGGTATGGCGGATGTCGCGCGACAAACGGCCGTCTTGCTGCACGTCGCGGCCGGCGACCCGGACGCTGGCGGTGCCGGCATCGCTGCGCACCAGCCCCGACAAATGGCGCAACAAGGTCGATTTGCCCGAACCCGAGGCGCCGATCAAAGCCACCATCTCGCCGGGCGCAACGCGCAGATTCACGGCGTCGAGCGCGCGGTACGGCCCGCCGGGGGTCGCGAAAGACTTCGACAGCCGCTGCACATGTACCGCGTCGGCCAGATTCATCGCCGTTTCCATCCAAGTTTGTCTAGATAAGTTCGGCGAGCATGCGCGGCCCGCATGACAGCGGCTTGAATGAATTGCGACGTTCTCGTGATGGCGCGATGACGGCGCGGGCGCGGCGTCACGGGGGCGTCATGAACCGCGGGTGCAATGCCTATTCGTCTAGACAAATAGGAAAAGCATGTCGTACACCGTGATCCAGCAATTGCGTCCTACGCCGGCCGTCGAACTCGGCCTTGCGCCGACGATCGCCGCCACGGCGACGATCAGCGACAGCCGCTTCGGCCGCTATACCGAGGTCGGCGAGCACGCCAAGCTCGTCGATGTCACCCTCGGCGACTACAGCTATCTCTGCGAGTTCGGCGATGCGATCGCGACCGATATCGGCAAGTTCGCCAACATCGCGGCCATGGTCAGGCTCAATCCGGGCTTTCATCCGATCGAACGCCCCAGCCTTCACCATTTCACCTATCGCGCGCACCAATATGGGTTGGCCGACCAGGACGATGCGGACTTCTTCGCCTGGCGCCGGCGCCAACGGGTGTCGATCGGGCATGACGTTTGGATCGGCCATGGCGTGGTCGTCATGCCCGGGCTGCGGATCGGCAATGGCGCGGTGATCGGCAGCGGCAGCATCGTGACCAAGGATGTGCCGGCCTACGCCATCGTCGGCGGCAACCCGGCACGCGTGATCCGGCAACGTTTCAACCGCGCGATCGCCGAGGAGATCGAGGCCATCGCCTGGTGGGATTGGGAGCACGAACGGCTGCGCGAATGCCTCGACGACTTCAAGGACCTGCGGCGGTTCCTCGCGCGCCACGGCCGCTGAGTCCCGGATTCGCGGGACACGCATCCTCCGCGCATTTGAGGGGGCTCAAATTTCCGCGCGGTTTTTTTCGCGGCGGGTCGGATTTCCAATGGTTCAGTGAAAACGAGGGTGCTAGAAAGAACGGACTGCTCCGGTTCATTTCTTCAACCTTCGATTCCTTCATTCGTTCCATCATGGCTCTCGTGCAAACGCCCCAGCCACCTAAGGCGGAAGACCCGATCGTTCTGCCCGATGGCGTTGGTATTCCCTCGTGTCCCAAAGTCCTGCTCGCGCTGCGCGACGAGTTGAACAAGGACGATGTCGATCTGAATTCGGTCGGCGAACTCATCACCCAGGACGTCGCCCTGGCGGCGATGCTGCTGCGTACGGTCAATAGCGCGAGCTTCGGTCTGCGCCGGCAGGTCGGCTCGGTCCAGGAAGCGCTGACCATGATCGGCCTCAAGCGCGTGGCCAGCGCGGTCCATGGACTGTTGCTGCGCCAGACGCTCAATCCGAACGGCGCGGTCCAGCTCGACCGGTTCTGGGACGTCTCGGCCAAGGTGGCGCTGCTGGCCGCGCACATCGCGCGCCAGGTGCCGCAGCTCATCAAAGGCACCAGCCCCGAAGAAGCGCACACCTTCGCGCTGTTTCAGGATGCCGGCATCGCCTTGCTGATGCAGCAGATTCCGACCTACAAAGAAACGCTGGTGCTCGCCAACCGCGAACTCGAGCGCTCATTCACCGACATCGAGGTCGAACGCCACCGCACCGACCACGCGTCGGTGGGCTACTTCCTGGCCCGCACCTGGGGCCTGCCCGAGCATTTGAGCGAGGCGATCCGCCATCATCATCGTTTCGACGTCCTCGACGATTGCGGCGCCGTGCCCGATGCCTCGCGCTATCTGGTCGCGATGGGACTGCTGGCCGAGCATTGCGTGCAGGAAGTGACCGGCCAGGCCCATGGCAGCGAATGGCAAAAGGGCGGCGACGCGGCCTTGGACTTCCTCGGCTTCGACTCGACCACCTACCAGGAACTCGTGGACGGCGCCCAAGACCTGATGCAATGACGTTGGCCGCCCATGGGGGTTTGCGCATGACGGATCGGATTCACGCGATCCGCCATGCGCGACTGCCCGCTTCCCCCACCTCCACCCGCCAAACTTCATCCAACCCTTCGGCCAGGGTCATCGGCTCGCGCTTGCGCGCGGTCGCATGGATCGCCAGATCGGGCACCCTGGCTTTGCCGGTGCGTGTCGCATTGCGCGCCAAGGCCAGCGCGAGCGCGATCTCGAATTCGAGGCCGATCAGGCGATAACCCGCCTCCCGGCAGGGCAGCACATACCGCGCCCGCGCCGCACGGGTCGGATTGGTCGCATCGATCACGATCTTCTGCTTCGTCGCCAGGCAGGCCGCGAGCAAGACCGCTTCGCGATGGCGGGTGCGCAACATGTCGTAATTCAGACGCAGATGTGTGTCCCAATAGCGCTCGCGACACCAAGTGCTTTTGCCGGCGCCTTGCACGCCGCTGAGGAGGATCGCTTCCATGGGATTGCGGACCTTCCGGTGCGTTCATGACGCGCGCATGACGCCCGGCCATGGGCCGGCCCATGGCGCGGCGCGGCCGGGGTTCATCGCATAGGCCGAAAGCATCAGGGTCCACCTGGGGAGCGTCCCTCCCCGGTCATTTCCCCTCTTTAAGGTATGGACATTCCGCGGCGATGTGAGGAGCCCAGGTTCCGGGCGCCACCGCGGGTGCTGCAACCCGCTGCATGCGCTCTGACAGGGCCAGCCTGCAGGCGCGGGCATGCGTCGTCAAACCTGCAAGATCGGAGATGGGAATGGATAGGCGTGCGTTTTTGAAGTCTGGTGCGTATGGGGTCGGTGGTCTGGCCCTCGCGGGATCGAATCTGCCCTGGGTGATTCAAGAAGCGATGGCGGCCTCGGCCGCGACGGGGACGCCGTGGAAGTTCGGCTTGATGGCCGACACCCAATGGTCCAACAAGAACGACGTCAACAGCCCCGCGACTTGCGCGGTCGGCATCATCCAGGCGCTCAATCAACAATTCATCAATCACGGCGTGAAGTTCGTCGTGCAAGTCGGCGATCTGGTCGATTCCGAAAGCTGGACGGTCACGTCCACCGCCGGCTACAGCGATCCGTTCGGCAATGCGGCCGGCGCCGCGGTGCGCACCTTGCCCTATCGCGCCTGGGCGGCGCAATCGCTGTACGACGCGGGCATCGGCTTCTTCCCGCTGCGCGGCAACCATGAAGGCAGCCAGACCGCGGCCGGCGAATTGCCCTTGCTGTTCCCGCAGACCACCGGCGCCGACAAGCTGTACGGCGTGAGCAACGTGGTCGCGAGCGACAACGCGCAATTGCTGGGCCTGAGCTATGCGTTCGATTTCGCGAACGTGCGCATCGTCATGCTCGACCAGTTCACGCGCAAGGACGGCAGCAACTACCTGGGCTCGTCGAACAACAACACCGTCGATCAGCTCAGCTGGATCGATCAGACGCTCGCGAACCGCGGGTCCGATGTGCACGCTTTCGTGTTGTCGCACAAGAACCTGATCGGCCAGAACCACACCGACTGCTTGTTCGGCGCGAACGCCACGGCCAATCTTGCGAGCCGCGACTACTTCATCGCGAGCATGCAAGCCAACAAGACCGGCTATTGCGTCGGCGGCCACGATCACATGCACCATCGCTCGATCGTCGCCGACTCGACCGGCGCCAGCAAGGTTGAACAGATCATCGGCTCGTCGAACAGCTACAAGTTCTACATCCCGAAGAGCACGCCCAACGACACCACGGGCCGCGAAAGCGTGATCGCGCAGGAATTGTTCACGGTCGGCTACTACATCTTCACGGTCGACGGCCCGAGCGTCACGGTCGATTTCTATTCGTCCAGCCATGGCGCGGATTACGGCGACATCGATCTGAGCGCCACGCCTTCGTTCGCGTTCTACAAGCGTGAGCGTTTCGGCTACAGCCTCAACGGCCAGCAGTTCGTGATCGCGAACAACGGGTCCTACACCGGTGTGCAAGACGCTTTCCAAGGCACGACCGCGAAGATCCTGTCGGGCACGAACGAGGACCTGTCGAACGATTCCGACTACAACAACCGCGAAAGCGTCAAGACGGTCAAGACCGGCTGGCGCGAGATGCCCGCCGGCGCCGCGAGCGCGGTGCTCAAGCTCTGGGGCCTCGCGAACAATCTCGAACTCTGGAACGCCTCGTTGACCGGTCTGCAGCCGAGCGCCGACGCGGATTACGTGACCGACGTCTACACCCTCTCGGTCTCGTACGACCCGCTCCTGGTGCGTCCGACCCAATTGGGCACGGGCTTTTGCCTGGCCGCCAAGGACGCCGATGGCAACTGGATCAACGCGGTGGACCTCAACGAAGGCGGCAGCAAGAAGTTCGTGCTCGGTCGCTGGAAGTCGAGCTACGGCCTCGGCACCTACGGTGTCGACCCGACCACGCATACGGTCTGGGCCGTGCTCAACCGCGACGGCGAATTCGTCGCGCGCGTCATCTAACTGTGCAGTCGGAGATAGAGTCATCATGAAGAAGATCGTCATCGCCCTGGCTTTTGCCATGGCTTCCCTGGGCGCCGCGCAACACGCCAGCGCCGCCATGCTCGATTTCGAATCGCTCGCCCACGCCGACGACGCGGTGGCCGATGTCGGCAACACCTACCTCGAAGACGGGTTCGTGCTCACCAACCTCAGCGCCGGTTTCGGCTTCGGCACCTACGGCACGCTCAACCCGTTCTTCACGGGCTCGACCGCGCTGATCAACAACAACGACGCCGGTCTGACCCAGCTCGCGCGCGCCGACGGCGGCCTGTTCACCTTGTCGTCGATCGATCTGGCCGCGCTGTATCCGGGCCTGAGCGAAGACGGCGTGGACGTGACCTTCACCGGCACCAAGGCCGACCTGAGCGTGGTGAGCCAGACGTTCCATGTCGCCGACGGCGCCGCGGCCACCTTCGCCTTCCTGGCCGACTTCTCGAACCTGGTTTCGCTGAACTGGACCAACGACGCGATGTACCACCAGTTCGACAACATCAATGTCTCGGCCGTCCCGGAACCCGACAGCCTGGCCTTGATGGTCGCCGGCCTCGGCCTGCTCGGCGTGATGGTGCGCCGTCGTACCGCGATCAAGCGCTGATCCCGCCGCGCGCGTTGCACCAGACCCGGCCCGTGCACCAGTGTTGGTGCACGGGCCGGTTCATTCGTACCGGCAAGCCCGCATCGCCATGCGGCGATGTTTCAGCACCGGGCGGACCGCGCTGAAACATCGCTGCAACCTGCTTGCGCTGCAATGCCCGGCTTTGATGAGGAGTCCGCATGGCGGTCAAGGCGGGGCCCAGGCGGGCCTGGTTCCGGTGCGCATCGTTCGCGATCGTGTTTGCCACCGGTGTGCTCGTCGGCGGTTATTTGTTCGCCGACACCCAGCCGCGCTCGCTGCTCGCCTTGAACGATTGCAAGGCGCGCTGTCTGCGCCCGAGCGAACTCGCCGGACTCATGGCCTCGGCCGGCATCCAGCGCGCGAGCATCTTGATACCGGGCAAGGTCAAGGAGACCGAACGCTGCGTCGCGATCCGCCATCCGACCGATGACGCCGGCCGGCATTTCGTCGTCTTTCCCAAGCGCGACATCCGCAACCTCACCACCCTCGGTCCGGACGATCTGCCCTATCTGGTCGATTGCCTCGCGGTCATGCGTGCGATCGTCGAAGACGAGCGCATGGGCTATTACCGCATCTACACCAACGGGCCCGACACGCAGAAGATCACTTACTTGCACCTGCACCTGACCGACCGCTAGCCCGCCGCCCTCAGGGGCGGTGGCGCGGCCCGAGTGCAGGCGCGCACGGTCGTCTCAGGCCGCGCGCTCGATGTGGGCCGCGCCGAGAAAGCCCGTGATGTCGAGGTGCTGGACCAGCAGTCTTTCCTTGCCGCTGACGGTGCGTGCGATCGCCGCGGTCTCGACGATTTCGACACTCAGACCATCCTGCGTCTTTTCGCGGATGCCGCGTTCGAGCGAACTGCGCGCCTGCGCGCTCAAGGGCACGCGGGTCTGCACTTTGAGCACCGCGTGCCCGGGCCGTTCCTGCACGAACTGCATGCGCTCCGACGCCGCGAGCTGATGGAAATGCGCCGCGCCGATGGTCGTGATCGAGACCAGTCGCCGATCTTTGCAGACCAGGAATTCCTGGACCCGGCCTTCGATGCGTTCGGCGACGAACTCGGCGCCGGGCAAGCTCGCGGGCAGGGCGCTGCGCACCGCCAGGTCGCCGGTGCGGTAGCGGATCAGCGGCATCACGCGGTTGTCGAATCCGGTCGCGACGATCTCGCCGAGTTCACCGACCGCGCACGGACGATCGCCGTCGAGCGCGAGCAATTCCACATGGCCGTACAAAGGCCAGAACTGATAGCGGTCGTCGCCGGGCAGGGAGATCGCCTTGACCGCGCGTTCCGAGTGCCCGTATTCGAGCAGCACCGGGCAGCCGAACACCCGGCGGATGAGCTCGACCTGGTAGGCATAGACATTCTCGGAAAACAATTGCACCGAGCGCACGCCGTCGGTGACCGCCGCGTCGGGGTGCGCGGCCAGCCACCGCGCGATCGGATACAGCGCCGACGGATACGCGTGCAGATGGCGCGGGCGCCAACGGCGCAGCGCGTCCATGTAGCGCGGCATGTGTTCCGGTTCGAGGTGATCGGAACTCAGATGCAGGTAGCGCTTGATCGGCTCGAACATCCAGATCGGGCCATCGGGCCGGTCGGCGCCGGGGACCGTGCGGCCGCGCAAGGACAGCACCACCTCGCGCGCGCCGCCGCGCGCCAGCCGGTCGAAGGCGCCGTTGTACGCGAAGTCCTTCGAGCGCGACACATGCTTTTCAAGGTAGAGCCGCATCGGCACCGAAGTCGAGCCGCCGGTATGGGTGAGCAACTGGCGTGCGGCCGGCAGCGCGTGCGACAAATACGCGCCTTCGTTCGCCTTGAGCTGGTGTTTGGGCAGCAGCGCGAATTCGGCCAACCAGCGCCGCGCCGATTCCCGGCCGCGCACCAACTCGCGCAAATGCGCATAGGCCGGAACGGTCTGGGCCGCCCAGCTCAGGGTCGCACGCAACTTTGCCTCGGCGCGCGCCGCGATCGCCTGCGGATCGACAAGGCGGGTCTCGGCCTCGAACTCGCCATAGCGGGCGCCGTAGCGCCAGGCCACCGGCAGATGCGCATACACCCCGCCCAGCGAGGATTTGAGCCATTGCGGCGAACGCGTATAGGCGCCGACCAGTGGGTGCAGAAGATCTTCGATGGGCATGCGTATGAATCGGGCGAGAGCGATCGATCACGAAGACGTAACGCACCGGTCATCTGGCTATGTTGCAGTGCCGGTCGTGCGTTCGCGACGCCATTGAACGCGAGCGATTCAAACATCGGGACATCACAGCTTCATGACCGCCGCCCATCACCCGCCGTCCCCCGTTTACGCCCGGTGTGCCGCCGTGCGCGTTCGCTTGCGCGCGGACGCAAGCCAGTACTGAACCGCGAGGACGACGGTATGTGCGGAATCGCGGGGTTCGTGGGCCCGGCGGTCGAAGAGGGCCGCCGCAAGGTCGAGGCGATGACCAATGCGATCGTGCATCGCGGCCCCGACGATGCCGGCTGGTTCGGCCAACGCTTCGCGGCCCAGACGCAGGAAGTGGGGCTTGGCCATCGACGCTTGTCGATCATCGATCTGGCATCGGGGCACCAGCCGATCGCCAATGAAGACGCCAGCGTGCACGTGGTGTTCAACGGCGAGATCTATAACCACCGCAAGCTGCGCGCGGAACTGGAATCGCTCGGGCACCGGTTCGCCACCGGTTCCGACACCGAAGTCATCGTCCATGCCTACGAGGCCTACGGCGATGCCTGCGTCGAACGCTTGCGCGGCCAATTCGCGATCGCCTTGTGGGATGCGCGCCGCGAACGCTTGCTGCTCGCGCGCGATCGTTTCGGTGAAAAGCCCTTGTTCCATGCCTGGCACCAAGGCCGGCTGTTGTTCGGCTCCGAGATCAAGGCGGTGCTGGCCTGGCCGGGCTGCGCCGCGACGCTCGATCCGTCGGTGCTGCCCTTGTACTTGCAATACCGGTACGTGCCCGCGCCCGCGACCTTGTTCGCCGGAGTGCACAAACTCATGCCCGGTTGCCTCGGAATCTGGGAGCGCGGGCAATTCACCGAACGGCGTTATTACACCCCGCGCGACGCCCAAGCCCTCGATGCGCGGGCGCGGACCGACGATCCGGTCGGCGCGTTCCTGAACAAATTCGAGGAGACGGTCGCCGCGCAATTGGTGGCCGATGTGCCCTTCGGCGCCTTCTTGTCGGGCGGCATCGATTCGTCGGCCGTGGTCGCGATGATGGCGCGCCATGTCCACGGGCCGGTGCGCACCTATTCGGTCGGCTTCGCCGAGCGCGGCTATAGCGAGCTTGCCTACGCGCGCGAGGTGGCGCAGGCGTTCTCGACCGATCACCACGAGTTGATCGTCTCGTCGCGCGATCTGGTCGATCTGCTGCCGGTGCTGGCGCGCCATCGCGATGCGCCGGTGGCCGAACCGGCCGATGTGCCCATTCATCTGCTCGCGCGCGAAGCCCGGCGCACCGTCAAGATGGTGCTGACCGGCAAGGGCAGCGATGAATGCCTGGGTGGCTACCCCAAGCATGTGGCCGAACCTTACGCGCGCGCCTATCAGGTGCTGCCGGCGCGGGTGCGCGACGGGCTGGTGCGCCGTCTGGTCGATGCCTTGCCCGAATCGGCGCGCCGCCTGCAGACCGCCGTGCACGCGCTGGGCACCGCCCCGGCGCATGAACGCATGCCGCGCTGGTTCGGCGCCGCATCGGCCGCCGAAGTGATGCGGATGGTCGCGTGCGTCGGGCCGCTGCGGGTGCCCGACTATCCGTTCGCCCACGACCGGCGCACCTCCGATCTGCGCCGCATCCTGTACTTCGACCAGACCAGTTGGTTGCCCGACAACCTGCTCGAACGCGGCGACCGCATGACCATGGCCGCCTCGCTCGAAGCGCGCATGCCGTTCGTCGATCATGAATTGGTCGAGTTCGTCGCCGGCTTGCCCGACCATTGCCGGGTGCGCGGGCGCACCACCAAATGGGTGCTGCGCGAAGCGATGAAACGCGTGGTGCCGCCGGCCATCCTGACCCGGCCCAAGGTCGGGTTTTCGGTCCCGGTGCAGCATTGGTTCCGCGGCGAGATGCGCGATTTCCTGCTCGACCAGGTGCTCGGCGCGCATTCCTTCGTGCGGGCGCGTTTACAGCCGGCGCACGTCGAAGCCTATGTGCGCGAACATTTGAGCGGCGCGCGCAACCACGAAAAGCTGCTTTGGATGCTGCTCAATCTCGAGATCTGGGCGCGCGCCTGCGGCATCGCGGCTTGAGCGCCGAGAGCGCCGAGAGCGCCGTGGCGCAGCCCGAACCGCCGGGCGCGCTGGCCCGCCCCGCAGCCTCAGGCGCGGCGGCGCGGCGCGCTCAGGCGGTGATCGATGAAATCGGCGAGCGCGCCCAGCGCGTCGTCGGGAGCGGCGGCGGGCGCCTGCAATTCGGCGCGTCGATCGAGCCAGGCATGCAACTCCTCGGTGGTGCGCGCGGTATAGACGCCGGGCAGGCGGCTCATCCAGGCCAGACCTTCGGCCTGATGATCGTTGCGATGTTCGCCCAGCGCATGCTGGCGGTTCATGACCACGATCGGCTTGCCCGATTGCAGCGCCGTGATGATGTTGCCCATGCCCGCATGCGACACGACCAGCGAGGCGGCGCGGAGGTGGGTGTCGAATTGCGGGGTCGCCAAAAAGCGCTCCCAGCGCAGGCGCTGCGGCGAATATGTGCCACCGGCGATCTGGGCGAAGCCGTCGGCATCGTGGCGCGCGGCCCAATCATCGACCGCGCGCACCAGGCGGTCGAACGGAAATTGCGTGCCGACCGCGACGAAGATCACAGCACGCGTCCCGCGTATTCGATGTGCGGCGCTTCGCGCAGATGTTCCCATTGGGTCAGGAAGACATCGGCGCGTCGGCGCACCAGCCGGCCGGCGCGTGAAATGCGCTGCACATTCGCGATGCTGTCGACCCAGATCGTGCGGATGCCCAGCAGACTGCCCAACCAGACCGCCACGGTGCCGGGCGCGGCGCCGGTGGTCAGGATGGCGTGCGGGCGTTCGCGCAGCAAAATGCGCAACACCTGCCAGGCGCAAGGCAGCAAGCGCCAGGTGTCGTCGGCGCTCACATCGGTGATCGCATGGCTGGGCTGGCGCGCGCCGTTGTCGAACAGCGAGTTCGGTACCGCGTACACGAGGTCGTAACGGTCGGCCAGGCGGTCGCATAGGCGCCCGAGCTGGATCCAGTGCCCGCCCGGCGACGAAATGGCGAGCAGCTTGGGCTTGGCGGGCGTGGTCATGCGCGCATTCAAGCGCGCCGACATCACAGCTTCATGACGGCGGGCCAGTCTGCGCCGGTGTGCCGTGAGCAGCACGGACTATGCCGCGCCGCCCGCGCGTTAGGCGCGTGCAATACGGCGCGCCCAGACTGGCCCCACTCCCTGTTCGATGCCCGAGGTGTGCCATGAGTGCCGATATCTATTCGATCGATGGTTTCGCGGCGGCCTGGGCGCGACCGCGTGCGCGCGCGGCTTTGCGGCCCTGCTTATTGAAGCCGACGCAGGTGCAGGCCGAGGCGACGCTCGGCGAGCGCGCTTTCATGCGCGCGCTGGCGGTCGCGGGGCTCGCGCGCACCCGTGTCATGACGATGGGGCTGCGCTCGATCAAGGTGCTCGCGCATCTGATCGATGGCTGCGGCATCGCGCATCTGACCGCGTGCGACGAAGACGCGCAGACCGCGCGGCGCGGCGAGCGGGCCTTGCATCGCAGTCTGCATGGCGCTTCCTCGCGCCATGCCTGGCTGGCCGGCAGCAAGCCTTTGCTCGAAGGCGCGGCGGCGCGTGCCGCCGCCGGCGCCTGCGATGTGATCGTGGCCGAACTGCCTTTGAGCGGCTGCGCCGATCTGGGCCGCCTGCGCTATCGGCGGCTCGGGCTCGGCATGCTCGACGCGCTGCTCGGGCAATGCGTGCAGCACGCGCCGCAGGCGCGGCTGATCCTGGCCGCGCCCGGCGAGGTCGGGCGCGCGGTGCTCGAAGACTTGTTCGCGAATTATGGCTACACGGCCCAAGTGCTGGCGGCGGCCTGGCTGCCGGTCGATCCGGTCGATGAATTGCCGGGCCTGGTCGAACTCGAACGCGCGGCCCGGTTCTGGCCGAGCGCCGAGCGCTGCGGCTTCGCCGATTGCGCCTTGTATGTCGATGCGCGCGGCGAAGAGCGCATCAACGCGGCCGATGCCGCCGTGCTGGCGCAATGCGATCTGTATACGAATGTGCGGCGGCCGTGGTTCGTCTTCGATCTGCGTCCGATGCCGGACGCGGCCTGAGCGCGATGCCATCGTCCGCGCGGCCTGCCGTCGTCCGCACTGTGCCGCGGACGATGCGGTGCGCGGCGCTCGGTGTGCTCACGGGGCTGTGCATGGCGGTCGCGGCGCCGGCCGGCGCGCAAGATGTTCACCATGTTCCGGCACCGGCCGCGGTCAATGACGAGGCTTCGGCAACCCTGCGGCTGGCGGGGCGCGGCATCGGCGTCGCCGTGCCCGACTGCGACCCGCTCGCCGAGGGCGGCGATTGGATCGATGACCAGGAACGCACTTATCGGCGCGTCGTGCCGCCGGTCTGTTCGTGGTCGCTCGACGATCCGCCCTTGTTCTGGTGGGCGCCGCTGCTCGATCAGCCGCAGCCGGTGCGCTACCGGCTGGTGGTGGCGCGCGAGGGCGAGGCGGCGCCGCTGGCGCGGGTGGAAGTCGCACATCCGTACGCGCGTCTCGACCACCCCTTGGGCGGCGGTGCGTATCGGTGGTGGGTCGAGGCCATGCCCGCGACGGGCGCCGGGCAGACCAGCCGGGTGCGGCGCTTCGCGATCGATGCCGCGCAAGCGCGCAACACCGTCGTGCCCGACGCGGCGGTGGTCAAGGCGAGCCTGGACGAGGCCGCGCGCGGCCGGCCGCGTCTGATGCCCGCGGGCGCCGCCGGGCAGGCTTTGCGCGACGCGGCGCGCGATGGTGAACGCCGCGCCGAGTTCGCGCGTGTGCGCGCCAGCGCCGCCGAATTCGCCGCGCGTGCGCCGCAAGCCACGGGGGCGGACGCCGGGCAATGGCTCGCCGCCGTCACGGTGCTCGGCATCGCGGCGCAATTCACGCCCGATGCCGAGGAGCGCGCGGCGTGGCAAGGCGCCGGGCGGCAATGGCTGCTGGCCGCCGCCGCCCGGCCGGTGGGCGCTTGCGGCTACGACGAAGACATCGCCCAGGCCCAGACCCTGCTCGCGCTCGCGCGCGGCATCGATCTGCTCGACACCGCGCTGAGCGCGCACGAGCGCGCGCAAGTGCGCAACGCCGCCGGCGAGCATCTGCGGGTTTGCACCACGGGGCTGCTCGCCACCGAGGCCTTCGCGCTGTCGTTCGCGTACCGTTCGCACGAATCCTACGGGCTGCAAACCTTGATCCAGGCGCTGGTCTTGCTGGCCGGCACGGTGCCCGAGGCCGATCGCCGGTTCGAGGCTTATTGGGATCTGTACGCGAGCGCGGCCCATGTCTGGGGCGTGCAAGACGGTTCGGACGGCAATGGCAGCGGTTACGGCTGGGCCAATTTCAATGAATTGCCGGCGGCTTTTCTCACGCTGCGCAACGCGTTGGGCACCGACTACTTTTCGCAGCGCGCCTTCTTTCGCAATGCCGGCCTGCGGCTCGTGTACTTCAGCCCGCCGGTGGCGCCGTATGCGGTGCAGACGCCGGGCCTGCCCCCGTTCGCGAGCGCCGACAGCGGCCCGGTCAATGTGTTCGGTGACGGCGCTTCGGAATTGTCGGGTAGTTATTGGTTCATGAACGACATCGATCGCGCGTTCAGGCTTTACACCACGCTGGTCGATGCGCCCTTGTACCGCTGGTATCGCGCGCAAGGGCGGCGCCGTTACCCGGCGCTCGATCAAGCGCAGTTCCGGCCGGCCGAGCGCGCGCTCTGGCTGCTCGCGCCCCTGGTGCCGGAGGCCGGGGCCGAGCTGCCCGCCGGCACGCCGGCCTTTCGCGCCTTCGCCGATGCCGGCATGGTCGCGTTGCATGACGATCTGGCCGACACCCGGCGCAGTTCCTTGTATTTCATCAGCAGCGGTTTCGGCGCCTTCAGCCACGCGAACGCCGAGCAGAACGCCTTCGTGCTGCATCTGGGGGGCGAGCCGGTGCTCATCAGCGCCGGCTATTACGACCGCTACATGAGCGCGCATCATGCCGGCTATGCGCGCCGCACCCGCGCGCGCAATGCGATCACCTACGACGGCGGACATGGCCAAGCCGAGACCGCCGACGGGCTATTGTTGGCCTCGATGGATTTCGCGGGGCGCTTGCTCAATGCCTATGGTGGGCGCGTGTTCGATGCCGCGACCGGCGACGCCACCGCGGCCTACCGTGTCTGCCTGGGACGGCCCGTCAATCCGGGCTGCGCGCCCCGGCGCTACCAGACCCCGATCACGAGCGCGCTGCGCAGCGTCGCGCAATGGCGCGACCCGCAGGCGCAGGCCTATTTCGTCTATGACCGTATCGAGGCCCAGGCGCCGCATGTCTGGGAATGGAATCTGCACGCGTATCGACGCTTCGACGTGGTGGCGGAGGGGCCGCCGTTCACCGTGCGCGCTTACAGTCCGTCGGGTCGGCGCTCGGTCTGCATCGACTGGTACGGGCCGCCCGCCGACTTCACGCAGACCGACGCCTTTGCGGTCGCGCCCGCCGCGCCGGCCGGCCGCGGCTTGTATCGCCCGGCGCAATGGCATGCGGTGCTGCGCCCACGCGCGCCGAGCGCGGCCGCGAGCTTTCTCGCGGTGCTGCGGCCGCAATGCGCGCGCCGCGATTTCGCGGTCGTCGTCGATCAGACCTCGGGCGCCGCCACGATCGACCTGGGGCCGGAAGCCGACGCGCCCGCGGACCGCCAGGCGCGCCGTATCGTGTTCGACCACGGCGTGGTGCGGACCGAAGGTGCGGTGGATTGAACCTGACCACAGCAAGCAAGGAGACGCCATGTTCTCGATGACCGACTGGGCCCGCGCGGCGACCGATTATCGCGATCGGCAATCGACCGGATCGCAATTGCGCGCGCGCCGCATCGCGCCTTTGCTCGCCGCGATCGACGCGGTGCATGCCGAGCGCGGCCGGGTCGAGATCATCGACATCGGCGGCACCGCCGAATATTGGGGCATCGTCGCGCGCGATTTCCTCGAAATGCGCCGGGTCCGGATCACGATCGTGAATCTGCCGGGCGTGAGCTTGCCGCCCGACCACGGACCGTTCGTCTTCGCGCACGGCGACGGCTGCGATCTGCGGGCCTATGCCGACCACGCGTTCGACATCGTCCATTCGAATTCGGTGCTCGAACATGTGGGCGACTGGTCCGCGATGCGGCGCTTCGCGCGCGAGGTCAAACGCCTGGCGCCGCGCTACTTCGTCCAGACCCCGAACTACTGGTTCCCGATCGAGCCGCACTGCATGCTGCCCCTGTTCCATTGGCTGCCGCGCGCGCTGCGGGTGCGTTGGCTCGCGCATGCCGATGCCGGCCTGTGGCAACGCGCCGGCTCGATCGATGCCGCCGCGCGCATCGTCGATGGCGCGCGCCTGGTGAGCCGGGCGCGGTTTCGCGCCTTGTTCGACGACGCGCAATTGCGCGACGAGAAGCTGTTCTGGCTGACGAAATCCTTCGTCGCGTTGCGCATGCCGGCGGCGGGCGGCGCGGCGGCGGGGGCGGGGGCGGCATGAGGCTGGCGCACCTCGATGGCTTGCGTGGGCTGGCCATTGCCCTCGTGCTGTTGTTCCACGCCTATGCGGGCTGGACGGGACAGGTCCCTTATGGCGCCGCTTATGCCGACATCGGCGTGTTCAAGTTCGGCTGGCTGGGCGTCGAATTGTTCTTCCTGATTTCGGGCTTCGTGATCTTCATGACGCTCGACAAGACCGCGTCGTTCGGCGTGTTCCTGTACAAGCGCTGGGTCCGCTTGTTCCCGGCGATGTTGCTCGCCTCGGCATTGATCGTGGCCACCGCGCCCTGGCTGATCGAACGCCCCAATGGCGCGCCGACCTTACTCGGGCTGTTGCCCGGACTGAGCTTCATCGAACCGCGTTGGTGGGGGTTCGCACTGCACACCAAGGTCGTGCCGCTCGAAGGCGCGTTTTGGTCCTTGTATGTCGAGTTCAAGTTCTATCTGATCGCGGGCGCCGTGTACTACCTCGCCGGGCGCCGATCCCTGGTGCCGGTGCTGGGCGGCATGTTCGCCTTGTCCGCGCTGCTTTGGCTGGCGTCGGCCTGGTGGCAGGCGCCGGCGTTGGCGCTGGCCTACAAAGGCTGCACGAGTTTGTCGTTCAATCATTTCGGATGGTTCGCCTGCGGCGCCGCCTTCTATCGCCACGAACAGGCACGTCATGCCGGCGATCCGGCGCACCGCTGGTGGATCGCCGCCGTGGCATTGGCGCTGGCGAGCGCGTTGTTCGTGCGCGACTTCGCATTCGATGCGGCGTTGGGCGCCGGCCTGATCGGGCTGGTCTTCCTGTTGGCGTTCGTCAGTGCGCCGGTACGACGGATCGCGCAAACGCGTCTGTTGTTGTGGCTCGGGTTCGTCAGCTATCCGCTCTATCTGATCCACGAGAACGCGCTGATCGCCTTGATCGTGAAAACGCATTTCGCGTTGCCATGGTTGCCCGATTGGCTCGATCCGGCGTTGCCCATCGTGGGTTTGTGCGCGGTCGCCTGGCTGATCGCGGCGCGGTTCGAGACCCGGCTGCGGGCATGGTTGGCGCCGGCACGACGCGGGTCCGCAGGGCCGGCACCGGTATCGCGCGTCGGCTCTTAGTCCGTGTTCGCGGCACGCCTTCACGGCGATGTCGCATTGGGCGGCGATAGTCGAGGCCACTGGCTCACCTTGTTTCGCCCATCCCGTGAGTGCGACCGCCTCTTCTCTACCGCCCGTAACGACTGCGCCGCGGCGCCGGATCTTCTGGTGGCATCCGATGCCGATGGACTATCGCGTGCCCTTGTTCCAGTTGATGGCGCAGCGGCACGAAGTGCGGTTCTTCTTCATGCGCGCTTCGTCGGCGTACGCGGCCGTTGCGGCCGCCTACGCGAGTTCGGGGCAGCTGCGTTTCGGTTTGCGCCCGGGCGTGATGTCGCGTGGCGACGCGCGGGCGATCCGCGACGGGGTGCGCGGCAGCGATGTTTTCGTCACCTCGTTCGTGCTCAACGCGTTCTCGATCTGGGGCGCGTTGTGCGCCCGGCTGGCGGGCAAGAAGGTCGTGGTCTGGGAAGAAATGTACTGGTTCGCTCCCGACAGCCCGCGCGCGCAATTGCGGCGCCTCGCCACGCGCGTCCTGGCGCGCCTGGCCGACGCCTTTTTCGTGATGGGCGAGCCGCAGCGCGCCGCGCTGGTCGGTATGGGCATCGCGCCGGCGCGCATCTTCGTCGCCAATGAATATCCGGGCCGCGATTACGCCTTGGTGCCGCCGCGGCCGATCGCGCTGGCGGCCGGCCCGGCGCGTCCGGTGCTCCTGTTCCTCGGACGGTTGGTCGAGGTCAAGGGCGTCGACTATCTGTTGCGGGCTTTTGCGGTGGTCGAACGGCGCCGGCCCGACGCCGCACTCGTGATCGCCGGCGACGGCCCCCAGCGCGCCGAACTCCAAGCGCTGGCGGCGGATCTGGGCATCCGGTCGGTCGAGTTCATCGGACTGGTGAGCGACCCCGGCATCAAGAGCGCGCTGTTGCGGCGTGCCAGCGCGATGGTCGTGCCCTCGGTACGCACGCGCGGCATCGCCGAAGGCGGGCCGCTGGTGGTGCTCGAAGCCTTGTCGGCGGGCCTGCCCGTGATCGGCAGCGACGCGCTGGGCAGCAGTACCGACAAGATCATCGAGGGCGTGAGCGGCAAGGTGGTGCCGGAGCGCGATTTCGGCGCGCTCGCCGACGCGATGGTCGACATGCTCGCGCGGCCGGTCGATCGTGCGCGCGTGCGCGCCGCATTTCTCGAATTGCCCGACCATGCGCACCAGGCGGCGCGTCTTGAAGACGCGATCGCCTGCGCGCTGGGCGCACACGGACACGCGCGATGATTCCACGCATCTTTCATCAAGTCTGGATCAACCGGACCAAGCCTGAATTGCCGGCCGAGTTCGCCGCCTATCGCGACACCTGGCTCAAGCACCATCCGGGCTGGGAATACCGGCTGTGGAACCTCGACAATCTCGACTTCCGCTGTCTGCGCGCCGAATTGTTGCCGCAATGCATTTCCTATTCGGAACTGGCCGACATCCTGCGCTTCGAACTGCTTTATCGGCACGGCGGCGTCTATATCGACACCGACTTCGAGTGCTTCAAGCCGATCGACGCGCTGCTCGACGGATTGCGGACCTTCGCCTGTTCGGAGAACGGTCTGGTGGTGAGCCCCGGCCTCATGGGCGCCGAGGCCGGCTCGGCGATCATGAAACGACTCGTGCTCGGTCTGCCCGAGCAGATCGGCGCCCAAGCGCCCAATGACGAAACCGGCCCCGGCTATGTGACGCGCCAGATCCTCGGCGGCGGCTTCGGCGGCGAGTTCGCACTGTTGCCGTCGCGCTTGTTCTATCCGTATGCGATGGGCGAGGCGCGCATCACGGCGGCGAACTGCGGCGAGGCTTATGCGGCCCATCATTGGGCCCATTCGTGGGCCGATCCGAAGGCGCGCAGTCTGGTCAAGCGCGTACGCGCCAGATTGTTCGGGCGCGCGCAGCCGCCATCGTTCGAGTGGGTGCGGGACACGGCCGCGTTGCGGCCCCGGCCGGCATGAACGCGCGCGCGGCGGCCGGTTCGGTCGTGATGCTGTCGACCGGTGCGCGCGGCGGCATCCGCGCCGTGATCGAGGCGTATGCCAAGGCCGGCATGATGGAACGCTGGAACGTGCGCGTGCTGTATTCGCATGTCGATGGCGGATTGGCGCGGCGTGCCGGCGCCGGCGCGCTCGCGTTGCTGCGCTTCACGGCGCTGCTCGCGCGTGGGCAGGTGGGCTTGCTGCATGTGCATGCGGCGACCGGTGCGAGTTTCTGGCGCAAGGCCGTGTTCGCCGCGTGCGCGCGCCGGTTCGGCGTACCGGTGGTCTGGCATGTGCACGGCGCCGAAATGCGCAGCTTCCACGATGGCAAGGACGAGACCGGACGATCGCGCATCCGGCGCCAGCTCGAACGCGCCGACCGTGTCGTCGTGCTCTCGCAATCCTGGCGCGAGTACATCGGCGCGATCGCGCCGCGCGCGCGGGTCGAGGTCATCGTCAATCATGTGCGCATGCCCGCCAGCGGGGAATGCCGGCAGCCGCATCAAGGCCTCAATGTGCTGTTCCTCGGCATCCTGGGCCACCGCAAGGGCGTGTTCGACCTGTTGCCCGCCTTCAAGGGCTTGGTCGATGGGCACGCGGGCGACGTCCGGTTGCGGATCGGCGGCAACGGCGAGGTCGAGCGCGCCGCGCGCACGGTGCGCGCGCTGGGGCTCGCCGCGCAAGTCGAATTGCTCGGCTGGGTGGCGGGCGAGGCCAAACAAGCGCAATTGGCGCAGGCCGACGTGTTCGTCCTGCCGTCGTACAACGAGGGCTTGCCGGTCAGTCTGCTCGAAGCCATGGCGTATGGCGTGCCGGTGATCTCGACCCGGGTCGGCGGCATTCCGGAACTGGTGCGCGACGGCATCGACGGATTCCTGATCGAACCCGGCGACCGCGCGGCGCTCGAAGACCGCTTGCGCCGCCTTGCCGAAGACGCGCGCTTGCGCCAAACCATGGGCGACGCGGCGCGCGCGCGCATCCTGGCCGAATTCTCCGAGGCGGCCGTGCTGCC
>JADHEF010001100.1_pt1 | contig 19589 bp, 15 predicted proteins | sample 8952391 | NCBI WGS metagenome assembly JADHEF01 (sample SAMN16124439, study PRJNA663245) | bioreactor sludge metagenome | isolation source: sludge (nitrite) | place: India:Bengaluru | collected 2019-02-28
TGGCGCACGCGCGTTCGATGCGCGCTTCTTCGCCTTTGCAGTCATGGCCGAACCACCCGCGCGAGACGAACGGGAACAACGGGGTGTTGCTGGGCATCGAGCCGTGGTTGTGGCCGACCAGATCGGTATGGCGCGGCACGCCGAAGCCTTCGAAGATCACGTCCATCGACCATTGCGTGAAGTACGCCTTGCCGGTGATCACGCCGGTGGCGACGCCCTTCTTGAAGGCGCGCGTGGCGGGTTCGTTGCCGGTGCTGGTGCTGAAGTAGGAATGGTCTTCGATGGCGACTTCCCTGCGGCAGATGAAGACCGTGGAGGTGCCGTTCGTGATGTCTTTGGCGTAAGCGGTGTTGGGGTAGGGCACGACCACCGGGCCGGCGGACGGCGCCGGCGGACTCCAGCACGGATCGGGAAAGGCCTGCGGCGACACGCCGTCATTGCCGCCGGCCTTGCAGGCGATTTCGAGATCGTTGGCGTAAACATGCGTTTCCATGTCGGGGGCACCTCATCGGGCGGGGGCGGGCCGAGGGCGCACGATCAGTGCGGACCGTCGGCCCAAAGCATGGGAAAAATGCAGCAGCGCGCCGTTGGCGATGGCGGCCGGCTCGCGCCGCGCCAGATCGGCCAGCCAGGCGAGGGTCAGCAGCGGCGCCGCCGAGCCGGTCTCGCCGACACTGCGCGCGATCATCAGGTGCGGAAACTCCTCGACACGCCGTTCGAGCGCGCGGGCGAGGCCGAGATTGGTCTCTTTGGCATACCAGCTTTCGCCGTTCATGCCGCTGGCATGAAAGTCGAGCGTGGCCAGTTCGGTCCGCGCGGTATCGGCAAGTTCGCGCAGCGCCGTGGTCAACCCATCGGCGCGCAGGGGCGCGTCGCCATCGATGCGCCAAGCGTCTTCGTGGCCGGCGCAAGCGTCGATCCACAACGCGTCGTGTTCGTCGGCGCGTGGCGTGAGCAGGAGCGCGGCGGCGGCCTCGCCGGGGATGAAGCCATCGGCGTTGGTCGCGGTGGCGATGCGTTCGAGCGCCAGGTAATGCTCGATGGTGTGGGCCTGGAGCATCGAGTCCACGGCGAGCAGCAGCACCTGGCTGGGCGCGTCGCGTTCGCGCAAACATTGCGCGGCCTCGATCAGCGCTTGCCCGACGCCGCCACTGCCGTAGGGCAGGCTGCGCGAGGCACGGTGAAAGCCGGGGCCTTGGTCGGGCGCGCACGCCGCGCCGACCGCGCGCCGGGCCCAGCGCGGCCCGACGCCGCCCAGGTCGTCCGGCGCGCAAAGCACGAACAAGGCGATGTGTTCGCGCGCCGTGTCGGGCATCGCGCCCAGGCATTCGTCGATCACGCGGTGGGCCATGCGGTCGTGCCGCGCCTCGCCCCACAAATCAAGCCCGTATAACGAGGCGCCGATCACCGGTTTGCCGTCGTAGGCGACGAAGCTGGTTTCGCGGAAATGATTCAGCCGCGCATGGATGGCCGCGCATGCCGCCGGCGCATGATGGCCGACCGAGCAGCACATCGCACGCCCCGCGATGCGCAGTGTGGTGGCGAGCGCGCGCGGCGCTGGTGGATCGCGGCGGCGGTTCATGCGGCGATCTCGCTCGGTTGCGCTTCGTCGTCGCAGTCGGCGCAGCCGCCTTGCCGGCCGGAGCGCAAAGCCTCCCACCACAGCGGATCGACCGGGCCGATGGCGATCGTATGGAATTCTTGCAGGCGGCGCCGGATCGGCACGCTGGCGCGCCAGATCGCCGAGAAGCGACCCGCATCGGGTTCGAAGATCAGCGTATCGACCACCGGCGTCGGCGACGCCGACGAATAGTCATGGCGCAACACGCGCAGCTTGAGCGCATCGAGCGCCGGCAGCCGGAAGCGCACATCGGGCCGGCCCGCCATCAGGTTGCGCAAGACCACCGGCTCGCGCCCTTTCGGGTAGGGCATTTGCTGATCGGTGGGCGCGCATTGGTGGTATTGCTCGTCGAAGTCGGCCGGCAGCAGCGGAAAGACCTGCTTGCGCCAGGCGTCGTCGTAAGTGCCGGCGAAGCCGCGGCGCGGCATCCAATGCCTGGCGATCGGCGAAAACGCGATCGGCGCGTGCTTGCCGTCGGGGCTGGTGACCGGATCATCGAGCGCTTCGAGGAATGGCACCGGCGCGCCGTCGGCCTCGCCTTTGGTGTGGCGGCCGAACCAGCCGATTCCATCGGGGTTGGCGTCCTGGCATTCCGACAACGATGGCTGCGATCCGCGTGCTTTTTTGTACTCGCGCGTGCCGCCGAAGGCGAGGCCGTAATGCAAGGGCACCTTGAGAAACGGCTCGGGCGCCGAGGGGGCGAGGATCAGACCGGCGCGCTTGCGCCAGACGCGCGGTCCGAGCACCCGCACCCCTTTCTTGAGCGGGCCGACCTGCCAGGCCGCCACGAGTTCGGTGACGGCCTGCCCATCCGGCGCATGTGCGCTGGCGTCGAACACCACATCGCAGCGCGGCTTGAAGCGGGCGAAATCGGCGCCATGGCGCATGGCGCTGGCGCCGGGCTCGCCGTGGAATTCGTCGGTCACGACGAAGGGTGTCGGCGCGATCGGACCGGGGCGTGCGCCCGATGCCGGAATCGACCAACTCGCCTTGGCGACCACGACCAGATGTTCGCGGCCCTCGCGGTCGAGGGCGACGATGGTGGAAGCGATCAAATGCTGGCCGGCAACGACGAATCTCATGGGGCGCGGCCTAGTTGAGCTTGACCGAGCCGCCCAGGATGCGCTGCGTGGCGCTGGCATGACTCGTGATGTAGCTGCCGCGCAGACGGATGCGTCCGTCGGCGTTCAGAACGATCGCGGCTTCACCGCAACGCAATTCGATTTCCTGTTCGGCTTGCACGACCACGCGCGCTTGCATCGGCGCCGCGCTGGCGGCCGGCGCGGGCGTCACGACCAGGCCGAGCACGAGCGGCTTGAGCGGGTCGCCTTGTTCGAAGCCGAGCGCGACCATCTGACCGCGCTGCGCGGCATCGAGCGCGACCAGGCTGCGCGCCGGGATGTCGTGCAGTTTCCAGGCTTCGATGCTGACCAAGACGCCTCCGTTGGCGTCGATCCCGCCCAAGCGGCCCAACGCGACGCCTTGCACCTGGGCCGGCGGGCAGGGCGCATCGGCGGCGGCCGAGGAGTGCGCGACCACCGAATCGAGCAGGCGCGGGGCGTCTTCGGCCGGCGCCGCGGGTTCCGGAGGCCGAAGTGCGTCGGCGATCGGCTTCATCAATTCTCCTGAATCTTCTTGGCCTTCATCGTGATGTTGCCGTCGGCCTTGTAGCTTTGTTCGTCGGTGGTGCCGACGCTCAGGGTGTGGCCGTTGATGAGGATGCTGCCGTCGGATTTCATGGTCAGCTTGGACTTGCCGACCGTGATGTTGAGTTCGTCGCCGACATTGATGTTGTAGGTCTTGCCGACCCGCACATCCTTCGACAGGCCGACCTGTTCGCCTTGCATCAAGCCCACCGTCGTGTTCATCGCACCGCCCACCGTGACCTGGTAGCCCAGGCCGATCGACAGCGCCTTGGCCAGTCCGATGGATTCGGCCTTGGCCTGGGCGATGGTTTCGGTCTTGGTGCCGCCGATGGTCACGCTGCGGTTGCTGCCGATGTTGACGGTCTCGTTCGCGCCGACCGATTCGGTGCGGTTCTGTCCGATCGAGATGGTTTCGTTCTGGCCGACATCCTCGCTGCGGTTGTCGCCGATCGAGATGGTCTCGTTGTGATCGACGCGTTCCTTGCGGTTGTTATGGATGGTGATGGTTTCGTCGTTGTCGACGGTCTCGGTGCGGTCATGCTTGACCTGCACCGTCTCGTCATGGTCGATGGTCTTGCTGCGGTCGTGTCCGACCCAGTGCGACTCGTCGTTCTCGACCTCGATGCGCTGGTCCTTCTCGGCATGCAGCCAGACTTCTTCGGCGCCTTTCTTGTCTTCGAAGCGCAGCGCGTTGGCGTTGTCGTAGCCGCCGCCCTTGGACGAACGGCTCAGGATGCCGGTCTGGGTCATGTTGCCGGGCAGGCTCCAGGGCGGCATGTTGTCGGTGTTGTAGACCCGCCCGGTGATGATCGGCCGGTCGGGGCTGCCGTCGAGGAATTGCACCAGCACTTCCTGGCCGATGCGCGGCACCGCCATGAAGCCGAAGTTGCTGCCGGCCCAGGTCGAGGCGACCCGCACCCAGGCCGAGCTTTTTTCATCGAACTGGCCTTCCCGATCCCAATGGAATTGCACCCGGACCCGTCCGAATTCGTCGGTATGGATTTCTTCGCCACGGGGGCCGACCACCAGCGCGGTCTGCACGCCGTAGATCTTGGGTTCGGTGCTGTTGTAGCCGCGCCCCGGTCGCCAGGGGATCTTCTTGCGGATGCACACCAGGCGGTTGCGGTATTCCGAGACGCCGGCCTGTTTGGCTTCGTAATTGTTGCTGGCCACATGCTTGGCTTCGAGCACCAGGAAGGCGTGGTCGTCTTGATCTTTGGCGCCGGCGAGGGCGTCGAGATGGCCTTCGAGCGTGAACCAGCGCCCGCATTGCGGATGGTCGTCGTCCCCGCTGCCCTCGAAATGCTTGCCGGCGGCTTCGATCTCTTCCATGCGCAGGCGCACGAACTGTTGTCCGTCGGCCGTGTTCTTGAATCCGTAGGCGCCCGCGTATTCGTAGATTTCGAGTTCGGGCAGGGCGCCTTGCTGGTTGATGGTGGGCGCATCGCTGAACAAGGGGCGCGGTTGCTTGAAGTCGAAGCTGGTCGCCGCGTATTGGGTCGAGGCGACCGTGCGCACCGGCGAGAAATTCCACATCCCGCATTCGGTCACGCCGCTCTTGCCTTGCCAGCCGATGCTGCCCTTGCCGTCCACCGGCTTCGCGGTGGTGCTGTCGGCGCTCAGCACCAAGGTGTGGCCGTCGGCGCGGTGCTCGTAACGGTAATGCCAGCCGAGCGCTTCCCAACGCCGGTGCAGGTAGTTGTAATCGGTTTCGTCGAACTGGCAGGCGTCGGTCATCGGGCCGTCGCCGGTCAGGGTCTCGATGGTCCAGTCGGCGACTTCGTAATCGCCGAAGATGAGCGCGGTCTGTTCTTCGACCGATTTGCCGTGGAACAGATAGTTGTCGCGGCGATAGCGCAGGAAGGCGAGCCAGGGCAGCAGCACCAGGTCGTAATAGGAAAAGCCCGCGTCGTTCTTGATGAACCGGAAATCGAAGACGTAGCCGTTGAAATAGCGCAGCGATCCGTCGTCGCGCACCAGTTCGATGGTGACCATCTTGCCCATCATGTCCTTGAGCGCGATGTCGGGCTTGTCGGAAAGCACTTCGACCGTGCACTGGAAATCGCGGCCCAAAGCCTCGTAGGCATCGAGCCGGTTCGCGACCAGCATCGCGCCGGCCGGCGCATCCTGGTGCGGGAAGCTCATGCGCAACAGACGCTTGGTCTGGCGTTGCGCGTTCATGAGTTCGGTCAGGGCCTGGGCGGCGTCGAGAAGATTGGTCATGGGGTTCTTCCGCAAGGCAGGTCTAGCGTGTGGAGGAGGGCTGAAGCAGTCGGGCCAATTCGGCGTGGCCGGCGCGCTCGGCGACCGTTTGCGCGGTCTGTTGGCGCTGGTTGCGCAGATCGGTGCGCGCGTTCAGGCGCAACAAGCTGCGCGCGAGGGGCTGGTCGCCGAGTTCGGCCGCGATGTGCAGCGCGGTGTCGCCGAGCATGGTCGCGTCGACGCTGTAGCCGTGGCCGGCGAGGTACTCGACCAGCACGCGCGCACCCTCGCGGTCTTCGGCCAGCGCGACGGCCGGCAGCAAGTAGGCGTCGCGCTGCGGATCGGGCAAGCGCGCCTGGCGGCCGATGAGCAGACAAGCCGTGCCCGGTTGGCCGTTCGACAAGGCATAGACGAGCGCGGACTGGCCTGCGCGGCTCAACTGATCGATCTCGGCGCCTTGTTCGAGCAGCAATCGGACCGCGTTCGCATTGCCGCGCGCGGCGGCGAAGGCCAGTGCCGGGATGCCGGTGGTGCCGCGCAAGGCGGCGAGGTCTTGTCCGGCCATCGCCCGCTGCAACCGGGCTTCATCGTCGGAGGCGGCGATCGCCGCCAACAAGGCATCGGCGGCCGGATGCGGCGCGGCGATCGGCGCATAGGCCGCATGCGCGGCGCGATCGCACAAGGCGGCCATGGCGGGCGGCAGTTCGTCGGCACGAACGCCGACCTGCGCGCACCAGCACACGACATAGACCAGTGATAGCGCCAGCGTCCGCATCATCGGGCCTGCGCCGCGCGCTCGGCGCCCGCTTCGATCATGGCGCGGACCCGGTCGAATTCGCCGCGCGCCATCATGCCCGGCAGGTCATCGCCTTCTTCGGGCGTGAGGATGCCTTTGGCCACCAGGGTGCGCTTTAGCCGCAAGCCTTCGATCGCCGAGATACCGCTGAAGGTGTTGGGGTCGAGCGCGCCGATGCCGAGGTCGAGGAGCGGTCCGCCCGCGCGGGTGATCGCGGTGGCGCGGCTGGCCCGCACCGCGGCGCGCGAGGCTTCGAGTTCCTTGGCCGCGGCGGACGCGTTGCGCGCGGCGGCCGCGTCGTCGATCTTGAGCCTTTGGCCCAGGCGCGAATTCGAATAGCTGGGCGCCGGCGGCGTGGGAAGCGTGCTCGCCTTGCTGCCGAGCACCGGCGCATAAGGACCGAAGCGATCGCGCTTCATCATGTCCTTGACCGTGGTCTCCAGCCATTTTTCGACACTGCCATTCCATTTGCCGGTGGCAAGGCCGATGCCGGCTTCGATGTGCTTGCTCGCGCTCCGGGGGCCGAGCGCGGTCTGCTTCAAGCTGCGGAATTGCGGGTATTGCTGCAACTTGAGCCAGGTTTGCGGGTCTTCGCGCTGCAATTCGGTCAGCACGCGCTCGAAGCGCATCGGATTGCGGTGGCGCAGGTAATCGAGGTATTCCAGGTAATCGTTGAGCTTGGGAATGCGCCGTTGCGCTTCCTTGATCGCGCTGCGGACCTGGTCTTGGTTGTTGTCGGGCGAGACCTCTTCGCGCTTGCCATTGCCATGGATGACCGTATAGCTGCGCGCGCCGGGGGGCGGCGCGTCGCCATAGATCACACGTCCTTGGGCATCGACTGCGCGAAAGACATCGGTCGTCATGGAGCTTTCCGTCGTTGAAGAATGGGCGGGAGGTTCCGGGGGCGCCACCGGGTGGGCATGGCCCACAGGATCCGGCGCCGGGCTTGCACAGTCTGCCGCGCAAAGATGGCGGCCGGATGTAGCTAATGGTGGCGCACCTTGCGGTCTTTGATGAAGACTCGTTTGTGCTACGGCGGGCGGTTTTTTTAGGTGACTGGACGCGCGGCCGCGCATCGGCCCCCGATGCCATCGCGGGATTGCCATGATGGTGTGCTAGGCGGGCGGCCCGCCGGGCGACGGTATGATGAATGCGGGTCACGCATGCATGAGGAATCGATCGCGATGAAGAGGCTGGCAAGCAACCGGGGAAAGTGGCGCAGCGCGCTGGCGTTGGCCGTTTGTTTGAGCGCCAGCGCGCCGGCCGGGGCCAATCTGCGCGCCCCGATTTACGAGGTCGTGCCGGCCAGCACCGCGCTCAAATCTGCGGCGCCCGATCTGATCGTCGAGGGCGAACACCTGAGCTTCACGCTGGGCCGCCCGTATTCCGGTTCCGAGAGTGCGGATTGGCGCGATCTGCGCCAAGCCGAGATCGAAGCCGTCTATCAAGTGCGCGCGTCGGCGCCCGGGGCCGCGCCGGTGTCTTTCGAATTCGTCATGGCGAGCATGCCGAGCGCGGTGGAGGTGCTGGTCAATGGCAAGGCGGTGCCGGCGCCGCAACCGACACCCAAGCCGATCGAGCAGGGCCGAACGCGGGAGCCCGAGGACGCCTTGGTCAGCGTGCATTTCGAGGGCGTGCTGCACGAAGGCGCCAACGAGCTGCGCGTGCGCTACCGGCAGACGCTTGCCAAGTACGAAATGCGCTACGGCTATTTCACTTCCAGCACCTGGGCCAGCGCCGTCGAATACGAGTTATGGCCGTTGCACGAATGGCCATTGGCGCCCGACTTTCGCCTGCAAGTCGAGGTGAGTTTCGCCGACGACACCTGGGGCCCGCGGCGCGTCTTGTTCGGCAGCCATTACACGCTCGAACTGCTCGGGTACGAGGGGATCGGCGAGAAGCCGGAATACGCGTGCTATCGCGGCAATGCCGAACACTGTGCGCCCGGCCGCATGCTGAACGGCGAAACCACGTATGCGGACGGCATCGCCACCCGCCGCCTCGAACTGGATGCGAAGTTCCCCGCGCGCCTGGTCGTCATCGTGCGTCAAGACTGAGCTTCAGCCCGCTTGCCGATGCGCGGCGATCAAACATTCACGAAACGCCTGCGCGATGCGCAAAGGCGCGGGCGCGCGCCGTTCGATGCATGAGAACCGGCAATGGTAGTTGAGCACCTTGGGCGCCACCGCGCGCATGCGGCCCGCTTGCACGAAGGCTTGCGCGTAATGGTCGGGTAAGAAGCCCACATAGCCGCCCGACAGCACCAGGGTCGCCACGGCTTCCTGGTCGGAGGCGGTCGCGGCGCGTTCCAGCCGGCGTTTGTGCGTGAGCGCCATGTTGGGCGAGTGATAGCCGAGGCCCGCCAGATCGATCTTGCGCAGCGCATTCCAATCGAGCTTGCGGTCGTCGGCGGCAAACCACGGGTGATGCTCGCCCGCATATAGCAGCATGGTTTCGCCGAACAAGAGGTCGTAGCGCAAGGTGTCGGACTGCCGGTGCTCGGGAATGATGCCGAGCTGGTATTGGCCGTCGATCACGCCGCGCTCGATCATGCCGATGGTGCCCACATGCAAATGCAGCCGCACCTGGGGCGCGCGCTCGCGGAAGGCCGCCACCGCCTGTGCGATCCGGGCCTCGGGGTTGGACGCGGTCTTTTCAAACAAGGCCACATGCAAGTCGCCGTCCATGCGGCGATGGATATCGTACAAATGGCCGCGAAAGGCTTCCGTGGCCGCGATCAGATGCTCGGTGGCCGCATACACCTGCTGGCCCTCGGGCGTGAGCGCAAACCCGCCGCGTCCGCGCCGGCACAGCACCAATCCCAGGCGGGTTTCGAGGTCTTTGACATGCCGGCTGATGGTCGACATGGCGATGTTGAGCTCCAGCTCGGCCGAGGCCATGCCGCCGCAATCGACCACGCTTTTGAAGACCCGCAGCAGGCGCAGATCGGTGTCGGCCAATTGCCCCAGCGGCGCGCGTGTGTTTACTTGCATAAACCGTCAACCAAAGTTTGATAATGGGTCATTTTCAAGACCAAACGCGTTTCTGACAATCGCCGTTTGCTTTTCTTCTTCGCGAGGGACCGCACCATGAACCAACGAACCGAGAGCCAGTTCCTGCAAACGCAGGCGCGCACCGATGCCGACTGGCTCGCCGCGCATTGGATGCCGTTCAGCGGCAACCGCGATTTCAAGGCGCATCCGCGCTTGTTTGCGAGCGCCAAAGGCGCCTATTACACGACCGACGACGGGCGCCAGATCTTCGACGGCCTTTCGGGTTTGTGGTGCACGGGCTTGGGCCACGGCCGCCAGGAAATCGTCGAGGCGGTCAGCCGCCAGGTCGGCACGCTCGATTATTCGCCGGGCTTCCAGTTCGGCCATGCGGTGTCGTTCGAGCTGGCCAACAAGATCGTCGAGCACATGCCCGCGGGGCTGAACCGCGTGTTCTTCACCGGCTCGGGGTCGGAATCGGCCGATACCTCGCTCAAGATTGCGCGCGCTTATTGGCGCACCAAGGGCCAGGCCGGCAAGACGCGGCTGATCGGCCGCCTCAAGGGCTATCACGGCGTGAACTTCGGCGGCATTTCGGTCGGCGGCCTGTCGGGCAACCGCAAGCTGTTCGGCCAGGGCATCGAGGCCGACCATCTGCCGCACACCCAGCCGCCTGCGGGCAGCTTCGTGCGCGGCATGCCGGAAAACGGCGCCGAACTCGCCGATGAATTGCTCAATGTCATCGCCTTGCACGACGCGTCGAACATCGCGGCCGTCATCGTCGAGCCGTTCTCGGGCTCGGCCGGCGTGGTGATTCCGCCCAAGGGCTATCTGCAACGCCTGCGCGACATTTGCACCGCGCACAACATCCTGTTGATTTTTGACGAAGTCATCACCGGCTTCGGCCGTTGCGGCGCCTGGACCGGGGCCGAAGCCTTCGGCGTGACGCCCGACATCCTCAACTTTGCCAAGCAGGTCACCAACGGCGTGCAGCCGCTCGGCGGCGTGGTGGTCAAGCAAGAGATTTACGACACCTTCATGGCCGCGGGCGGACCGGACTACATGGTCGAATTTCCGCACGGCTATACCTACTCGGCGCATCCGGTGGTCTGCGCGGCAGGCGTCGCTTCGCTCGATTTGCTCGAACGCGAAAACGCGATGCAGCGCGTGCGTGAACTCGCACCCAAATTCGAGAACGCGGTGCACAGCCTCAAGGGCGCCAAGCATGTGGCCGACATCCGTAATTACGGCCTGGCCGCCGGCATCACCATCGCCTCGTTGCCCGGCGAACCCGCCAAGCGCCCGTTCGACATCGGCATGGCGATGTTCAAGAAAGGCTTTTACGTGCGCTTCGGCGGCGACACCATCCAGCTCGCGCCGCCCTTTATCAGCACGCCGGCCGAAATCGACAGCATGGTCAACGCCCTGGGCGAAACCTTGCAGCAAACCGCTTGAAGCACCGAGGTCCGTACATGACGCAAACGATTCAACATCTGATCGACGGCAAGCGCACCGGTGGCGGCACGCGCACGCAGGCCGTGTACAACCCGGCCACCGGCGCGGTCTCGGGCCAGGTCTTGCTGGCCGACACCGCGACCGTCGAAGCCGCAATTGCTTCAGCGCAAGCCGCCTTCCCCGAATGGCGCAACACGCCGCCGATCAAGCGCGCGCGGGTGATGAGCAAGCTCAAGGGGCTGCTCGAAGAGCATGCCGATGACATCTGCGCGCTCATCACCGCTGAGCACGGCAAGGTCTTGTCCGACAGCCTCGGCGAATTGCAGCGCGGCATCGAGAATGTCGAGTACGCGAGCTACGTGACCGAGCTGCTCAAGGGCGAGCACAGCCGTAACGTCGGCCCCGGCATCGATTCCTGGAGCGAATTCCAGCCGCTGGGCGTCACGGCCGGCATTACCCCGTTCAACTTCCCGGCCATGGTGCCGCTGTGGATGTGGCCGATGGCCGTCGCCTGCGGCAACACCTTCGTACTCAAGCCGTCCGAACGCGATCCGTCGAGCGCGCTATACATCGCAGAACTCGCGCTCAAGGCCGGCTTGCCGCCGGGCGTGCTCAATGTGGTCCATGGCGACAAGGAAGCGGTCGATGTGTTGTTGACCGACGCGCGCGTGAAGGCGGTCAGCTTCGTCGGCTCGACGCCGATCGCGCAGACCATCTATAGCACCGGTTGCGCCAACGGCAAGCGCGTGCAGGCACTCGGCGGCGCCAAGAACCATGCGGTCGTCATGCCGGATGCCGACATCGGCAATGCGGTCGCGGCGCTGATGGGTGCGGCCTACGGCTCGTGCGGCGAGCGCTGCATGGCGATTCCGCTCGTGGTTGCGGTCGGCGATGCGACCGCCGATGCGGTCATCGCAGGCCTCAAGACCGAGATCGCGAAGATGAAGGTCGGGCCGGGCACGAACGCTTCGTGCGACATGGGGCCGCTCGTCACCCAGGCGCATTACGAGAAGGTGAAAGGCTATGTGGATGCCGGCGTGGCCGAAGGCGCCAAGCTGGTCGTCGATGGCCGCGGCCTCAAGGTGGCCGGGCATGAAGAGGGCTACTTCCTCGGCGCGTGCTTGTTCGACGGCGTGAAGCCCGGCATGAAGATCTACCTCGAAGAAATCTTCGGGCCGGTGCTGGGTGTGGTGCGCGTACAAAGCCTGCAAGAAGCGATGAAGCTCATCGACGAGCACGAGTACGGCAACGGCACCTGCATCTTCACCCGCGACGGCGAAGCCGCGCGCTACTTCACCGACCACATCCAGGTCGGCATGGTGGGCGTGAATGTGCCGCTGCCGGTGCCGGTGGCCTACCACTCGTTCGGCGGCTGGAAGCGTTCGCTGTTCGGCGATCTGCATGCCTACGGCCCCGACGCGGTGCGGTTCTATACCAAGCGCAAGACCATCACACAGCGCTGGCCGTCGGCGGGCTTGCGTGAAGGCGCGGTGTTCAGCTTCCCGACCAATCACTGAGCATTTCTTTCGGCGCGCCGTGGTGATCCACGGCGTGTCGCCAAGATGAGCACATCGGTGCTATGCGGCCATGCGTTCGCGGCCGTGCCGGTCGCGCGCCATGGTAAGAAGGCTGATTGGATCTTCTTCAATCGGCATTCGACAGGAACCGCATGCGCCGCAATCGCTGGATCATTCTCGGGCTGTGCGTGCTCGCCGGCATCGCCGTCGTGCTCTGGTTCGGCCAGGACTAGGCATCTTCGGATGCGATTTCGACGATTGCCTGTTCGAGTCTTTCGACTTCAGAAGAATCGCCGTCGGCGCCGATGGCGGCAATTTCACGGCCTGCCGGTTCGTGCGTTGCAACTTCACCGGGCGCCAGTTCGAGTACCCGCATTTCGACGCCTGCATCTTCGAGCGCTGCAAGATCAAGAACGTCAATTTCAACGACGCTTCATTCCGGCGCACGAAATTCATCGGCAAGATCGAAGACACGACCTTCAACGGCCTCTACCACAAGCAGTCGACCGGCCACCCCATCTTCGACGAGGTGGATTTTTCACAAGCGATACTCGGTGACTTCGTCACCTTCGAGGATTGCGACCTGTCGAACTGCATTCCGCCGGACGGACGCCGGTTCGAAGACCTGCTGTACCGGATTCAGACCAGCGCCCCCAGGACGCTGAGCACCGGCAGCGCGGACCGTCTGGTCATCGACTGAAGACGGCCGGGCTCGTCCTCACCTCAACGATGCATTGATCGCCGCCAGCGCGCCGCTGCCCGGGCACAGATAGGCATCGCCCAACTGATTGAGCGGCTTCTCCACGGTGTTCAGGTGGCGATGCAGGTCTTCGGTTTCGGCACTCACATACAACAGCCCGGTCACGATCTCGCCTTGCGTCTGGCGCTGCTGGATGTAGTTCATCGCGTGCAGGCGGTCGGTGGGCTCGTAATCGGTGCCGAGCTTGCGCAGCATGAGCACCGAGCCGTCGTGCTGGACCACGCGGCGCACGGTGCCCGGCGCATGGCTGATTTCGATCTTGTCGCGCGGCAGGATGACGTCGAGCCGGTTCACGGCTTCGTTGTGCTCGCGCACATAGTCGTAGCTGCGCGTCGAGCCCGCATGGTTGTTGAAGGTCACGCACGGGCTGATGACATCGATGAAGGCCGGGCCGTGATGATGCAACGCGCCCTTGATCAGCGGAATCAATTGTTCCTTGTCGCCCGAAAAACTGCGGCCGACATAGGTGGCGCCGAGTTGCAGCGCGAGCGTCACGAGGTCGATCGGGCTGTCGCTGTTGACCACGCCGCGCTTGCTCTTGCTACCCTTGTCGGCGGTGGCCGAGAACTGGCCCTTGGTCAGGCCGTACACGCCGTTGTTCTCGACGATGTAGGTCATGTTGATGCCGCGGCGCATGACATGCGCGAATTGCCCGAAGCCGATCGAGGCCGAATCGCCGTCGCCCGAAATGCCCAGATAAATCAGGTCGCGGTTGGCGAGCGCGGCGCCGGTCAGCACCGAGGGCATGCGCCCGTGCACGCTGTTGAAGCCGTGCGAATTGCCGAGGAAGTAATCGGGCGTCTTCGACGAACAGCCGATGCCCGACATCTTCGCGACCTTGTGCGGCTCGATGTCGAGATCGAAGCAGGCGCTGACGATGGCGGCGCTGATCGAGTCATGGCCGCAGCCCGCGCACAGCGTTGAAATGGCGCCTTCGTAATCGCGCCGGGTATAGCCGAGCGCGTTGCGCGGCACATCCGCGCGTTGCAGTTTTGGTTTGGCCAGATAGGTCATGACGCCACCTTGCGGATCGGGGTGATCTTGCGTTCGTCGAGTGCCGCGCTGATCTTGCCGGCGATGAAGCGGGCGGTGATCGGTGTGCCGTCGTAATGCAGCACGCGCACGAGTCTCTTCGGATCGATCTCGCCTTCGTTGATGAGCAATTGGCGCAATTGCGCGCTTTCGTTTTGTTCGACCACGAAGACCGCGTCGTGGTCGGCGATGAATTGCATGACCTCGGCGCCGAACGGGAAACCGCGCACGCGCAACAAGTCCACCTGATGTCCGGCAGCGGTCAGGGTGGCGCGCGCTTCGTCCATCGCCGGGCTGGTCGAGCCGTAATAGATGACGCCGTAGCGCGTGGGCTGGTCGGCCGCGCGCGGCACGGCCTTGGGCACCAGCGTGCCCGCCGTGTCGAGCTTGCGGCGCAAACGCTCCATGTTGTAGACGTAATCGGAACCGACTTCGCTATAGCGCGCTTGCGCGTTGCGCGTCGAGCCGCGCGTGAAATAGGCGCCTTTGGTCGGGTGGGTCGCGGGAATCGTGCGGTAAGGAATGCCGTCGCCATCCACATCGAGGTAGCGCGCGAAAGTCTTGCCGGCTTCGAGGTCTTCGCGGCTCAGCACTTTGCCGCGGTCGTAACGGCGCGCGTCGTCCCATTCAAGCGGCTTGCACAAGCGTTCGTTCATGCCGATGTCGAGATCGCTCATGACGAAGATCGGAGTCTGCAAACGTTCGGCCAGATCGAAGGCGAGGGCGGCGAAATCGAAGCATTCGCGCGGGTCTTCGGGGAACAGCAGCACATGGCGCGTATCGCCGTGCGAGGCATAGGCGCACGAGATGAGGTCGGATTGCTGGGTGCGCGTGGGCATGCCGGTCGACGGCCCGCCGCGTTGCACATCGAAGATCACCGCCGGAATCTCGGCGAAATACGCGAGGCCCAGGAACTCCTGCATCAGCGAAATTCCGGGGCCCGAGGTCGCTGTGAAGGCGCGCGCGCCGTTCCACGACGCGCCGAGCACCATGCCGATCGACGAGAGTTCATCCTCGGCCTGGACGATCGCGTAGCGCGCGCGGCCGTTGTCGGGGTCGGTGCGGAATTTGCGGCAATAATTGCCGAAGGCTTCGACGAGCGAGGTCGAGGGCGTGATCGGATACCAGGCCGCGACGGTGGCGCCGCCATAGACCGCGCCGAGCGCCGCCGCGCTGTTGCCGTCGATGAAGATGCGGTCGCCGATCTGGTCGGCCCGTTCGACGCGCAGGCCGATCGGGCCATCGAACCGCGCGCGCGCATGCTCGTAGCCGGCGGCGAGCGCGTCGAGGTTGGACGCGATGAGTTTGTCCTTGCCCCGGTATTGCTCGGCGATGAGTTTTTCGACCTCGGCGTAATCGAGCGCGAGCAGCGCGGTCAGCGCGCCCACATACATGATGTTCTTGAGCAATTGCCGCTGGCGCGCATCGGCATAGCGCGCATTGCACATTTCCATGAACGGAATGCCGATGATTTGCAGATCGTCGCGGAACTTCGCGGCGGGCAACGATTTGGTCGAGTCGTACAGCAGATAGCCGCCGGCATCGACCTCGGCCACATCCCGGTCCCAGGTCTGCGGATTCATTGCGACCATCATGTCGCAGCCGCCGCGCCGGCCCAGCCAACCTGCGCCACTCACGCGCAATTCGTACCAGGTCGGCATGCCTTGGATGTTGGACGGGAAGATGTTGCGCGGCGAAATCGGTACGCCCATGCGCATGACGGCGCGGCCGAACAATTCGTTGGCCGAGGCCGAGCCCGAGCCGTTGACGTTGGCGAATTTGATGACGAAATCGTTGATGCGGGAAATGGGCGTGTTCATAGACGGGGGGCCTCCGCGCCGGCGTGGGCGGTCAAGAGGAAGAATTTCTGCATGTCCCAGGCGCCGGTCGGGCAGCGTTCGGCGCACATGCCGCAATGCAGGCAAAGGTTCTCGTCCTTGACCATCACGCGATGCGTCTTGGGCGCTTCTTCGACATACAAGGCCTGCTCGGCGTTGGGCGCGGGCGCTTTGAGCCGGGTGCGCAGAGCGGGTTCATCGCCGTCGGCGGTGAAGGTGATGCAATCGCTCGGGCAGATATCGACGCAAGCATCGCATTCGATGCACAGCTTGGGCGCAAACACCGTCTGCACATCGCAATTGAGGCAGCGCTCGGCCTCGGCCAGCGCGAGCTGCGGATCGAAGCCGAGTTCGAGTTCGACTTTGATGTCTTTCAGCGCGGCGGCGAGCTGCTTGGTCGGCACCTTCTTGCGCGCTTCTTCCGACACCTGGTTGTCGTAGCTCCATTCATGGATGCCCATCTTCTGGCTCACGAGCGTCACGGCGGGCGGCGGCCGGCGCTTGAGATCGCGTCCACGGCAGAACAGATCGATCGAGAGCGCGGCCTCATGGCCTTGCGCCACCGCGGTGATGATGTTCTTGGGCCCGAGCGCCGCATCGCCGCCGAAGAACACGCGCGGCAGCGTCGATTGCAGCGTGAGCGCGTCGAGCTTGGGCATGCCCCATTGATCAAACTCGATGCCCAGATCGCGTTCGATCCAGGGGAAGCTGTTTTCCTGGCCGATCGCGACCAGCACCTCGTCGCATTCGATCAGCACGTCGGGCTCGCCGGTGGGGATCAGGCTGCGGCGGCCCCGGGCGTCGTATTCGGCGCGCACCTTCTCGAAGCGCACACCGGTCAGACGGCCGTTGTCATGCACGAAGGCCTTGGGCACATGCATGTTGAGGATCGGGATGCCTTCATGCATCGCGTCTTCTTTTTCCCAGGGCGAGGCTTTCATTTCCTCGAAGCCGCTGCGCACCACGACCTTCACGTCTTCGCCGCCCAGGCGCCGCGCCGAACGGCAGCAATCCATCGCGGTGTTGCCGCCGCCGAGCACGATCACGCGTTTGGCGATCTTGGTCACATGGCCGAAGGCGACATTGGCCAGCCATTCGATGCCGATGTGGATATGGGCCGCGGCTTCGGTGCGCCCGGGAATGTCGGCATCGCGCCCGCGCGGCGCGCCGGTGCCGATGAAGACCGCGTCCCAGGGCTGCGCGAGCACATCGCGCAGGCTGGAGATCCAGGTTTCCATCTGGAGCTTGACGCCGAGGTCGGTGATGTACGCGCATTCCTCGTCGATCACGCTGTCGGGCAGGCGGAATTTCGGGATCTGGCTGCGCATCATGCCGCCCGGCGAATTGCCGTTGTCGATCACGGTGAGGTCGTAGCCGAGCAAGGCAAGGTCGCGCGCTACGGTCCGCGAGGCCGGGCCCGCGCCGATGCAGGCGATGCGCTTGCCGTTGGCCTGGTTCGGCTTGGCCGGCATGCGCGAGTGCACGTCTTCCTTGTAATCGGCGGCCACGCGTTTGAGGCGGCAGATCGCGACCGGGTCTTTCTCCACGCGGCCGCGCCGGCAGGCGGGCTCGCACGGGCGGTCACAGACGCGGCCCAGGATGCCGGGGAAAACATTGGAGCGCCAATTGATCATGTAGGCGTCCGCGAATCGGCCTGCGGCGATCAGGCGGATATATTCGGGGACGGGGGTGTGGGCCGGGCAGGCCCATTGGCAATCGACTACTTTATGAAAATATTCAGGCGCGCCGATATCGGTTCGGTTCAAGCGTATTCACCTCGTGTGGTTCTTGCGTGCGCCCGCAGGAGTCTCCGCATCCGGCGGGCGTGGTGCTGTGAGTCGGTGCTGACTCTAGCACTACGCCCATGAGAGCATGAACCGCAGTTGATGTGCGTCGGCACAAAAGCACTCAGGAACAACGACCATGACTTTGCGCACCTTGATCTTCGATGTGGACGGTACCCTGGCCCAGACCGAGCGCGATGGGCATCGCCCCGCCTTCAACCGCGCTTTTGCCGAAGCCGGGCTCGATTGGCATTGGGACCCCGACTTTTATGGCGAATTGCTCCAGATCGCGGGCGGGCGCGAACGCATCCGGCATTACGCGCAGACCCATGACCCCCGGACTTTCGCGCGCCCCGATTTCGATGCCCTGCTCGATCGCCTCCATGCGCGCAAATCCGAGCATTACCTGGCGCTGCTCGCTTCGGGCAGCGTGCGTTTGCGGCCCGATGTCGTGCAACTCATCACCGATGCGCGCACCGAAGGTCTGCAACTCGCGATCGCGTCGAGTTCGACCCAGCGCAACATCGTCGGGCTGTTGCGCGCCAATCTGGGTCTGCCGGCCGACCTTTGGTTCGCCGTCATCGGCTCGGGCGACCATGTGCGCACCAAGAAGCCGGCACCCGATGTCTATCAATACGTGCTGGCTTCCTTGCAGCTGCCGGCCCGCGATTGCCTCGCGATCGAAGACTCGGCGCATGGCCTTGCCGCCGCCAGCGCGGCCGGCATACCGACCGTGATCATCGGCAGCGAATACACCGAGGCTGATGGTCTGGGCGGTGCGCGCATGGTGCTCGCGCCGGGCGAACGCTTGTCGCTCGACCGCTTGCGGCTCTGGCACACCACCGCCCGCCTGGCCTGAGCCTGGCGGCGGTCCGGCCGCCTCGGCAAGCCCGCCGTACCGGCGCGCCGGCGATGTCGCAATCCGGACATCGATGTGCATTTACATACATATCGATACCGCCCCATGGCAGGATTGCGGCAGGCCCGTGCCGGTCGGCGGCGGCTTCGTGCCGTGGTTGCATCAGCCGCTAATGCCTGATTCATCAGCGATTTTTTGGGTTTTGCCCACCGTCCGGGCTTGAAGGAATCGCGGCGTCGGTGACCGCGGCCACAGGGTGTTTTGTGGTTAGCGATATGTTGGTATGTATATTGCGAAAGCCCTGTTCGAATCAGGGCCGGGCGTGGTGCGCCGGCGGATTCGTCCATCAGGGAGCCCTCAGTCATGAAGTCCGTGCCGCGTTCGCAGCGCCGTTCGTTCCTGCAACCTTTGGTGATCGGTCCGGCGCCGCTCGCCTTCGCCGTGCTGGCCGCCTGGTCCGGCATGGCGGCCGCGCAAGACGCCGACGATGCCCAGGTCTTCCGCCTCGGCGAGGTCGACGTTGCCAGCACGCGGCAAAGCGCTGACCAGGCGCCGCGCAGCAGCGTGAGCGCGGTCGAACTCCGGGCCCAGGATCGCGATACGGCCGGGGCCGCGCTCAATCTGCTGCCGGGCGTCACGCTCAACAAGGTCGGTGCGCGCAATGAACAGATGGTCTATGTGCGCGGCTTCGATCTGCGCCAGGTCCCGGTCTTCATCGACGGCATTCCGGTCTATGTGCCTTACGACGGGTATGTGGACCTGGGCCGGTTCACGACTTTCGATGTGTCGCGCATCGAAGTGGCCAAAGGTTTCAGTTCCATGGTCTATGGCGCGAACACCCTGGGCGGGGCGATCAACCTGGTGAGCCGCAAGCCGCAAAAGGTCTTCGAAGGCGAGGCCGGCGTCGGGCTCGACATCACCGAACATGCCGAACTCGCGGCCAAGCGCGCCTATGCGAACCTCGGCACCCATCAGGGCGGCTGGTATTTGCAAGCCGGCGTTTCGTATTTGGAACAGCCATATGACCGCCGGCTTGCAAATACCAGCGACAGTCGCGATTCCAAGATCAGCCTCAAGGTCGCGCTGACC